>Ga0157357_1000604_pt1 | contig 15147 bp, 17 predicted proteins | sample AttcapACBM1_FD_111485 | JGI IMG/M metagenome (GOLD analysis project Ga0157357, IMG submission 111485) | Fungus gardens microbial communities from leaf cutter ant in Botucatu, State of Sao Paulo, Brazil - Atta capiguara ACBM1 | ecosystem: Host-associated > Fungi > Mycelium > Unclassified ... | reverse complement strand
GCTTTACCACTTGCTATATATCCCTTAAACTCCTCTCAAGTCTTTGCCTTAGTTGCAACCTGAGCTCTAGCTTAAGGTCGTTACACAGAAGATATGAAGAAGATAGAGATTAAAGTACTAAGGAGAGATAAGTAGAAGATATAAGATAAGTTGGTATTAAAGAAAGAGAAGGTTTATATGCCAAAAGATAAGGGATTGAGACTGGAGATAATCAAGCTGCATCATAATGTGCCAGTGGCTGGACATGGAGAAAAATAGAAGATGATGGAGATAGTTACTAATAACTATTAGTGGCTGGGAGTGTCTAAAGATGTAGGAAGTTATGTAAAATGTTGTGTCAGTAAACAAAAAAGCATACAGAAGTACCAGCAGAAAAACTAATACCTAATAAGATTTCGGAAAAACTATGAATATATCTAACAGTAGATTTTATTATAAGACTCTCTTTGGTAGCTTAAAAAATTATAGTACCAGTAATATGCAAATATCTGTCAAAGATGGTATATTTGATAGCAACTACAGTGGAAATATTAGTGGAAGGATTGGCATAGTTGTTTAGAGACAATGTGTAAAAGTTACATGGTCTTTCAGAAAGCATAATTTCAGACAGAAAACCTATAGCAAAGTTAACAAGGGAGCTCAACAATATGTTAAATATTAAAACAAAATTATCAACAGCCTTTCACCCTCAAACAAATAGGCAGACAGAAAAAATGAACCAGGAGTTAGAACAATATTTCTGGTTCTTTGTGAATTACTGACAGAAGGATTGGCCAAAGTGGTTAACAATAGTAGAGTTTACAATCAATAGTAAAACTCATACTGTGACTAAAGCTTCATCCCTTATGGTAAATTATGGAAGAGAATAAAAATACAAGAAGAAGCAGAAACAGCACTAAAGAAAGTACAAGAGAATATGAGAAGGCAAACAGATAGAGAGAGAAAAGAAGTGAAAAAGTAGAATAAAAAAGAGAAAGTGTTGTTAAACACACAAAACCTAGTGTTTAAGGAATAACCAGCAAAAAAGTTAATAAAGAGATTTGTAAAGCCTTATATTATAGAAAAAGTGGTATTGGTCAATACAATAAAATTAAAATTGCTAGTATCAATGAGGATTTATCTGGTAGTAAACATAAGTAAGAGTAGTCCAGTATAAAGAACTAGTAAAAAAACAGAGGATGGAAGAGCCAAAACCAATAGAGGTGAATGGAGAAGAATAAGAGGTAGAGATTCTGAGAATCCTTAACAAGAGAATGGTGTGAGGATGTATGAAATATTTGGTCAGATGAAAAAGATTTACAGTAAAGTATAATACTTGGAAGAAGGTAGATTTGGAGAATGTGAAAGAAGCAGTGGTAAAGTTCAAAGGGAGAATGGGTGTAAAGATTAGAGGTCAGGAAAATTTAAATAAAATAGAGAAAAGAAACTTTAGAAAGAGAGAATTGCCAGAAAAGTACACAGCAAAGATATTGTATTAATAAAATAATGAGAAGTTTGAGATGAAGTATTCAAGAAAGGTAGAAAGAAAGCAGAGGTGGAAATCTGTTTCTTCAAAAGAGAAATCTTGAAGAGTAGGTGATATCAAAGATTCCAAGTATAAACTTAGACATTTTTCTTAGTATTTCATTTTCTTCTTTTTTCATTTTCATTTTTGAACTTGGGTAAGGGAATGTGATGTGATGTCACATGTCACATGTCACAGTCACATAATCATATAATAGGTAAAATATTCATAGAATCTACTGAAAGGACTTAGTTATACTATGAAATAGGTTTGGATCAAAATATACAGATCAATACCAAGTAGTATATAAGATAGACTATGTTATAGTATGAACTCTATCAAGTTCTCTTGTGTAAACTATGTATAATATTCTTTTTAACTCCTAAGCTTAAGATATAATAGAAAGCTTAAATGTAAGTAATATAAGACAAGTAATATATATAAATAAATAGCACTTGAGTGACTTATTGTAAGTGTTGTATATTATTACTTGGGCATGCTATGCTAATTGTAGCATGAGTATGAATAAGCAGAATGTTTATTCAATACCAAAAGTTAATATTATTATTTAAGATACTACTACTCAGTGTTTAAAACTAGTGGTATTATAGATCTACTCCAGATATTCAATAGATTAGTCTTAGATCAGTCTTAGGTAAAAAATCTGCTCTATTGATAAACTTGTTATAGATCACATTTTCATGTTTCATTATCTAATAACTTATTTTCTGAACTCTAGATTACCATACTACCCAAAGTTTATCTCTATAGTATTCTCTTAGTTATATCCTTCTCTACTATTGTTTTAGCCATAGTTCCAACTGTAGTACTTAGTGTTTAAGACTAGTAGATACTCTGTACTTTCTTTAGTCTGATCATAAAACTCAAGTAACTTACTCTCTTCTCTACTTTATTCCAACTCATCTTGAGATCACAACTACATGACAAGTATTAGTGTAACACATAAGTTGAAGCCAAGATTATTGTCTGCATTCAGTTGTAATTACATACCAATCTAGACTTATTTGGCAATTCTCTTAGATAATACATTCTTTTGATCTATTATGCCCAAACTTCTTCTAGTATAGATCAATAGTCTCTATTCCATAACCAATAACTTCTTGGATATCCTCTCTGAACTTCTGATGATCTCCATAAAACTTCTAATGATATCCAAGAACACTAGTTAACTGGGGTAACTATCAGTAAACCTCTATTCTTTGAGTATCTATCTTAGATATCATATAAATATTAGGGCAACTGGTAAAGTCTACAGGGTTAAGTATAACTTCAGGAATTCTAAGTTTATTGCTCTACTCTACACAATACACAACACACCTCCAGAGAATCCTAAAAGAACAGAATGAACTTTCCTAGAGGTGACAGCTACTCTAAATACTTTAGACAGTCTATATTAATCAATCAGAACATCAGGCAGAACACCGCTGGCCTAACCTTGAAATGATTACACTAGATAGTCATAAACCTAAATAGAATGATCTTAAACATTGACTGGATTGCAGAGAGCTCATTGGACAATGGTTGAAGAGAGGGGATCATGACTGACTATCTTGGAGATGATATCTGAAGAAGTTCCAGTGGTGGGTAGGGCAGCAATGTCAATCAGTGTTCAAGGCTTGCAGACAGAGAGGGGAAAAGGCCACAGACTTGAGTGGTGTTTAAGACTTGAGTTTTGGCAAAGTGGCAGGTCTCTTTACACAGACCTCATTCTCCCAGGTGTGAACTGTACCTGACATGCAGACTTCATGGATAAGTTACAACACTTGATCTACATCCTGAGTAGATACTCTGTATTTTTGTTAATTGTGGTTTATACTTTGAGCAGAAGTCCCTTCATAACATTTGGAGCTCAAATACAAGTTGATTAAATGGCATACAGAGAAATTAAATTTAGACAAAGTAACTCCATACAGCCTACCAGCTTCCAAGCTATTCTAGCTTATCAATTTGGATTTTTGAAATTCTGAGCTGGTAACATTTCTGAATATACTGGCTTGAGCTACAGCAGCACTACCACTAGAGTTACTGGAACCTTATCTGCTTCAAAGTGTTTCTGTCATAACAAATTACTATTCACTGTCATGGCTGTACACAAAGACTTCAATCTACTGGATACTAGCTTGCCATCACGAGAAGTTCCCACTTGGTCACTTGTATCTCTTGATCTCCTCATCTTCTTCGTAAGCTTTCTTGACCTAGAAATAACAATCGAGCTCAGCATCCTTACGGTATCCGAGCGCTACAGCAGCTAACCTCGGCAAAAAAAGCATCATCCGTTAGAACACGTAGGCCCGCTCCAGCGAGAGCGATCGACACAATCAGACACTGTTTGTGTGCTTCAATTGTTGCAGCTTGTTGAGCGAATTCGCGAGTATGATTACCGCCGTCTGGCAAGGTAGGAATAGAGAAACCTGGGTGAAGAGATGGTAATGCTGCACAACGGCAAATGTCAGTTAGGGAGTCACGCGCCACGGACTTGGCAAAACGTATATCACACCATAGGTAACGTTTCCCTGCAAGTTTCGAATATCAAGCATCGAACGATTTAGACCGAGGATATGGTCTTACGAAATCAGTAGAAGCATTCTTTATACCCCATTCATAGTCAATGGAACCATATTTGTTGAGGACAATGTTCGCAACCTCGTCCCCTGGTGAACGAATGTATAAGCTATTACATACGAATCGCCAGGAATAACACAGCCCTACCTAGTGCCTTATTCTGTCGCAGGTCGAACACTTGGCCGTAGGGTTGGACATCAACTTGACATCCAGTAGCCATTCCTGCAGCGCTAGAGCAAATCATTCAATCACCACAGAGTCCCAAGCTATGGAGTGACCTCACATACTGGAAGCAGGGTATGACACGATTGACAGTCTCCTCCATCTCTGAGCGAGTAGGAGCGCGAATGTAAGAACTGTTACTTCATTGAATATTTTGCGCGAGATCATAAGGAGGAGTTAAGTTACATGAATCTAGAATTGTCTGGGATGACTGGAGGGGGAATAAGACCACTGTCGTGTTGTGATTAAGTGAACCTACCGTTGGTAGCCCAGTCTTTTCCTTCAAAAATACCATGCACACGGTGGGTGGGTTTCAGCTGCTGACGAAGGGCAGAGATGTTGTTGTAACCGAGTACAGCAGCATCGAGAGCGTTTTTGCCTTCCCATGGTGAGAGAGCTGCGTGTGCCCTGGGTAAAAACCACATTAGATATTTTTCTCCATGTTTATTGGTGCAGATGAACGGACGTATGACCACTATAATCGACGGTAATTCTCTGAAGAGCAAGACAGCTAGACAAACTGACAGATCCTATGGGACCAGGGGCGGGGTGACACCTTCAGCCAAGTCAGAACTGGATGTTATAAACAAAGAAGGCGTTACATCAAGCAGACATCCATGCCCTCATAGGCACCCTTTTCGAGTAAGATAACTTTGCCATCACCCCCTTCCTCGGCTTTGATCACCAATTAAAAACTATCCAAAATTTCTCTTGAGCAAGGACAAACCTGGCGTTCCTAGCAGTACAATCTTTCCAGGGATGTTGTGTTTCTCTAGGGCTGCACGCAAGCCTAAGGACACGGCGACACCTTGACGTCAAATCAGAAGTGTCGATCAGTGATATCAGATATCACGAACGAGCTTCGTACCCGCCATTCCAATTAAATTATGACCACAAGCGTGACCAATCCCCTTGAGGGCGTCCATCTAACCAAATCACATATTATGATCATGTTTCAAGGAATGATGAAATCCATTGAGACTTTCCTCAGAATTAACTCCAATGACTCTTCCTCTCTGACCATGCTCAAACGTGGCTTCCCACGCTGTGTCGAGATGGTGGTGTTCCTTGACGCTCCATCCGTGTTTCTTCAGGAACTTGGTATAAGCGTCATGGGCATAGCTATAGATGCACTACAATTAATATCGAACAGCATGGAATCTGTGATCTCATTTACTGTTCTTCAAACCCGAGTTCTGGATGCCCTATGTCGTTTGAAAGCCACGCCTTCGATGAATGGGAGCGATGCGATAAGACAAGTGGCCACCAACCATGAATATCCAAGCTCAAGGTTCGAAGCTCTTCACTTAATTCATAAATCCTCTCCTCGATTGTTTGAAGGACTTCGGGTCTATAGATGCGCTCAAGACAGGGATCCTGAGGCACTGGCTTGATCTTATCTTCCGGACGCCAGAGATTGTTAGTCCAAGTTTGTTGAGATTCGAAGTCACTGCTGTACATTGGCACTGTTGACGAAAGCTTAAAGGGAGAAACTACAGCAAAGGGTGTAGACAGTTGAAAATCCCATGGCGGCGGATGATTATCTGGTCAAGTGGTCAAGGGCCGGCCACTTGCGTCACACCGGAAGGGTTTGATGTCAAACGTTTAGTCATTTTAATCGCACTGGTGATGTCGCCAGTCCTCTGCCGATCCTCTTTGCAGGCCTAGACATCCATTGACATTTATTTGTCCATCGTACGTTGAGTGACACTTATCTGATGGACGACGCCGAGAAAAAAATCCTTTTCGGTGTCCGAATTTGGTCTATTGCCATTGCCATCTGGCTTCCATCCGGCTTTCATTTGACTCGTCGATTTTGGATAGTACCATTTCATCCAAGCTGCTAAGTAATAGAGAACATTAAACCTACAGGATTTTCTCAGTGAGCTCGAAATCCGCGACCAGAGCTCATTGTTTATTGCATGGAAGTCCTACAATATTACGCTAAGTCACAGCTGTCACCCACAAAATCCTACTTGGCAGTAACAATGTCAAATGTCGATGTCGACCAAGACCAAGTTTTAGTGTCAATTGACCAGCCATTAACCGCGTCAAAACAGGCATCACGTACTTCTACCTACATAGGCTTCCTCATCGAAAAATTCACTTCATCCTCTACTTAGCCAAAAAGAGCATCACGTGATAAATATAAATTAGCACTACCTTTACCAGAACCATGAACCATGCCAGAAATACCTACTGATGCGCAAATCTTCGATATTGTCTTTCATCCAACCTTTTCCACAGTATATACAGGGCTTCTTACTGGACATGTGGAGGCATTTGCCTATGACCAACAGGGAAATCACAAAAATACTTTCTCGCTCCGTCCATCAAAGAGGTCATGTCGAGGGCTGAGTATCAATGCAGATGGCTCCAGACTATATACCGTTGGAAAATCGAAGGCATTATAGTGAGCACGGTTAATCGTTCAGTAATATCTGAAGCTGATACTTTCGATCAGTGTTATAGATACAAGGACGGAACAGGTTGAGACTCGAGCAGCAGCTCATGAGTTAGTTTCCTTTCCAGCCTGCTGTCAGCAGCCCAACGAAAATTTACACCATGATTAAATTAAGATCAGCCATAAATCGTGTGAAGAATCTGACTCCATGGTTATTGACTACCGGCGATGACGAAGGTGTAATTAAGGTGACGTACCTTTTGCCATTTCACAGAGTTCTGAGTCGTTCATCTTTAACAGTTATGGGATCCACGCCAGAAGGAGATCGTCCGGACATACACTCATCATTTTGATTATATCAGTGATTTTCTATGGCTGGAGGATAAGAAACAGTTAGTCGCCACAAGGTGTGCGTTGATGGTTTCTCTTGCATGATTTATTATTGATGGCTTTCCCATTCATGACTTCATTGATTTGGATTATACAGTGCAGATGGGACTCTTTCTGTCATTGATGTTCGCTCTAAAAAACCAAAGCCATTTGCCCAATCCGAGGATCAAGAAGATGAATTGCTGTCGCTTGTTGCAATAAAGGGGTGAGTTTGTTGTTGTCACCTAAAATATCGAGGTCCCCTGTTCGCGTGACTTGCATATCTGTTGCAGGAACGTTGGCCAGTGATTCTTTCGACTTCAGTGGAGGAGGCGGCATAGGCTCTTCGATTTCTTCATTCTCTACTGCAGTGTCACTCGTCATTGCAGCATCTTCTGATTTTATGTCTTCCTTGATGTTTACATTGACATGGTAACCGTTGATGGAACCATTCGTTTGTGGCGCGGGAGGCCCAGGGCCTTGGCACGGTTTTCAATGTGTTGCAATACCATTGCATTCAGGACAGGGAGATATTCTTGCTGTGTTCTCCGACATATCACCATGTGGACTAGGAGCTAAGATTTTAATCTAGAGACTCCAAGATTGTTGTGGGGACGCAGCTCGGGATTCTGTCTGTTTTCAACCGTAACAATGGCTGGGGGGACTGCGTCGACCGTATTCCTGGGTAATGCTGATTTACTATTTAGTGAAAGAAGATTCACCAGGTTGTTTGGTACTAGGCACCCTTCTTCGGTTGACACGCTATGCAATCTCCCGTCAGATCTGCCGGGAACTGATGCCACGAGCACAATTCTGACGGGTTCTTCAGACGGTTATGTTCGTGCAGTTCAATTGTTGCCCACAAAAATGCTGGGAGTTGTCGCCGATCATAGAGACTGGCCTGTAGAGAGAATTGCCGTAGGAACTGGGACTAGCACACTAACTCTTGACCTGGAAGAGTCGGTCGATGACGACGAAGAGTGGCATGGGATTGGAAAGCGGAAAGAGAGGATGGCTGCGGACGGTGATGATAATTGCCCCGCTTCAGGTGGATGTTGGTGGGTTGGAAGTGTGGGACATGAAAATGGACTCAGATTGAGTGACCTGATAACCTTTTTCCGCGGCAGTGAAAGTTCGGAATACATGGGCGCCGGTAACAATAACAATGACTCGGAAGTGTACGACAAACCACATGCAACAAAAACTGGACTGGATGCTGAAGAGAGTGTCAACGATCGCCAAGGGCCGGAAATTGTTCAAGTTTCCACTCGCCGGAAACGGAAGCAGGAGAGATATCTCGAAGGAGCAAAGAAAAATGCTGTGGTGGTTGAGGGTACATCATTTTTCGGAGACTTGTAGTAACTCCTGATTCGGGTTTCTACATCGTGAATCTCAAAGACTGTTACCATCACAAATCTTTATCTCGTAGGACTATTGCCCTCCTTGTGTTAATCTCAGTTTGCGAATTATTTGATATCATATCAAAAAAATCCTCGTGATTTAGATCTGTCTCATTCAAATTCTACTAGACAATGTTGTCAAATCCAATCATTCACCCAAGGAGCCGGCCAATTTTTCTTCACACTACATACACTCAGACCTGAGGAAAAACTGTAGTAGGGGCTGAGGTGAGCCCCAAATAAAACTGATCGGCGGCGTTAGAGGTGCAGTTGTAGAGTCAATCGTGTGGAACGTAACTCGCGAGTTATGAACCACCTTGAGCAGACCGGCCTGCCTGCTCTGCTAATCAAATCAGTACGAAAAAGGGGTGGGAACTATTCATCTATAGATAGAAGTACATGTTCTTAGAAGTACATGTTCCTCACAACTGAGAATCACTTAAGCTCTCTTTCGCGTGTTCCCAATCAATGGTTTAAAGCATCAGCTTTAGTTCGTGGTGCATCTGATGCAATGGATAATGGGAAAGTGCCGGGTTGGCACGTGCCAGACGAACACGGATCTTGCACTGTAGTGACGCCCGAGTATCAAGTGATTTAACCACCCCAACTTCAATATGTATATGTACCTTGCCTCGAGCAATCTCGTGAGGGCTCAAAATCGAGTCATTCTGACTCGTGCTATCTCTACCCGAGCTTCAAACATTCTTTCCCGCTTGGGACTCAGCTCAGATGGTGAGATTCACGGTGTGTATGACGGTCAATGGCATGGGTCCGGAGAGGTCGTGGCTTCTACGTGCCCTACTACAGGGGAAGAGCTCGCTCGTATTAGAACAGCTTCTAGATCAGAGCTACGTGAGGCGCTGCAACGGGCACGGGAAGCGTACCATATCTTCCGAAGTGAGTGTTCAACAAGAATATAAATATAATCCGACCAGCGCTCTCCTGCATCCTAGATGTTCCTGCACCCAAGCGCGGTGAAGTTGTCAGGCAAATCCGTGAAGCCCTCACTGCCAAGGTGAGGCTCAAAGCAATCGACAATGTCAGTGTTGAAACTGAAATTATAAAAGAGGGAAGCTCTCGGAGCTCTTGTTACACTGGAAATGGGAAAAATTAGAACTGAAGGCCTTGGAGAAGTTCAAGAGTTTATTGATATCGTAAGTGACACTCCGTTCTGTCAGGATGTCATGATGACGGTTAGTAGTGTGATTATGCGGTTGGCTTATCCAGAATGATGAACGGGAGAGTCATCGCATCGGAACGACCAGAGCATTCGATTCTCGAAGGTATGAACATTTGAAGACCAACAAACTGTTTGTTGACGTCTCGGATTGTCTAGTTCCCAACCCCTTGGGCGTTGTTGCTGTGCTTTCAGCATTCAATTTCCCTGTTGCAGTTTATGGCTGGTATGTTTTATTCTTATTCTCTAAGTCGATCTTCACCCAGATTAATAGGAACTTGGCTCTTTCCATGGCAGCAGGAAACGCAACAATCTGGAAACCATCCCCAACAACTCCTCTGTGCTCCATTGCAGTGACGCGGATAATTTCTGGTGTTCTAGAGGCCAACAGGCTACCAGGTGCTGTCGCCTGCCTGGTTAACGGTGGACAAGAAACTGGTGAAGCTTTGGTCAACGATCCCAGTGTCGAACTTGGTGAGTTCTCAAGGGTCCTTGCGTGAACATCAAACGCGTCAACGATTCTGATTAGTATCTTTTACTGGGAGTGAGCATGTTGGCCGAACTGTTGGACAAGCTGTAATGTCACGCCTTGGGAAAACGATCCTGGAGCTCGGTGGCAACAATGGTGTGGTTGAACTTGATTCTCTTAAGGGCTTGATTGACATGGTTCTGCTAGCATCAATAGTAATGCCTGATGCAGATCTGTCCCTCGCTGTTCCAGCGGTCGGCTTTGGTGCTGTAGGTACTGCTGGGCAAAGATGTACATCCACGCGGCGATTATACCTCCACCGTTCTGTTGCTTCTGAGTTCTTGGAGCGTCTTCAGAAGTTCCATCAGTCTATCAAGCCCGGTGATCCACTAGATCAGAAGACCTTACTCGGGCCTCTGCACACTCGTGCCGCATGTGAAACATATAGCGACACGATTCAACACCTCAAAAAGGTCGGTTCAGAAATATTGGTTGGTGGCAAGCAGCTCGATCATGCGCCCTTCGATGCTGGCAATTTTGTCGAGCCTACCATATCCGTCCTCAAATCAATTGATGCATCTGATAGCATATGGACAACTGAAGTCTTTGCTCCTATCTTGAATGTTGGCATCTTCGACGAACTTGATCAAGCAATTGAATGGAATAATGCTGTCCCCCAAGTGAGTTCCATCCCTGTACATCATTGTTGCTATTAATATCATTTTTGGAAAAAGGGTTTATCGAGCAGTTTGTGGACTCGTGACATCAGAAATGTGGGTAGATGGATAGGCCCAAGAGGCTCTGATACCGGTATCGTGAATGTATGTGCTCTCCAACTCTTTGCTACCTGCATGACATATGGGACACTGTAGGTAAACGTGGGTACCAGCGGTGCCGAGATAGGAGCCGCTTTCGGTGGTAACAAGGTTTATACCAGTTCTTTTTTTGCTCTACCATTGACTCACTTGGTGTGACGTTGAACAGAACACTGGATGGTGATTTTTCCTTTTTTTGTAATTGATCAGCCCAAGTTAACCCTCAGATCGTAGGGGACGCGAGTCGGGAGGTGATGCTTGGAAGCAATATGTCCGCTGGAGTGCCTGCACGCGTACGTTTTTGTATATATATATATCCCTGCACCTAGGTATTCAATTCACGCTATGTCACCTCCCTTTAGTCAACTTCTCGGACCAAGCGCCACTAGCACAAGGTGTTAGCTTCTCTGCATAAATACTTGGTGGTGTCCAAAATGCAAGTAATTTGAACATAACCCAGTCCTTCGCAGTTTTGCAGACCCATCTACCTTGGTGCATCAATATGAAGCATACTCTGATTACATCTTCTTTTTGTGGTCAACGTTTATATCCTGCGGCAAGCAAACTACAGTGCTAGGACGCGAAGGATCTACTCTATGAGAACCAAAGTAAGTGAATCACGTAGCAGAAGAAGCGTGAAGTTTTCTAGTGAAGGGACACATCAAAAGTCATAAACCGACCCGGTTCACACGGGCACATCAAACTTTTTCCTGACAGCATATTGAATTGGGACATTACACCTCAACCTCAATCTTAGATCTGATAACGACCCAACTGGTTCGTTCCATGAAGATTTTTGACTACTTTTGACTGTGTGATTATTTGTTATCGTCTATCCTTACATTGAATCTGCGGCTTCCTCCATCAGTTTAAGCGACTGGGAAAAAGAACATGGCAGATCCATATGGGAATATGTCCGTGTGGGTTCTACGGCTTTCTATAATGGAGTGTAGACTGGGGCTGCTGTGCTTCAGTTATATCGTGCATCACTAGTACAACTCCGCTAGCCCACTGTATATCGCCGATCCAACCATTTATTGGCGGACCTGCGGGTTATTTCTATCTTTACTTGTCACCGGCCTTGTTGTCCCTGTCTTCATCCTTCATCTCAACATGTCGACTCCCGATGACCTGCCTTGGCCAGAACTAGGGAATGTTTCTCGCGGCGCTACTCGAGGTAACCAAGGCCAGAAGGGAGTTCTAGGGCCTCCTGATCGAGAAGGGCGTTGTGTTCTTCAGCTCCGCGTTCAGCCTGGTGTACTCGCTGTACGGCTCAACCAACTAGCCTCGGAATGGTATCACATTTTGGATAATGAAGTGAACCGAGCGCTCAAGCTCACAAAAACATATTGGAGGAAGGCGAGGAGGCGGCAGGATTACGATGCCAGAGCCGACCAAGACCACATGGAGTTACATGAGTGGTTACAGCAGCTCAAAGACAAGACGATGTCGTATTTGGAGCTGCTGATGCAGAAAGGAGACATTCAAGGCCCGCCATATACCATGCCGGACAACATTGAACTTACTTTCCTTCGCAAATTCATCGAAAGGCAGGCTGCTGGCATACCCCATAATCCCAGGCTTCGAACCACCGTGCAAGATGGGACTTACTATGTAGATCATTCCGCAGAATCCCTTACACCTGAGCCCTCCGAACAGTGTTTTCTAGACTCAAGGAATGGTAAGTCTCATTAGTACGGCGTCAGTCCCATTGATTTCATCATACGTAGGCCGTGTGTTTGATAATTCCTTACAACGTGACCTTGACTCACGGACATCAGTATCCCCGTCTTTGATGAACCCAGATGTTCTACTTCAGGAGGCCGCGTCGTCAAGTAAGAGTAAGATTCCTGAATGCCATTTCTGCTTTGCCTGATCTCTTTTTAGAGCAAGCATTACAGGTTGCACGAATATCACTATCTCAAGCACAAAAAGAAACTCAAGATGCTTTCATGCGTTACACCGCTTGTCTGGATGTCGAGAGGCAAGCAAGACAAGCAGCCACAACTGCTGAGAAGCGTCGCGACGACATCAGTATGTGTCACTAAGATCTGTATTGTACTCCTGATAAATGATGATGAAAGTGGGTGTCCTCCTAACAAGGAGCCAACCCTCTGTAGGAGGTTCGTTTCTGGATCTTCCCTTGTGGTGCTTGATGACTTTAAGTGTTATAGAAGACGAGCGATCCAGAAATTCCCCCCTTTCTGGGGATGAACGAGGAAGCCCCTTGCGGTATCATGCCGAAGTAAGTATCTTCTGTTTTCCCATGTATCAGATTTCCGATATCATCTTCCTAGTTCCAAGACAACCGATCTAATTTCATCGATGCACGGGTGCAACCTAAATCTATGGAGCCATGGCCAGAACAAGATACAACTCAGGGAATGTATCCCACTCATGATGTGACAAACCATATTGAGGTGCGAAGAGCACTTTCTTGGTCTTCTACGCAATTGTGACGTCCTCCCTGATCGCAGGATCCCTCTGGCCGATCTGGAAAAAGAACATGGGATCATCCCCCTCAACTCCCAGGTGACGTTACTTTACTTAATTTTAGGATCATTGCTGACAAAAAGCCCACGATAGGTGGCCAATATTCATGTGAGGTAACGTGGAACATATCAATTGATCACCTTCTCTTCTTCATGGGCAGATCAGGGTGTTTCATCCTTACCTCCACGCAAACGTTTACACCCCATGATACCTGGATTTGGTGTTATGAGTAATCCAGGCCTGCAATCAGCCAACATGACATTCTCATCCTGATGTGTCCATTGGTGTAATTTCGCATTCCAGCTTTATTATTGTAGGTTCGTACGATCATCGTGGGTTAATATTAATTTCAGCAATTTTTTAAGCATTGATAATGGATTTATTGACATGTATTCTATTAGTGATTACCAGTCATTGATGGCATGCTCCTTGTATTAGGTTTTTGTGAACGGTTAATGTATTGCATAAAGCATCGATTAAATGTCTGGCTTGTGGTCCATTAGCTCAACTACATCTTCGGCCTTGATGCTCTCACTGTCCGGGCTGAACAAGAAAAAATGCATATCGAATACATCTGAATCAAAACTTAACCAAAACTTCTAGGGTGTGTTCTATTTGGAGTTCAAGTTAAAATTTCTCCTGGGAACTCTCGCCATCACTCATGATGGAGGCCCACTCCAAGGGATAAAATTTAATGATTGAGCGAAATTTACGCGCAAGTGATAAGGGTTGGCCATATACATGTAAATTAGAATAGAAAAATAATCACTACAATAACTCGTCCCGCCATTGCTACCATGACCCCTGACCGAGACAAGGCTACATATGCGACAATGACAGAGCAGACAAGTTTCAAGACACCTTTCGCCTGATCACAATACAATACGTATGTGTGATGGGCCCGAGAGTACGTCACTTAGGCCTGGAAAAAGCTACTATCAACCTAACTGTTTCCTCCCATCATTCTACTCAACTCCCGACCTTCTGTTTTTAAACTCCTACAAATGCTGTACTGGCTATGAGTATGTAGGCCACTTCTAGATGGATGAAGCTCACTGCCACACCCTCAATCTTCCTGTCAGACATACTCAGCTCTTGAGATGGAATGAAAGCCCCTCAGAGAACCTGACCAAGTTGTGCATATGTCAAATCGGGCGCTGTCCACCACCATGAGGAAGAATTCTTAAACTTTTCATGTCCGTTTTCGGTCAAGTCTTATTCAGCCATGTACCTTCCCAACTTCATGCTATCTGTATCCTTCATGTTCCATCCATTTTTTACTATAAGACTTTTCCGCCTCGATTTGGATCTCCCAGTGTAGTGTAGACTGATTCTCCACATTTTAGCGTGTACAAAAATATCATGTGCCTGGTAGCATCACAGGCTGCTTATTTATCGCTTAGTTCCCCTCACCTTATGACTGCGCTCCTCCCTACATACATCCTAGACCCTCACAGTGTAGCTGTCTCATAATTCAAGAATGTAGAAGGGTGCTTCTCATTCGTCACTTAAAACTTGGGTTATTTGCGGTATGGTTCATCACGTGTTTGCAACGAGGCAATAGTAGATGGTGACTATTTTCGACTAATTCCCGAGATCGTCAGAATATGAAAATTCTCTACTCTCCCAAATTCTTGCCATTGCCACTTTAAACTTGTTGATATGATCATGAAGGTGCTGAACATTAGTTATTGGATAGTGGGGGTGAAAG
>Ga0157357_1000603_pt1 | contig 15181 bp, 11 predicted proteins | sample AttcapACBM1_FD_111485 | JGI IMG/M metagenome (GOLD analysis project Ga0157357, IMG submission 111485) | Fungus gardens microbial communities from leaf cutter ant in Botucatu, State of Sao Paulo, Brazil - Atta capiguara ACBM1 | ecosystem: Host-associated > Fungi > Mycelium > Unclassified ... | reverse complement strand
GTTTCTAATTCAGAGGCAGTAGTAGCAGCATTGAGATCGACATCTGCCATCTCATCGACCCAACTCATCAACACTGAATCGTATATGTCCATATTCTCCAAGAACTTTCTTATTCCGATAAATGCTCTCCTTCCCCTCATCTCGCCCTCTTTGTCATCGCCATTGAAATTGGCGACCAAACCATCATCCAGATCGCTCGTATCTTCAATCAACCCAGGGAATCCAAAATGGTCACTATCAGCGCGCGGTGCAGCGTCAGCTGAAGCAAAAGATGTTCGATAAAGAATGCGAAGAATCAAAAGGGCTGTTAGAGCTGGCGAAGAAGGATCAGTTTTGGATCTGGAATAATTAATTATCGTGCTTCGTGATGGCGGGATAGGCCTCGAAGTAGGATCAGCTATGGGATAACTGGCACCATTTGAAGCAAGGGTAATTGTGTCACTCTGCGAAGGATCTTTTTGTGGCGACGGAACGATTGAGAGGTGTGTAAGAACATGTAAGCGAAGGCAGGATTTTGAAAAGTCAATCTGCTGGCAGGTAGACCACAGACAAGAATTTTCTGTTCCTTCAAGGTTGGCAAGGTGCTCCAGGAGGTGATTATATAGTGCTCCTGGAGTCTGGAAGGCGGCTTCAGAGCATCGGCCCCGATCCCACTGGCACTTGAATCTTTCGACAACCGCGGCATCTTTTCGCCTATCCACGCCTCGTACAATGAACCTCTGCTGTAGTCCCTGACCAAGTACCACAGCCTGCCCACTTGGGAACACGTGGCTAGCATTCTTTATGACGTCTGACGCGACAAGAAGAGGACAATTTTCACTGTATGGATTGAAAGTATCCTTGTAGAGGTTCCAAAAGTCGACCTGTGTAAGCTCTCCATCGGATTTTGCTACGAACATACACTTCATCCTGGTAGCTCATGATCAGCTTATTTCGAGTTAAGTGACAAGACCACGACAAACACACCATTCATAACATCGCTCAGGTTCGGTCAACTCTAACAATCTGTCAAGCTCCTCCTGAGTAAGCTCGTGGTCTTTCGTATGCGTCGCGGTGGAAGCGACAGTATGTACGGATCCGGTGACATCAAGGTTAAGGCTCTCTTGAACTAATGTCTGTTCATGTAGAATAAACGATGAAAGTATCTTCAACACGCTTGGCATCTCGGAATGCAATAGGAACGCTCTCGCAAGCGCGGGATGTGAGACTTGCACATACAAGTAATCTAGGCAAGCGTCCACGAGGGGTATATCCACAAAAAGAGGAAGATAACGAATTGCAGCTGCCAATGCCGGGGAATCTTGGGTTAATTGGGAACCATTAGAGGGGTTGGAAAAGAGGGCAGTCAGAGCCGTCAATGCGGAAATGATCATCGACCGATTGGTTGTATTTCGAAGGATGTCGAGAATCGGCGGGAGCGGATTTTGAGATGGCAGGTTGGCATAAATGGTCATACTTGGGGCAAGAATCTGGAAAATGTCCAGAACATATAACACGAACTCCACATCTTCATCCCTGTTTGGTTCGAGGTTGAAAAGCGTGTTGAGCAGTAAGGGCATGGTATGAGTATGGCGGGCTAAGTCGCGTGAGTTGATCTCATTCAGCGCTGCATTCCGCATGACGAAAAGGGATTCAAGGGCGTAACGATGTTTTTGCACAAGCTCCCGAGGAGGCGAGAATAGTATGCTTTCTTCGGCCCAGTCTTTATATCCCTCCGTTGCGTACCATTCTGGCCAATCAAATAATCCATCTATTAGTCCGGGGATTGTCCTAAAGAGGAATTGTTCGTTCATGCAGAGTCGGCAAAGGCGGTCAAGTGCCCATGCAACTTCGCTGAGTATCCCGGAACGAAGAGACAGTGACATGCGGTTGTTTGGTGTTGACTCCGTATACCATCCTGAAAATACTTCCATAAGCTGGACGCCCGTGGAATGATTGCATACTTACGTTCATAGTCGTCACGGATGTCGGGCACTGGCCGTGGGGGAGCCACCTGCTGCGAGGCGGTATACTGCTGGGGGCGGTAGTAAGACGCGGCATTTCTATTGACAAAGGTAGTCATTGTGATTTCGAGAGTGATGCATATAAATATCAGTAAATGAGGTTAATCACTAATTAAGGTTGAAAGAGGGAGAAAGACGCGAGGGGTGTCACACACGTGACACATCGAACGCGTCCTGTTCTGACCCAAATCATCCTCTGGATATTTTGCTCCGATTTCCGGGTTCAATTTCATCCTCCGTCTCTTCTCTGGCTCTGTAGATTCCTCCAGCTCGAAGCTCTGCAAGTACATAGCCATGGTTGGATGTTTTTCGAAGAACTACTCTACATATCTCTCGGATAGTGGTCCAGGGTCCCTTTATAACGCTTCAGTGACTCTTACATCACCAAGTTGCATGTTCATCCAGAACCAAACTCATGTAGAAGGGCTAATACCTAATTGCAATGTTTGTATTTTGTGCAATAGCGTGGGTACTAAAGTCCAGGAAACAGGGCAGCCTCTCACAAGAGCAAACTAACCTGCGAGTAATTCATATAGCGATATCGTTGGACAACCGGTATCTCGACGGCGGCAGATGGCCTAAAATTGCGACATGCAAGTCGAGGGGTAGTTTAGACATCAGTAAACAAGTTATATAGGATTGGCTACCATCACAAATCGTCTTCCTCAGCTCTTTCTTTCCAAAGTGCATACATTTTCCGACGACTGGCATCCTTCGTCTCTGGATTACTTGCGATCTCAAATACTCTTTTCAGCAGCCTCTTTTTCAATTCTGCACTGTCGGTCCTGCCTGCCTGGGGATCGTCAAAGCAGGCATTCGCAATCAGATCGGAATAGGAATCTAGGTCTCGACGGATGCGTTTCGAACTTGGCTCATCATCGGACCGAGATGGTGTCCCAAGAGCTTCGAGTAAGGGAATTAAAAGTACCGAGTGAATACGTTTGTATACTGCCACAGTTGGAGTTTGAGCCATGAGCAGGATGAAAGGGTCGAGGAGAGGACCAAGGGGAACGGGTAGGGGCTTTTGTTCGGAAGTCACAGCGGAAGCTCTGTTGAGTTCTTCAAGATAAATGTCGGAAAGATGGTTAGGTAGGCCCAAAGGGACACGAGTATCTGTTGGACTATTGAGAGTTCAGGTAGGACAGATGCCAGTACGCATAGGGACATACCAGAGAGGCCCTTTCTCAGAAGTTAGTATATCATTATACAGCTTACATGTCTTCTCTTCCCAGTTTGTTCTGATCAGCAGGCGGAAAGATGCATTGACGAACCGTCGTATGAGCATATAGTACTTGTCAATTCTGCAGAAGAAAATCAATAGCTGTTGAGGTGAAGGAGGACCCAAGAGCGCACCGTAGTCTGTCAATGCCATTCCATTCTCGTACAATAGTGGTCCAGAATCCTCTGAGAAATGCAAGAGAGGCGGCGGTACTTGTGACTGCCAAAATTAGTTCCGCAAGTTCACTTGCCAAGGCTTGTTGCACGAGCGGTTTATCTGACATCCAGAAACCTGCGGGTCTTTAAAGACTGAAAGTACTCTCAAGTAGTTGTGACGCACAATAGAAGATACCCTTCCACAGCTTATCCATCTCAGATTTTGAGAGAGCATCCTCAGAGGCCTCAGAAAGGAACGCAGCGAGATTTTTCACTGCCTTATCCCGAGTCTTTTTTTCTTGATCGAAAAGGTCAGCAACTATTCACAAAACATAAAGAGACATCTCGCATACCAGTAGAAGCAAAGTACTTGGCGAGCGGAGGAGCATCAGTTGCAGATGACATAGTAGAGGACTTATTCGGTCAGGTTGCAAATGTATGGCCGCGTGATAATTATCATCACATTGCTCCGCCAGCATCATGTCCAGATCTTCTCCTATCACCTGCCATGGTGAGCTTGCATGCGTATTCCTGTCCGCTAATCATTTACTAGGGTTTCGTGTAGTCCTTGACTCGTCCATCGGCAAACCTGCTGAAGGCATTGAAGTCACGCTTCAGATACTTGAGACCTCCACCAGTGGCGACGCGATAGAGGTATTCCGGTCAATCGCACAAGGGTATATTGGTAGAATATACTTGTCGGCTATACCATCTGAAAGCTGCGCCCAGGGTGACTGATTCGGACGGCCGATGTATTGACTTACTGCCGCCTCGTGGTTCGGGAGAGGCGGCGAGAGCTCAGACAGACTTACGGGCTGGACAAACATACAAGATAAACTTCAAAACAAAACAGTATTTTGAAAGAACGGATCGGACGTCATTCTATCCCTGGGTCGAAGTACGTGCAATTACTCCAGCAAGGTTTACATTGATCATTGACCCCGCGACCAGATCTTGTTTAATATTGAAAGTCCCACTGAGCACTATCATATACCCTTACTCATAAGCCCATACTCGTTTACCACATACCGGGGAAGCTGAGAAATTAACGCATTATAGAGATGCTATTTACTCGGGACGATCAACCGTATCACATGAGTGGATGAGCAAGGAGAAAGATATGCCCGAACGAGATGAGATGCAATAATGTGCAATGTACAATTGAAGCAGCGAGCGAGTGAAATGAAGAGGGACCGGGAGGGAAAAGAATAGCAATGATCTCTATGCAGCAGCCATGACATTATCATACCGTTGGGACCCTACATGACCTCCACGCATTGTACTCTTCACATTTGCAGCGAATTTGTCTCTGTTCCTAGTCATATCCATGGCCGCCTCTGTTTCAGAAAGAGATTAATAGAGTTCAAGGTTGGCAAGGGCAAGCATACCCTTGTTTAGGGGGTCGTCTGCATTGGGCTCGAGGAAAAGATACTGCAAGCCAACCATGACCGAATTGAGGTTGAGAACGGGTTTCCAGTCTTCTCTCAAGATATTAAGACAGACATTTCCCTCAAGGTCAACGTTAGGGTGGTATATCTAGACGCATCATGATTTAGCCTGGGAGCGCGACCTTCTGAAAGTAACTATGCGCACCTTGGGTATGCATTTGACCTTGGGTGGTTCGTGAGGGTAATTTGAATTGATGTTGAAGGAAAATCCGAAAGAGCCACCCCTGTACATGCCTATGTGGTGACATCCGTCAGTTTACTCGACTACCGCCTGTATAACTGACCTTCATCGGGAGTGATAGTGAGAGTGAAGTTGAGGAGATCAGCGGGATCGGTAAACGTTGTCTTCATTGTAGAAGGTAGGTCAAGCTCCGTAAGATCTGAAGTCCAAGCATGAACAAGGACCACATGATAGCGCAACTCGAGACGCACCCTTCTGCACCCGAATCTGGGCTGCGCTGGTCTTGGGCTTCTTCTTCGCCGCAGCGTTCTCATCCTTCTTCATACTCCATATCTGTGATAATGAGGATGGAAAAGGTCTAGTTCTGAAAAGAACATACCTTAATCATGGTGGTCAGAATGTGAAAGCGTGTGTAGCGTGAGTCAAGGGTTGTAGCTGGGGAAATTATAAGGCATCCAGAAAAGGCAATTCCGTTGGGCACGGGTACGTGGGGCTGTGCCTCTCCTCAGTCCTCGCAATTCTGATACTGTTACCCAGGAATGCAAAAAGGCTCATGACAATCGTGTGGGCATTAATCCCGTCGTGATTAGACTGCAAGCTGATAGACTACGGCGCGCATCTCCGAAGAGGACAATTCTCTGTTACTTGACCTGCTCGAAGACTATTTTGCTTAGCCAGAAGACGAGCTCAAGAAAGACCAGAGGCCATAATTCGACTATTAGATTGGTGCTACACTTGACAAAGTACCGAAAAACCAAAATACGCTGTTGACGAGTCATGTCTCTAGATTATTGAGAACCTCGAGCCTTCCAAGAGACTTTCGGACGTATCTGCCCATAAACCTGATCACAAGTGTACGTTCTTTTAGAGGATGGCTCAGACTCTGCTTTACACGACACAGTATCCGCTCTTGAATCCACTCATTTCTATTCCAGGGAACGAGGAAACCAAGAAAACGATGGTCGCTGATCACGGGACAGTGAGGAAAGGCGACGAAAACTGCGTAGGTAAATGGGACCACGGTGGAGAGCTGGCATGACCGGCATTGGACTTGGACATTCATCTCTTCCACTTGACTAGAAACACTACAGTTCCCACCTGCTCGCGCCAACAACTTTGAATCTTGTAAAATACAGCAGCGAAGATATTACTCTTGCTGGATTTCACACAGATCTCACTTTCCTCACCATTCATGGACGTTCTCTTTATCCTGGTCTCCACATCTGGGCACAAAGCACTAGAAGACGTATCCCAGTACGCATTCCACCAGGAAGCAGCTTGAACGCTTCACCGGTGGCCTTATAAGAGCCGGTTACCATGAGGTCGTGGTGAGCGACAACGCCGTCGACGCGAGCATTATCATGGGCTCTATCGATTGGTTCCTATACAGTCATTAAGCGAAAAGTCGAGTTCCTCAGTCATCTGTTCATTCGTATCTCGTATCTCCTTCACGTCATTTTGGCACCTTTCTTCGGACTTCGATCTGACACTTATTCCCAGATTGGCGGAACAAGCGTTGCAAGCTGCACATATTGAACTTAGTAGAGGCGATCTTGAGGGCATTGTCTATAAACCGATGAAAGTCGCATTCGTCATTCAACGGTCCCATATTCATCTCCACAATAGTGAGCTCAAGCACATCGCACTCATGGCCTAAATATATATATATATACGTGGATCATACAATCGAATAACATATTCATAGGTTGAAGAGGGAAATTTCAGATACCGATGGATGCAATTACTATCTGATCAATGAAATGCAGGTATTGTTGGCGTCGTTCTTAGCCGTTCAATCACCAACACAGATATGACAATATCATCTATGAAATCATGGCCTGTCGGCAATACTTCGAGCCTTTTAAGTTCAGGTGATCGGCCCTGCTTTCGTGGAGGAGAAGGAGGGATAAATTTCGCGAGGAGATACCCTTGTACTCTGTCTTTTGACGAGTAACACTGGTAGACAGGATCAGCTCCCGATGATGCTCGTAAGTTTGGACAAGAAGCTCACTGTTAGCATTCCATTCGAATCATTCCAGTAAAGCATATGCCTTTCCGTATCCATGATTTTCCATGCCCAAGCCTGAAAAAATGGTCAGCTCTGAAATGAGTGCAGCACATAATCGACACAACATACAGTCTTAACCAGCCTATAGCTCGTATCCAATAGATCTGACAGCGCGAACTCCTTGCCTCGTGTAAATACCGTACACTGGCTCTTCAGTGTTGTCAAGCCCATTCTAAATGATCCATACACCTTTCAACAACTGGAGGACAGCATAAGTGAACGAGACGCACTCGAAGTCGCCTATCGTCTCGCCTTCCCATGATCCACGCCGAATAGTTGTTATGTAACATGAAGGTGTGAAGCAATTCATGCTGACCGAAATGTAATACGCTTCTTGAGGAGCGTCGATATACGCTGGAGCAGAGAGGATCATGCTGTTAGATGGGATATTCTGAGGAGCGAATGAATATGTGATAGATGTCGCTGGTCGTCTCGACTCCAGATATCTATTGCATAACTCTCACATAACACCAGATATTCTGAGATTGAAGAAGGAACAAGACATACCCAGGTGGCGTGGCAGGCTGTGATAAATTTCTCAGTGGATGGGAACTTAGGGGCGGTGACGGCGGTAAAGGTGTCCGCGTGCCAGTGGTGGTCAAACTGATTGATGACGAGTTGGCGCTCAGTTGTCCTCCGCTCGATGAAGAGTTTCTAAAGTGAGGAGGTTCCAGATAAAGACTTGAGGTGCTTTCAGATGATGATTTCAGAGATTCACTGTGGTACGACAATCATTGGAATGAGCTGTAGAGGCTACGCACTATCCAACCCTCACCTCTCAGATAGGATTATCATGTCTCCAGCTCAGGATTCCAGGAGAGTGAGTGGTGAATAAGTGACGGAGGGACCAGTAGCTAGGAAAACTCCGATGATGCCTGAATAAATATAAGTACTAATGTTTGCACGAGGCAGCTCCAGAAGTCGGGTTAGGAAGTTCCGGAGCTATAAAGGCATTTATACACGAGAGACTCTCATGCCATCTGGTCAATCACAATTTGTGTGTTTTTGCTGCGATTCCACGATCCAATTGAATCCTTGACCAACACCGATAGTAAAGCCGTTCTTTGTTAAATCTCTCAATAATTGATGTCTGTATCGCATTATACTTATTCAAGGCGCTCGCTACTGGCGCTCGCTACTTCAGGCTGTGTCTGTGATCGTGGACTGATCATTGATAACCCTATACAGGCCACGATTATTGTTGAGGAAGTGCTGCAACGGGCAGCGCTGAATCGAAGGCTGGGAGAAAGATCTGGCCACGAAGACATGGATGCACTATAAAAACTCTGTACATGTTCATGGGAAGTGCATTACGGAATGTTCTTCCGACAACCTCGGGTAGTTGGCATGAGACTAAAACCAAAAGGAAGGTACATTTTCACGGCATTATTGCAAGTTTCAGTTACTTCCTTCAACCCAGCCTCAAGATCTTTTGATCAGAGTCCATCAATCAGCGGCTGTAAAGGTATTATGTAATTAAATCACTTCTAGCCTGCGTCTAGCTACTGATTATATCGTCCAATCCTTCTGAATGTCCGGCTTGTTCGCAATTGTAAGACCTTCAACGACATGTATCATTTTTATTGACAAGCACTTCAAAGGTGAAGCCCACCTGTGTGGGTCTTTTGGGATCTTCTACCCTCACGCCTTCGACGATTCCAATATGCTCGAAGTACATTGATGACCTTGTATCAATTCTTCGGTCGCGTTCTTCTGAACTCAGTCAACTTTCTCCTTCACTCGTGTCTTACATCTTTTTCCCTATATCGTCCATTCTTCAACGCAATGCTCCTTTGACTATACCTGACCAGATCTTTGAGAAGGTCTTCACCGTACTGGGCTATCTCTCGGAAAGTTGGTGGTGGCACTGCGAGGCTGCGATATGGGAACAGATTTTCATGCTTTGTAGTTCTGTCTTGGGAGGAATGGCAAGCAAAGGGAAAGGGAGGGAGAGAGATGATGAAGTCAAGGAAGCTGCTGCTCAGTGCCTTTATGTGCTCCTCAAAGAGCGTGACGAATCCCAGCAAGCCAAAGATCGTCTTGTACACTTTCAAAACTACGCCCGTTCGCCACATTTCATACCCGTTCTTGGTCAGACCCTTAGTGCCACTATTTCCATATCTGAGTCTCGTTCTCTTTCTCTACAAAAAACGTCCCTTCAAATTCTTCAAGTTCTACTGGAGCTATATGTTCCTGATGAGATGTTCCCCATGGTCCTTCCAGGAGTTATCAGCTCTGCATCCAAAGTTGCTCTCGGCTCAAAGCTGGAGAAGCAGTGGGCTCATGGCGAGATTGTGGCGGCGGCACTTCATGTGATGCAGACCGCCATCATCAAATCGGTTGGGGATGATATCTGCATCAAAGAGGGTGTATTGAAGCATGCAGACGATTTGGAAGGTCTCGCAGAGCTTCTTGCCCCCTCTGCTGCAGAATTTGCTAAAGCAAAGGAGTCGAGTACGCAGTTTAAAGTTGCGCGGACCCCGTCCTGGTTGAAAGGCACAGCGTCTCAGCTTCATATTGCTATCAACGCCTTGGATTCTTTGACAAGGCACCCTAGTCCTGTTGCCCTTCGTGCTCTAGTTGAATTCTCTCGGCATGTTCTTGAAGGAACCCCACAAACATTGACACAAACTCAGCCTCTCCTCCTTGCATTCCTTCTTTCTTTATCAAATTCAAACTTCGATTCAGTATCATGTCAAGCTCGATCGCACCTTCTGCTCTTGCTTTCGGATGAAAATAAATCGCACGTCAAGTTGTCGCAGACCTTGATGCGCCTAACAAGCGAATATCTGTCATCCCTGCCTCGCCTCATATCTATTCAAGAGGAGAGCAAAGTACAGCATCTGAGTGGCCTCATAAGAGCGGTTTGTGATTTAACAATCTTGGATGAAGATTCCACTATTGCCTCTCTCTCTCCCTCTGCTACCGTCAAAGGTATCGGAAAACTTTTAGGACCGAGTAGTGACATCGAGAAGTGGGGCTGGAGTCTGTTGTCTGTCTTCCGATTTTCCGACGTGCCACTCCCAGTTGATCGGAATTCAACGGAACAGCTTATGCTTGAGAACAACCCAGACAGTCCACAAGCTTTTGCTTTCCCTAGTCTCGAGCTTAAAAGCCTAGACGTCGATACTTTGCAAATGCTCGAGCAGATGTTTCGATCACTAGGAGCAGCTGCAGGTGAGACTTGCTTGTATGCTATAGAGTGGTTTTTTGGGATTGGGAAGAGCGATGTTGGGAGGAATGCTGTTGCAGCTATGTGGTGTGCGTGCCGTCTGCTGGAAGGAGTGTCTGGCATCAGGTTAGCCTCAGAAGAAAATATTAGTCGTCTGAGACCCAACCCAACGAAACGATTGGAGAAATTGGCTAGATCAATGGCCCGAACTCTTTCTGAACAGTGGGATCGAGAGATTGACGATTTCAATGTCCTGTCACCCTCGCCGGACACGCTTCAGGATTTGTCTGATGCTTCGCTTGTCGAACGGAAAACAGGTTTATATCAGCTTCATGAAAACCTCAAGATTACTCAGTCATCACCTGCTTCAATCAATGAAAATGTCGATCAGCCAGTCAATCACCGTGTTTTATCCCTCCAAACACTCTCTGTTTGTGTCGGGATACTCCAATCTCGTTCTTCCCCTCTATTCATTCACGTCCTCTACCCAGTCCTGCACTCTCTCGTCTCTCAAGTTTCATTCCTTTCATCAACGGCATATGCAAGCTTACAATTCATGACTGTCATGACCTCCTATGCCTCCCCCGCCAACCTCCTTCTATCCAATTTTGACTACGCCCTTGATGGCATTTCACGTAGGTTGACTCGACGTTGGCTTGATGTGGATGCAACGCAGGTGCTTGCTTTGCTTGTGCACTTGGTTGGAAGTGATATTGTGGAGAAGGCAGGGGATGTTTTAGAGGAGTGTTTTGACCGCCTGGATGAGTTTCATGGATATGATGTCCTGGTAGAGGGTTTGGTCAGCGTCCTCGTTGAGGTGACACGGGTTCTTGGGAATGATGCATCACTGGAAGTTAAATTAGAGAAGGAGCCTGAGTACACAATGTATCCCCGATTATTGGATTTATCGAGTTTCCTTGAGTGGTACCGCAAACGAAAGGAAGTGTCGGATGATGTCAAGGGAGCAATAGATTATGGGCCAGCACCTCGACGAGCATGGGGTGAACTCAAATCCGAGATGGACGAACAGAAAACTAGAGAGGAAGAAGAAGAAGCCATGGCGAACGCAGCAAATCCGAATGATGAGCCACCTCCCACATCGACACAGGCATTGACACAACAAATGATCACTCGATCCCTCTACTTCTTAACACACGATTCTCCTGTAATTCGTGCTCGCATACTTACGCTCCTAGCTTCCTCAGTTCCCAATCTGCCTTCTTCAGCCCTCATGCCTGCGATCCACTCAGCCTGGCCGTTCGTTCTCAACAGGCTTGTTGACCAAGAAACTTTCGTTGTTAGTGCTGCTGCTTCATTGATTGAAACACTTTCTACATACAATGGAGAATTTATGTTTAGGAGGATATGGGACGATGTATGGCCCAAATTCAAGATTCTTCTGACAAAATTACAAGCTGCCGACGCAACAAGTGCCTTGGCGAGGAGAGGAGAAGGCGCAGTTGGTACAGAATCATCTTACACTCATTCTCATCGGTTATATCGATCCCTTCTCAACACCATGGCTGCAGTTCTGGGAGATGTTCGTCCACATGAACGTTCATTCTGGGATGTTCTGCTTCTGTTTCGGAGGTTTCTAAATCGAAATGCAAATCATGAGTTGCAACAGTGTGCAAGGCGGTTGTATACTGCTGCTATGTCACAAAATGGTGATCTGGTCTGGCTCGTGTTAACTGCTACTTATACACGCGAACATCCCGTTATGAGTTTCTTATACAATGAAAAGTGGGATATCGTAGATAATGCACGTTTAATATTGGGTATCACATCCACAAAATAAATTTCTGTCACTATCATGACCATCGTTTTACGGCTTCAGGTTAGTAATGATGGCAAGGTACAAAATGCTAGATTGTCGTCATGGCCGAGAAGCGGAGTCTCTGACTCGGATCGAATCGACGCAGCTGTACACCTGCCTGCTGGAATAGCAGTGCTGAGGCATCGTCCCTAATATAGCATGAATAGAGGGCTTATATATCAAACTACGCTTGCTCTACGTACATTTTATAGCTGAGGTTGTACACGACGGTTTTAATCCCCGTTTGAATAATTTTGACCGTACACTTCAGACATGGGCAACTGTATGACACAACCAAAGTCGTTCTGGTCAGCGCATAAATCACGGGATTGAGATGAAGTTGAAGACTCACGTATTGCAATAAAGTACGGCATTGATACCAACGCGTTCCCGACCAGCTTCAAGTAACGCATTTTCTTCAGCATGAAGGCAAACGCATTCCTCTAGGACGGAAGGCGAATTTCCATTACAGCGACCACAACCACCTTCATTACAGTTTCTCAAACCTCGTGGAGTACCATTGTATCTGATGAATACATTCGATCAGTATCCAGCGTTGGCTGTTCTCCCCGTGCCTCACCCAGTAGCTAGAATCCGATTTTCCCTTACAAGTATAGCGCCGACACGGCGTTTCATACAGTTAGACCGTCGAGATGCCAATGATGCTAATGTCTAACTCATGTTAGGGACGAGAAAATCTGGTCACAGCAATTTTTCACCATGAAGTATGCATCCCAACTGGGACGAAGGTGCTGTGGGTCCAGGAGATTAAGATTTTCGAGATGTGCGTGAAGTTCCGAGAATTCATTAAAATCATTATTGATATGGACATCCACCAAGTCCTGGACACTTCGCAATGAAGGCAGACCAAGCATGCTGTTTCCAAAGACCAACTCGTCATTCTCTCGCAAAAAACATTCTAACGATGTGTTCTCTAAGCTAGCCGCTTGTCAAGCAACAGCATGTCACCAAGCACTTTGCGCACCTCTTCTGAAGTCGGGAATAGCGAACAAGTAGGGGTGCGTCCACACTGATGAGCATGAAAAATGGGCGTTTGATGAATATCTCCACTAGAGCACGAGTGCAAATATCCGTAGTTACGAAATTATTTTTCCAGTTCAGCGTAACATAATCCAGCATCGCAGTAGCGCTGTCGAATATCAGCGGTTCCAGATAATCTTCAGTCCGTGGTACATGTAAGATGCAGGGACTCAGGGAGTTGGACGGAGGCTTAATGCGTGGTGTCAAAACATGATTTACGTCCTTAGGCGGCGGGCTTAGGGATTTTTTCCCAGCAGAACATGATTCATCATCCTTTGCTTGTCTCGTGAGCTGAAATCCACGCTTGGTAAGGACAAAGGCGTAGCCAGCATACCTCATAATCAACTCTAATAGATACATTTTCCGAGTTCTTGGAGCTGAGGCAGAGGAAAATGAAGCTTTTTTTCGATAGGAGGTAGCGTACGATAGTAGATTTACCAGAACATCGGGGACCGACTATTGCGACCAGCATGAAGATGTATGAATGATAGTGTGAATATGACGCTATCATGTGATACGTATGACAATATGTATTGCGTCCAATATAACCGCAAATCAGTAGGCAAGTGCCAAGACGCGGTAGAAGTCAGCCCCATGCAGTATCAAGGCCCTGATCAAAATGTGGATATGTTATATTATATGTTAATGACAGCGGTGGAAGGAAGAGACTATAGCCACTACCATGCGATTCATCTAGGGGTTGTCAGACACTTGGCTCATCAGGCGTATCATCCATGAAGTCTGAAAGAGTCTGTCTAGGATGGACGAAGTGATACAGGAGGTCAGTCATTTTAATTTGATAGAAAGGGGTTGACGAGTGTTAGCGTCCAATATCTGGATACAAGGTTGAGCTGTGGCCTTCAAACCTACAGTAATACAAAGATCACAGTTGACACAACACACAAGTTTGAAAACACTGTCGAGGGGCTGCGTTACCTAGAGGTACTGTGAGCACCCGTCGATGCATCTTTGGTAATCGCGTCAGCCTTTCTCAGCTTCGAGCGTCGCGATTTTGCAACAGCCCTCCATTTTGCTCTTGATTCCTTCGCTGCTTTCATATCTCGGGGAGCTGTTGTTCGGATCTGTTTGATGTGGCTTTGAACATATAATCGAGCAGGGGTGGATGTCAACCAGGGTGCAGTCACCGGTGCAATTGAATCCGCCACTGTTGCAAATCGCTCCTGGGAGATAACAGAACTGGCCTATAAGAATGATCACTAGAAGATCGACCTCTGAGAATATGGAAATCTACACTGATGGCAAGGGCGGCCAGCCTTCGTACACCGATGACCTGGGCAAGTGTCGTCTCTGCCCCTTTGGGTAAAGTGGCTAATACAATGGGGTGAAAATCATCTTGTCGTAACGCGTTGTACGTTGCAACAAGATGAGGAAGGTGATCAATGAGGATAGGTGGATCTATGTCTGCTCGACAGACGAAAAGGAATCTAATGGGATTGGTCGATTCTCCCGTCGCCCTCGTTTTACTACCGTATTTGAAAACAGATTTAACTCGGGAATTTTCAATTTGAATTTCTAATCGTTTGGTAACTGCATTGATGCCGTATATCAGAGAGTTGAGAATGGGGGGAGGCTCCGAACTCTCCTCCGAACTCTCCGTGTGATGAGAGATTGAAAAGGTCGAGGGGCCCTCAACCAAATCATCTTGACCGATCGCAGCATCTTTGGAAACCACCCGCCTTTTGATGCTGCGATGCGAGGACTCATTAGCGACTCGTTTCCGCCTCTTGGAACTTCTACAGCGGCTTTGATGAAATTTCGCGACACCATCCAAGAGATCTACGAGGTGGGCCAGAATGGTATTTTGCACATTAGCGGGAACAACTGGCCTGAGGTCCAATCATCATTTTTTCCTTTTCGCGGAGTATAGTAAAGTAGCCACCATGAAACTCTGTGAGGGTTATCTAATACACCTTTGAAAACAATTTTTCGCTCCCCGGCATCCTTGGGCTTTGCGCGGTGAGATTTATGACTGTGGACCCTCGCCACCTTCTCTTGAGCCATATTTAATTGGAGTACAAAGGTGCGTGGGAAGTAAGATTTCAAAGTGAGATTTCTTT
>Ga0157357_1000602_pt1 | contig 15199 bp, 15 predicted proteins | sample AttcapACBM1_FD_111485 | JGI IMG/M metagenome (GOLD analysis project Ga0157357, IMG submission 111485) | Fungus gardens microbial communities from leaf cutter ant in Botucatu, State of Sao Paulo, Brazil - Atta capiguara ACBM1 | ecosystem: Host-associated > Fungi > Mycelium > Unclassified ... | reverse complement strand
TTCCTTTAGCTTTCTTGGAAGACCAATGCCTCTTCTTGTCTCTAGAGGTGACTTCTTTGCATTTGGATCCTACAACCTAAGACTCTTCAGTGTTCTCTAAAAGGGCAACTTCTTCCTCTAGTATCTTATTCCAAAGTTGTTGGAGATACTCTAATATCCTCTTTTTCTTTTTCTTTTCATGTCTCCATTGCATTTCTTGCTACTGCTTTTCAAGCACTTTGGTATCATTTTGTAAAATATCGGAGAGAGTGGGGGAAGACATGATAATACAGAAGCACAGAGCAAAAAAGTTCCTTTTCTGTTTATATATTGTTGACCTAGGTACCATCATAGAATTTTCAAATAAACTCAATAGGACTTTGAAGGCTCAATTCTAAGAGAGGAATACTGTCATATATAAGTCTACCCATTCAGAAATTACATTCCCACAGTGATATTACCTCCCAATTATACGAGCTTACCTTCCATGGCAGCTACCTTTATTGCAACATATCTTATAACAGTGTTGCAACCATCCAGATATTCCGTCTTCTATGATGGAGATACTCTTATTTGACTTAGTCTTTCATGACAGAGTTACTCCTATCAGTATCTCAACACTGAAACCTTCACTTGAGGTAATAGGGGCTATACTACTAAAACCCTGAGCATCTCCTATAGTAGGAACTCATATATAAGACTAGTAGTTACACTATAATTCACTAGTCTGATAATTGACAAAGATAAACTCTTATTGAACTCAATCCCTGGTATTCAACAGTGACACACCAAATCAGTACTCATTCCCATCTCAGACTTTTTACTATCATCTGAAGTTGCGACTATGTAGTAGATAGGCGGCACAGCACATAAGCTGAATCCAAGGTCATTCAACAAGTTTACACATCTCCAAGTCCATATTATGGACTTTCACTCCTGGTGTAAACTGTGCCTGATACCAATATTTAAAGAGAATGTTAGTTTTAGTTAATTTTCAAAATAGCTAATATAGTGTAAACTACTAGATTATATACTAGGTATGCTATCTAGAATAGTTATCTGAAATAAAAACTATTAAACAAGTTATCCTAATTTTTAGTAATATATATAATCTATACTAAAAAAAGATTAAGAAGTATAGATGAAAGAGAGAAAAAATTATTTGTAGATTGGAATAGATATAGTTAGAATAAGATGTGACAACAAAAAATAATAATTTATATGACTACACTTGGTGGAATTTAAAGATAAGAACAGTAGAGTTGATGGCAGTATTTAAAGTTTGTAATCTGATAAAAATAAAAACTCAACTAGTTTCTTTATAAGAAAGCAAATCAATCAGAAAATACAAAAGAACAAAGCTATAGAAGAACAAGTTCTCTTATAATAACCATAACCTCAAAAAAGATACTGATTATAAAGACAAAGTTAGTTTTCTCAAACTAAAGTGTATTTTCAGTTTAGATCATTATTAGCTAAAATAATGCTAGAGTTTAGAGGTATTGATAATAAAATACCAATAGTATCTAGAAAAGTATAGTAAGACAATTAAAACAAAGTTTTCAATTGTAAATTTAATTATCTTAAGTGATAAGAAGAATTAGCTATGAGACTAGTAAAAGCTATAAAGTGTTAAACATGATTTACACCAGAAGACAAAAGTCTGTAAAGTTTAGCTTAGAAGTACATAAAGTATATAAACTCCATAAAATAAGCTTAGCAATGCAAACTTATTAGAATAATCTTAGCTTTAGCCTATATGCTACACTATCTGTCTACTGTATGGTCACAATTTCAGATAAATAAATAAAGTCTAAGATGGAAGTAAGTACATATTTGGTGTATTGCTGTTAAATACTAGAGATTTGAGTTTAATAAGAGTTATCTTCACCAATTATCAGACTAGCAAATTACAGTATAATTACTAGTTTTATATACAAGTTAAATATATAGGAGATACTTAGTGTTTCAGTATATTGCTCTAAATAGAGGTTTTAGTAGTGAAATACTGATAGTAAGATAGGAGAACTCTACTATGAAAGACCAAGTTCAATAGAAGTATTTCTACTAGATATCCAGATTGTTATATTACTGCTATAGGAACATATTGTAAGAAGAGTGGTGTTACGACTCAAAGACCTTAGTAGGTCAATGAATAGAACCTTGTATTTGGTTAACACAAAAGAACTCAATAAAGAACTCTGTACAGAATTGTTTACCTTATATACTAAAACCTCATGGTCCATGCTAACTACTTCTAGCCTACCCTAAACAGCCATGTATTTGCCTTAAGGTCAACATATGTTGTACATATTGTATAATATTCTTCTTCTAGAACCTTCTACATCCTTTCATATATCTTGTGACTTGTGACCATTACTAGGACTATGTCATCTGATGTGACTGCGTGATCTCGTCACTCTAACCCTAACCCTAAGTTCTAAAAATAGAAAAAGGAAAATAAATCAAAATGAAAATGAATATAGAAAAGAAAAGAAAAATAAATTAAGTCTATTACTTTCATCTTTAACAAGTGGCTATTATAAAAAATAGGCTTATTTTATAGATATTATAATGACAATATTGCCATGGTGACATATCTTTAGAATAGGTAGATTTGACATATAATATAAAGTAGCTAAAAAGAAAGTCTCTATTATAGAGAATTGGTAAGAAAAAGCTATTAAGAATGGATGAGTAAAAAGAAATAAAAAGTATGGTTTTCACTTTAGACAAAAGTCTATAACTAGTCATATAAAAGAGCAAATCAAGTATAGAACTTATCCAGGAATGAATATAAGTTAACTTATATATTATACTAACTACTTACTATATAGTTATAATTTCAGATAGAGTTGAAGTTATGAAAAAGTAGAAATAAGTAGATTGTTATGAACTTATTGGACAAAGGCAAAATTCTTGTATTGAGTAATATAAGAGAACTCAATAGAGTTTCCAGTACAAGTCAGTCTACTTTATATATACTAAGGACCATAGTTCATATATATATAAATTTATCTTATCCTAAAATCTATATATTAACTGTAAGGACTATAACTAAGATATTATATTCTAGCAACTTCTTCTTGTCACATGATCATGTGACTGTGACAATTGTGACATATGTCACAACCACATCCCAGTAAGGAAAATAGAAACTAAAAAAGAAAAAAGAAAAAGAACAAAAACCAAGTATAATGTTCAAAACTCTGTAGGTTGCTTGGATTCAATTATCAGACTAGAAAGTATTGCTTGGTCTAAAAACAATCTCTATGATAACATGAAGCTTAGGTAACAAGTTGCTAGGTAATGAAATATAAAAGGTAATCTGTACTAGAGTTGTGCACGATGCAAAAAACACTGGTAAGAGGCTTATCCATGAAGAGAAGACAAATACCTCAGATGTCTCATGAGTTGGTCTATGACAATCCATTCCATTCTGTTAGTGAACATGAACCAAACTTGACAATATTGATACTGGTTTTAGAGATAGGATCATTGTTTGCAATCTTCGCTTCTTCAGAGCTTTGTCAAGCATACATGTGCTCTCCCTTTGTTGGACCCAAGTCACTATCACATATATACGTAGGCATGGAGAGATTGTTGATATAACATCTCGAGTCATGATAACTTATAAGTGACATGAAAAGAATGGAGTGCTACTAAGCTGCTGAAAGCTCTTTTGTACTCTACCTTGCTCAACTACATAACCTACTCGAAAATCGCCGTCTCGGTACCAAATCTTACCTTCGTCACATTCTTGGGTTGGCCGAGTGATTAAAGGATACAGGTATTTACCAACCACGCTTAGCATACTCCCCACCTTTAAGCTTATTGTCACTAAGATCATAGGGTGATATGAGAAAGTGTCCCTGACACGAAAGGGCATAAAGTCGGAACTTACATGGTCAGACCGACCATAGCAGATCCAAGGTTTTCCGACACCTAAAAACAAAAGTAGCAGTTAGTCTCATTGCTGACCGTACGGTGAACCACAATTGACTTCGGCGAGAATTTTTGGGTTGTTATAATGTGTCACCTTAAATATAATAATCAACAACAGATGTGTTGTGTGATGTAGACGATGATACGTACGGCCTGGACGATGGCACGAGCCCGTTTAGCGGGGTCACCAGACTAAAATAAAAGCCAGATGAATCAGCATATATTTTCCGAGTTGACATACCACTCCTCGAAGAATGTAAGACTGACATGGAAGATACCAGAACCGACAAAGACTTGAGCGAAATGCAATATGTCAGCTCGCAAAAGGGACACACCCCCTGAATTGAGACAGCGCACCTCCATCACAACCCAAATGCATCATGAGAGCAGCATCAGCTAATTCAAGAATCGGTCAACCAACTCTCTGCAAGGACGTACCGGCGACTTACCTGGCGTAGCAATTCCTCCAGCCGCAAAATTGACAACCGGTAAACGCTTAAGCCTTGCTGTCTCTTTCAATAGATGTAATGGAGCTCCAATGTCTTTGGAGTAAGCATAGAGCTCTTCTTCGTTCATTGAACTTGCGCGTCTGATCTCGGCCATTACGGTGCGTCCATGACGGACAGCTTCAACAACATTGCCTGTGCCTGCTTCACCCTTAGTCCGAATCATAGCTGCACCTTCGGATATGCGGCGGAGAGCCTCGCCAAGGTTTCGTGCGCCACAAACAAAGGGAACCTTGAAATTATGTTTATTGATGTGGTGTTCCTCGTCAGCGGGTGTCAAAACTTCAGATTCGTCGATATAATCCACTCCAATAGCTTGCAGGATCTGGTCGAAAATGAGATGATTCATTCATTTTTCTTGCCGCAGCTTACTTGGGCTTCGACGAAGTGACCTATCCGAACTTTGGCCATGACAGGGATGGTCACGGCATCTACAATCTCTTTGATCATGTAGGGGTCGCTCTGAAATGTTAGCATTGGTATGTCTGCTAAACAAAAGAGTACAATAACATACCATACGAGCAACACCACCTGGTCGCATAGATATGGAGGTAAATAGCATGAACAGGAAGAAATTCAGCACATCACCTTCAGCACGGATATCGGCGGGCACGCGCTCCAAAGCCATGACTGCGCAAGCGCCGGCCTCTTCGGCGATGCGAGCCTTACAGATACGAAAAGTCAAAGAACTGCAGCAGGACGGTAGTAGAAGAACAGACACACCTGTTCAGCATTGACGACGTCCATGATAACACCACCCTAATTAGAGTGAAGCGATCAGAAACCAAATTGTCCTGAAGGAAGAATAACAAACTTTCAGCATCTGTGCGAGACCCGATTTGACCTGGATTGAATGGATTTAGGATGACAAGTGTAGAGCGGCATCATACACCAACCCCGAAGGTACCGAGGCTGTTCCCAGCTTCGCGCTGCGTTGAGCGGGCAGGAGGGGCGAGAGGCACTGCAGCACCTCCTGCGCTCTGTGGAATGGGAGTACTGATGGAGGGAGTAGCCATGATGATGGACAAAAAGACAAAGACAGATTATTTCTCGCGGCAAGCCAAAACCCTAACCCTAAGGGGCAATATGTCGAGCCTGACATAACATTGGACAAGGTATTTACATGGCCGGAAAGCCCATGAAGCTAGAAACCTCGAGTCTTCAACCACTCGATGACCTCTTTCTTCTCAGCTTTGCCAGCGATGACGATATTTTTGCCATGCTCCACGCCGACCTTTGAACGGGCAAGCCTGCTGGAGGAAGACCCGAAAAGGCTTGTGCGGAGCTCCTGAGCGAGAACCTGGAAGACGGGAGTCAGATCTGAGGATAACGGAGACAGAAGAAAGCTCACATGGGCTTGTCCATTGACGCCTCGGATAAGCACAAGGTAGCGGGTGCCGTTATTCCGAATGTCAGAATAGACGGGAAGATTGCCGTTGGCGTTTCGAGGAACAAAGTAGGACTGGGACAGCTTGGATGTCCTGACAGGGGCTGCATGGGAGAAACAGCGGACATATAATGAGGGACAGACAGAGGCCATGGGAGGAGCAGAAAGAAAAGCCCAAAAAGGCAGGACATCGCCACAAGCCCTGGCCTGGTTATAATATAGCAGATGCTCGCAAGATCTCCACAACAACCATGTCGGCGCCCCTCCATGTCGTTTGTAATGTGCCCCTTGTTGCCCCCGTTCCCCTGCCATACCACTCCCCGACCTTTCTCCATTTTGATCTCCCTGACATCGGTGACGATCTCTCCAAGCCACCTTACACCAGCCAGGCTCCCAGGCGCAAACGCGCTCCCGACGAACAACTTGACACTATCCCTGCCAAAAGACCTTTCACCTGCACAAGGCCAACTCCTCCTTGTCGCCGCCTGATGCGGCATGCTCATCTCAGACCATTGCAGCGACCTTAGCATCAGCTGTGGACCCCTGACTGACATCACATCACTGGGTCAGCCCACGCCTCGAGTATCCTCTCGTTCTCGACTTATTGTTCCTAGTTTATGGACTCCTGCTTCGCGTCATATCTCCCTGCTTGCATTTTACCGCTTGTGTAAGTACGGCGTTGGGAACAGCAGTTCTATTATTGCGATCGGGCATCACAACACCATGCGGTGCTCCAGGCCTGAGCGAGCTGTTCTCATATCATATCTTCACATCTTCTCCTTTTTCCAGCCTATTAGTCCATCTCAGGCCTTCTCCAAGGCGTGTGTTGGAAACGTGACAATCGTCTCTTATCATAGTCCTGTGATGTATCAACTTGTGGAATTCTCTCCCCGCGCGACTCCAGCATCCCTATCTATCACTATCATTGGTTTTACCATTTCATGTCTGATCAGGGTCAAATCAGAATGCCTCAAAAGTGGGTCACCCATGCCTGAGTGTTGCTCTAGGCAGACACGATGGTAGTAGGGTATGGCACTAATTTATATCGCCACATCGTGCCAAATGGCTGCTCCTCTGCAGTTACTCAAAGATCCATATCTTCTAATGACGTATTCCCTGTTAGAAGTAAAAGGCCTGAATCAATTCAAACAAATCGCACGGAGCAGGAGATCAGGTATAATACCTCATACACGATGCGCTACTCTGTGCGCCATCGGAGGAAGTATTTTGGACGGGCTGGCCTCCGTATATGTATAACATGACGTCGGAATTGCCCCCTGTATTATAATTTAGGCGCTGCAACGGCCAAATGATTATGCTTCGTGATTCATATCTGATTCGGCACGGCCTCGCCCTCCATGAAGAACACCTGAAGAACACCTTTGGGTCTCTTGTCCAGGTTACCCCTGATCCAACTCCGCGGAGCGATATACTTGTTGACTCGAGAATTTCGTCCCACCGCTTTTTCTTTGTCCTCTCAAGGTAAATGCTATTACTACAAGTAGGTAGGTCCACTGTCAATCTATTCGCGTCGCATGAAGAGAAAACATATGATTCAAGCCCGCAATATATCAGTTCGGTCAGGGACATTCGGAGTCTGGGTCCGGAACTGGTATATTCCAACTCCGAACATTGAACACACCTCCGAAAAAAGCGCGGAGGGAAAGAAAACTCCCCCTAGTCCATCACATTCGTGCTCCAGACTATAACCAATCTGGAATTAAATGGCCCTGACATGGTAACCTTAGTTTCAAAGTAACCCAAAGAGTTTCAGCCGTCTGTTAAATGACTTTTGAACGAGCAATCGACGTACGGTTTTTTTGCGAAAGCTACCAAATCCAGAGCTCCTTGGGCACCACAACTCATGATGTTTGATCCTTGAACGACCCCGATTTATTCGACGCCGTCGGCCGGTTCTACTTTCAACTTCTTCTCACTCTACCCAGACAGCTTCTAGCTGGGAACTTTTGATCGCTTAAAACGATACGTTGGCATCAGGCGATATGAATCCTGCGTCACGGGTCCGCAATAGTACTAGATAAGTCTTTTGGAAAATGCACTGCTACATTATTCCCAAAGCAGAGAATCGCCAACCCGTTATTCCCCAACTGGAAGTTACAGGGTCTTGAATTAAAATGAGACCTAAAGAGTTTATCATATGTTGGTTTTGTCTTATTCTATCTAATGTTGTCTCCGATTAATGAGATCTGTATCTGTTCAAAACATAAATCTCGGGACGATTTCGTCGGGGAGCGTGTGACCGCTTATGGGGACGCGCAGCCGAAATCCCCCAAGGGCGGGATTTAGGATTTCAATACGAAATCCGAATCACTAACGGCAATAACGACATATTTTCCCGCGTGGCATGTTCCGCCAAGTTGGGCGTTACGTTTGAATATTTCTGCAGCAAATGATCAAGGGTCCAGACTCCCTTTCATATAATCTTCCCAGGCTGCATAGGTGTCCAGGTCGTTGCCTTCAAAATTCTTTGGCAAGATTTCTGAATCACCTGGCGGGATACCTCTCAAGATACCTGAGATCCGAGAACACTAAGACAACACTAAGACAAACCCTACAGGTCACTAATTAGTGCAAACCTTTAGCGCACAACGCTGCGATCTATCCCCCACGCTTTGGTTCATGGATCGTCATCACTCGTGGGTTTGGTCTTCCCGCTCATATTGCCCTCGATTGGTTCTCGACTTTGCCTCAATACATCATCCTCCAGCGGGCAATTCCTTCTGTGGAGTTGGTCATGTTTTCGGGGTCAGAAATTTGTTGGACAGCCGACGGCACAGTTGACATATATGGATTAAAATGGAATACTAATCCTCAGGGTGGCTGATGATGACTCTTAATGACTGGTCTGTCTTGATACATACTGTCTGTCAGTCTTATCTCCGTTCTTCTTCTCGAAGGTCGCCAAATCGAGAAACATGCGTATCGCTGGATTAGCTGCGGCTCGTGTCGTGTAGCTTCAGAGTGTCTCATTTCAAGTCATCGTGAGCTTGAGCCCTTGTCTTGATCATACAACATCAAAAGAAGTATCTTCAAATATGGAATTTCTACTGATTCAGTATTTTCTCACCCGGTTGGCTCCTGGAATTAAAGGTCTTTCCAAAGAACTTCCCCGACGGTCTAACACTTCTCACCTGTCCAGTGAATTTGTAATTCTATCAGGACCACTGCCCTCTCACATGAGACGCATCGCACCCCTGCTTATCCCTCGACATGAGACTTCGATACCATTCCAATAAGCTGGCAGACACATGATGGATCACTTAACGGGAGCTCAGTCCAGCAATCAACATTCCCTGTCTTCCGATTCGATTTCTCTTGATGGCTTCTTCAACAAATCATTAATGATACCTCATGACATGGGTAGATTATCTGGCTCAAGCTGGGTCAGTGCCTCGTATAGCTAAGTGAATGCCAGCGTAGAACACGATAAGCATCTTTTCTCCTAGATTATACACCTTCCAGGGCTAATCATGAAATCTGATGTCATGTTTCAGAGTTCGATCACTTTCTGTTTGATATTTTCTTACTCATAATGAACTAATCATGTTCTCCTCTCTCGAGAATGGAGTGTGCATAATGCGCCTAGTGTGAGAGTAATACAGCACACGAGAGCGCTCGCGCGATTGAGACTGTCGGCAAGGTTCAATGGCCCAGAGGATCCCAAGTAACAACGACTTGGCCAGCTCTAAGTTCTAACATGGGATAAGAGAGATTCAACACCAGAAGCGGCGTCGTGTGTGTTGATTTGATACGGTAATCAGAAGCTTGTGAAAAGAATGAAAATTGTGTTGAGGCGTGAAGCTGGAGGTTGGTGGGACAGGACACATGATATTAAAAGTGAGTGTATTGTGTTGCTACTCTTGATCGCATGTTTCGGTTCAAGGCTGCTCAGCACATAAACAACGGCAACATCTATTCAATGCACAAGCAGTCAAAATACCCCAGACAACCACTGCTGCACCATTGACATACTGCACTAATTTAAAACAAGTAGGTGAATAAGAAGTATTCAGTCCGTACAGTACTAGGCGTATGTGCATAAAGTGTGACAAACGAAGTGGAATTCCAACGCCAAGAAAAAGTTTCGTTCAGCAGCATCGGCTCGATTGCTCTGACTGTACTGATTGGCCCGGTGTGACGGTCGTCGACTTAGCAGCACCAGATGGTGCAGCAGTAGAACCCATCCTGTGCGGTCAAGAGTGAGCCTAGCATGGCGCATCAACCCCAGTTTACTAGACTGACCTGTCCTTGATTTGCTTCGCCATCGTTAAGAAAGCCTGCTCAACGTTGGTCGCATTCTTTGCAGAAGTCTCTAGAAAAGTGATGTTGAGCTGGTCTGCAAATTCCTGCAATGAACATAAGTCCTGACATTCAATGACCAGACCTAGAAGACGACAAACCTTCGCTACAGCATACTCGACAACTTTCTTTCCAGTAAGATCTGACTTGTTTCCGACTAGAAGTTTGTTTACACCCTCGGAAGCATATCGGTCGATCTCTTGCAACCATTGCTTCACATTGGTGAAGGTGTCTAAACAATTTCGTAGTCAATTAAACGTGGCGGCCGGATCCTTAAGGACTGGCACATACCATTGTCAGTAACATCATACACAACTATAATGCCATGTGCACCACGATAATAGGATGAAGTTATAGTCCTAAACCGCTCTTGGCCTAAGTTTGTGAGTTTGTGTGTGAGTGAGGTGGAGACAATTATCTTGGACTAACTTACCAGCTGTATCCCACTATTGATGTCAAAAAGTACAGCGTGAGTAGAGTTCGTATGTATCAAAATAAGGTAGGAACAAGTCAACGATAGCTTCAACCTCACTGAGGTTCTCTCGCCTCGTGGCACAACCATGGGTCAATGAAGGATCACGCACAATTTGGAGTTTCACCGTCTTTCCTTCCAATTCGATAGTCCGAATCTTGAAATCAACGCCAATGGTGCTTATGTAACTCTCGGTATAGGTGTCATCGGCAAATCGAAGGAGCAAGCAGGACTGAACCGTGAGTCAGAGAACTGGAGTTGTGGAAAAATCAAGTGTGGCAACCTGACCTTTCCGACGCCAGAATCACCGATGAGGAGGAGCTTGAAGAGATAATCGTATTCGCTCGTGTGCATGGTGTGCGAGAGCAGACTGAGATGCAGTGGTCGTTGGGAGGAAGACTGCGTCCGCGTCAACAACCGACGACAGCTACATCCTGTGCACGTGGCCGGCCGTCCTCACGATATGATTGGATATTACTGACCATCCCGCCGCCGTTACCGACCGTTTCTCCGCAGATGATGGCATATTTTACGTTCATAAACCGATCAAACTGTGAATTACGAATACTAATGATAGACAATAAGATTGGGGATAGCTTTGCACTGGACATTGTCCAGGGAGTCCTTACGAAGGGTAAAATGCCTGGTGACTTCCTGGTGGCAGTCCTCTACATCCGGGCCACTGTATTCAAAGGATAATGACTTTACTCCTCAGCTTTCGCAGATGGAACACATCTAAACACCGGCCGAGCAATGACCGATACTGATAGACCCATCATTGTGGTGATTCGGACAGATTCTCATTCGGAGAGACAGAAGAATCGACCAGGTGAGCATATCAGCATAGGAAATTTGTGGATTATTTGCAGTAATCCAAGGTTGTTTCACCTTGGACCTGTGAGTCCTAAGCTGGAATGGACATTGCCATACCATGGGCTGTTCGAGCTTCCTTTAGAGGGTTAATAAATAGTGCAGCAAACGTAAAGAAAGAGTATTCTACAATTCACAAGGTGCTGTTAGATGTTGATTATTTCTGCGGACGGCTGATATAGGCTGGCTGGTACCCAGTTTGATTAGGAGCATCCCAGTCCTGTGCGCCATGGGGCTGGGATGGCTTGTTGACAACGGCAATTGCAGGGGCTTGACTATGATTTCAAAGGTATGAGTATAAGGACGTCCATGATCCAGATCAATGAACGGACTTGTAATCAATGAGGGCTGCTTGCCACCCGCAGATCATACAAAGTAGGATATGCTTCCTAGAAAGCGGTATGATTGGTACGAAGAAAAGCTCGAACCAAGTGTTCTTTTTAGTCGGGAAGACAGATGCTAATCAATTGATTAATAAATTGACGAAATCAATGGGCGTCGAGACTCGCCATTGTGACAGCGAGGACATATGCGAGGCGTTTGGTTAGGTTCCGGTTTCAACTTGGTCTGACATCCGACTGAGGAAGACGAAGTCAGCGCGATGCACTATGAATCATAACAGCTGTGCAGCCTTCACATAATATTGGTATGCAAACTAGAGCATCCGGTTAACATACGGTGTGTATAAACCCGAAGACGAGCTCACTGAACATGACGTAGGAGATAGGGAAAGAGGTTGGGAAAGCTGTGCTGAACCCCAGGGTAGGAATTTCTATAACAGGAAATGAATAATAGGTCCCTCATTCCAACGCCACCCGAATAAGAAAGTCTAAATCCCTGGCAATCATGTCCAGCTGGCTATCCTGACTTTGGCTCCATATCAGGACTTTTTCCATTGTTGATCGACAAATGTGTTCGAACTATATACGGATGTTGGATAGGGGGAACTCTTAAATTACTCTATCTCGGGATTGTTCTTGGCGTTTATACATTTCATTAACACCCTTATTTCACTGTCTGACGGCGTCTTGTCGTCTCGTCATGCCGTGATGACAATCGTTTGCCGAGCCGAGCTTTTTCCTGCCCTACAGAGTCAAGAATTCGAATTGTGACGAAACTCATGCCGGAAAACCGATTCTGTGGTACACCGTAGGTTGAAGTTGGTCGTGGATTAACTTCTCCATATGCACAGGTTTACAGGCTGCAGTCGCCCCTCAAAACCCACGGTTTTGCAGGATCGTGATGATAATCACAGTTCTTCTCAAGTTCTTGACAAAAGAAGATCACTAAAATTGACCTAAAATAGCTTAGCATGACTTAGTGATATTCCGGTAAGTAATGAAAGATGAGCCTAGTTTCAGGCATTCCACTTTGCCATTTCTATTTTTGTCCATGGATTCGACCTCCGAGGAGGCAATGTCTCTCTTTCTCGTTTGATGGAGCTATCTCCTCGCAAATGAGCCTTTCAAGCATGTTCAGCTATGCCTAATGATTACCGGAGACAATTACCAAACATGAAGAATGCATTTGCGCACAGAAGCGGCCGACTCCCATCAGGATTCAATTGAACCTCGCAAAGTCATTGGAAACCATCAAAGGCAACTCTCTCCAGGACGAAGAAATAATCAAAAATTAGATCACTAGATTAGGCGGCCGGCAAAGTCCCAAAGTGTTAAGCAGTCGTCAAATATTGTCGACGATTTTCATCAAATCTACATAAAATTACAAGGAAAATACATCGAAATTCGATAATTATAATTCAATATGGTATCATGAATTACGAGGGATATCAGTTTAAATTCCATTAACCCCACTCTTCTTCATTGGTATGCACCATGGCAGTTCTCACCGAACTGTGGGCAGCCATCAAAATCATGCTCACCTAGACTCACAATTAGAGGACTGACCGTAGTGAAAGTCTGCCCCAGATAAGCCGAAGATGAGCTACCTGAAATGGTGTGTGATTCGGAAGGGAGGGAGCGCTGGGAATAAACAGGCGCATCGCGTACAACGGGCGTGACAATAGGCACGTTGAAACTGAACTGATCGATATCACTGCTCGTGTTGTGATAGTAAGGATCATCAACATCACTCTTGTATGATCCAACATTTGGGAAGACAGGTGAACCACTTGCACTGAGGCCTGTTCCAGTGCTCGTAGTACCAGACGTAGCCGTACCCGGAGGTGTGTAGCAGGGCCACCCATTTACCCCTGTACCATCTGTCGTATACGATGTGGATGGAGCGGACTCCACTCGCCTTTGGCCCGTGCATAGGTTGAGGGGTGGAAGCAACGGACGATCAGACTGTAGGTCATGAGATTGCGAATTCACTGGATCGATAGACTGCTGCTCATAGAGCGGATGATGTCGATAATGGAGATCAGGTTCAGAACGGTGGTTCTGATGGTGACGGCGACCCTTGCGATTGTCCCAGATCATCTTAATGGTCTGCTGGCGCTCCTCGACCTTCGAGCCCGCCCACGTCATCCTCGAAAAAGCAGCCATACATATAGCGACACTGTCTTCGGTAGAATGACGAGGGAAGGGGGCGAGGAAACCATTCTCTTTGAAGTCGGGATCATCTATGGGGACCTCAAGGACATCAGTGTCATCAGCTGCAGCAAGGTAGGCCGCGAAAAAGCAAGCATCTCGAATGAAGCCTGTGTCCCATCGGAAAATTGCTGAATCATCGGGGTTGCTGCTGGAGAGATACTGATTGATTATATCGATGACGAAGGGAAGGCGATTGAGGCATTTGCGATTGGCAATAGCAAAGAGGTGCTGGGGAGCGAGGTAAGGAGATGAAGTCGATGAGCTAGACGAAGGACGAGGTGGGGTTGAGTACATTTGCTGAGTCGTAGTCGTAGAAATATGCTGTTTGAGGGTCTCCCTGATGAGGTTATGGCACTCAAATATGAAAAGCTACATAGAAGGGATGGGTCAATTAATGACACAATATCGCGGAAAATATAAGTCACCTGCCAACCACAAGCATATTGTTCAACGTAGAACCGCTGACTCGCACCACCATCTCGGAGAACAGTTTCTTTAATTGCAACAAGCTCTCTCCAGAAGCGGTCAAGATCTCGCCAAATTTCCCACATTCCACTAGCTTCAATCAGGCCATGCTCCTCGACACACTTCGCGGCTTTGGCACCAGTGAGAACTTCGTGGACTTTCCGGCAGACACCACCGAGGGACAAAGGTATTCTAGTCATTTGAAATAACTCATCGAGGCTTCTGGCTAGCGAAAGCTGGCCCCGATCATGGTATAGCTGCTGAGCATCGACATTGTAAGTTGGAACAAGTCGCTGGAAAGCGTCGAGATCATCGATGTCACTAATGGTCATCAGAGACAGCTCTCGTCAGAATAAAATGACTTACAGCACAAAGCGACCACCCTTCATCCCAGTCGTTAGGCCTTCATGTGTATATGCATACCAGAAAATACGGGCCAATATCAACATCTCATTTTGTCCGTTCGACAAACCTGTATGTCCCGAGAGTTGTGTATTAGACGTACAGAGCGCAAGGACATGAGAGAGTGTAGTTTCGTGAATAGCAACCCTTTCCAAGGGCTGAGCATCTAAAATAATGTAAGAACAAGGACTTCAATGGGAGACAAGTTGCTACCTTCAAGAAGTGGTAAGATGAGCAACAAGGCTCGAACACCGTCAAGAGTTGGCCGACGCATCACACCATGGAAATCGATGAGCTC
>Ga0157357_1000599_pt1 | contig 15256 bp, 10 predicted proteins | sample AttcapACBM1_FD_111485 | JGI IMG/M metagenome (GOLD analysis project Ga0157357, IMG submission 111485) | Fungus gardens microbial communities from leaf cutter ant in Botucatu, State of Sao Paulo, Brazil - Atta capiguara ACBM1 | ecosystem: Host-associated > Fungi > Mycelium > Unclassified ... | reverse complement strand
TCACTCTATCTCTAGACTCTTCCTGATCCTTCTAGACCCTAAGTCCTTCCAAACTACTCTAGACTCCTCTAGGCCTATGACATCATGTCATGTGCCCTTTTTTCTCTCATTGTAGACTAATAATAATAATACTATCTATATCTTAACCCTAACCCTACCAAAGTCTGTCCACACTTTCGTCTTATAACAGTGACTTTCAAATACATTTGTTTATTCATCTCAAATCACTGCATTTCTATCTCATCAATGAGCTGCTAGCAAAAGACAGTAGCTCTGTCTTCAACTGAGGCTACATGGCTCTTTCTGATTGTGGTCATCAGCTTGTCTGGATGAGAAACCTTCTCAATGAGGTCAGTTTTAATGTTCCAACCTCTCATATCTATGGTGATAACCTTAGCTCACTTTTCTGGAGGTCTAACCCTATACAAGAAAGTGCTCCAAACATTTTGATATTTGCTATCACTATATAAGAGATCTAATTGAAGATGAACAAGTTAAACCATATCACATTGATGGGAAAAAGAATCCTGCTGATATTCTGACCAAAAACCTTGGTCAAGTCTTGTTTAGTCATTTCTGTCCATTTCTTAGCTTAGAAATACTCTAAGCCCATCCACTTCTGCTTCTATCACTTAAAAGCTAATGTCTTAAGTGAGGTGGAGTGTTGCAAAGCATTCTAATTAGGTAGTCGATGTAAAATTATTAGATAGGTTGAACTACCTGTTGTTGCTCGTGCTTTTCCAGCTCTCTATTGCAGTATTCATGCTGCTGTGCATTCTGTTCCTTCCAACAGGAAGGAGGGTCTGTTTTGACATTCAATTTGAGCAGCACTGTGGAATGAGTAGCATTTTATTGTCATCAGAGAATAGAAGTAAGAAACCAATCCATCTGAGTAAATCAATTATTGGCAATGACCCAGAATACTGAATAAACACTATCTACACTGCCTCAGATGCCCCAGTATTTGAGAATAAGGTCTGCAGCCCTCTCAGCAATAGCATAAACTGGCGCTACTGTGTGTCCAGCTGTTATGAACGGCTGATGAGTAGCAGTTAGAAACAGTGCTTCGAAACTACGGTTTCGGCAAAGCTAATCAGTTTGGCACTCACCATAATCGATGCATCAACAACTCTCACCCCCTGGACTTGCTTCACCCTAAGGTCAGGATCCACAACACCATATGGCGCGTCTTTGGCTGACATGGCTACCGAGCCAGCAAGATGTGTCACAGTACCGACGTTCTCCCTCAAGACCGCATCAAGTTCATCATCGGTCGTGGAATTAGCCGTAGGAGCTGCCTCGCTAATGACATAGCCATCCCATGCATGCGCAGCAAAATATTTACGAGCGAGTCGGACACCTTCGCGAGCCATGAATGCATCGACCGGCGCGGATAGCAATGCTGGGTCGATGAGCACTTGGCCAAAAGGATCAGATGAAGTAATCTTAACAGATCCACCTTGATCATATCAGCGCAAGTCCAGGGTGGTGGCTTGAACGAGGAAACGCACGAGATGCAGGACTGACGATAACTGCTCCCACTGAAACACGTGGTTCGTCATTGGATCCGCCGTTCTGCATCCAAATTAGATGAGTCGTAACTTCATTTATTTCCTAACTCACGTCCACGAACAACTCTAAATGAGGAGCATTCGGACCAGCACTGGGATCAGGATTACCCTTTAGGAGTAGACGGAGCCATAAGAAGTTATTCGTGCCATCGACTGCCATTGGTCCCTTCCTCTCTGTCTTCCACTGGTTGAATGCTTCAGCAAATAGTGTGGCGTTCCTTGCGATGCTGATGGGACTGACAGTTAGATGGACATATGACATGTTCCGGGAGTCACTCACTTATCTCTAAGGGTATCAAAGGTCGTGTTTGCAAGGAAACTGATGTAGATAGAAGGTTGATCGGTCAAGTTTTTCCCAACGCTTGGAAGATCGACTAGGGTCTTGATTCCGACAGATTTGAGCTCATCAGCGCCACCAATTCCTGAGTGTAGCAAAATGCGTGGAGAGTTAATTGCACCTGCAGACAGTAGAACTTCCTTCATGGCTCGAACAGTGTGTTTAGCTCCTAGAAATCCAGTGGTGAAAAGGGTGTAAAGGAATAATGGACCCCAATACCTGTGTTGTCCGTGAACTCGACTTTCCGGAATTCATTGCCGTAAGAAGGGACAAGGCGAGAAACTCGCGTATTAACTAACACATGGAGGTTACTTCGCTTGAGTACGTCAGGAGACAAGTAAGACGATGCGGAGCTGCTCCGCTCGCCATAGCCAATAGCTGCTTGAGACCATACTGCAAACATTTCAATCAAATAATCAGAAACTACCTCGCGTACGAACTCACCTGTACCCAATGGAATGCCAGTGTTCATATCAATGTTGAATTTAAAATCGCCACCGAGCTCATTAGCCGCCGCAATCACTCGTGAGTCAATTGATTGAGAATGACCGAACAGACTGACGTAGGTCTTTCCCTCGAAGCCGTGGACGGATGGATCGAACTGGCCCTTTCCACTGCGTGCGGGTAAAACCTGAGGAACAAAACGTTCATTCTACGGGTCTCATGTCAGTAGACCATTGTATTTGTTTAGTATATCTCAAGCGCGCCTTCTTGAAATAGGGTAAGAGTTCGTTCCATGACCACCCTGAATCACCAGTGACTCTCGCCCAACGATCGTAGTCATCTGAACTTCCTCGGGTGTAGTCCATTGCATCTAGGGAATTTATGTAAATTCAAACATCGGGCAACGAGCGAATCTTACTTATAAAACTGCTACCCCCGAGGACATGGCCGGCAGAATAACCGATTGTTCTCCCATTCAACGCTTTCTGGGGTGTTGAGGTGAAGTTCCAGTCGAACTGGGAGCTTGACAGTGTCCTCCAGAGGTAGGGACACGAAGCGTTGACGTCATTCTGACCACTGGAACGCAAAATCGACAGTAAGTGTGAGAGCTCACGGGTTTTTAGCGACGGACTCGGAACCAGCTTCAATGACAAGGACTTGGAAGTGCTCGTTTGCTGACAAGCGATTCGCCAACACAGCACCAGCCGTCCCTCCTGTTGCAAGTATCACTGTGAACATACATTGATTCTTGAAGCCTACAACGTGACGAACCTCCGACAACGACGAAGTCGAAGTTGGCTTCCTTCAGACCACTTGCTCTGTCATATACGGTACAGATACAGAGCGAGAAGAATAGTGGTAAAACCGCGAACGTTATCTTCAACACCATGTTTCTCTAAAGGATACCCAATGATTCTTAATACACAATAAAGAGCGGGTTTACTGTAAGCGCACTCTCAGTACCGACTCTGCTTTTATTTGTGCCCTAAGCTTGACACGGGCGACAGCATCAATGTTCTTCGAAGAAAGCATAATTAGCGGCGAACCATGGCAGGCGCTTGATGCCGAGAGAGATAAAGGAAGGCAGTTGGTAGTTTGTGGGAAGTTACTTTCTAGCTACAAATTGGGAGCTACTTCTTCTGGAAGACTGGTCATGCATTGAACGTAACACTATTTATGGCCGACATTTCGAAGTTGACATTACAACGTAAATAATTAAATATTCTCCGGCTGAAATATTTGTCTCAAAATCGATTCCATAGGAGTAGTGGCTCGGGAATGGGACTTGAATATGTGCTGCAGACTGACACCACAAACTGATACCGAGAATAGTTGCATTTCCCCAAAGAGCAAAATAAGGTGCGCTACTCTCCGGGTCCTCTTCAGGAGCTCACGACTCCCGCATTTAATCTGATCTGGGAGCTACTGAATATCAAGAAGATCGAATTATCGAATAAGGAGGCTCCTGGAATTCTGTAAGACAGTTTTAGACCCTGACATGATGTAAAATAGAACTGGACTTGTCTCAAGTTATAAATTCCCGAAGCATGGTAGCTCTTCAATAGAACTCCACAAAACCGAATTCAATTTCGATGATAACGTCTGCCTCGCTGGTTTGTCCAAATTTCATCTGGTTCAAATTTTGGACAAAATTAGACTATCCCTGTCCCATTCACCTCACGCACTGTTGGATTTGGAGTCTTACAAGAATCAGCGCCATCAGTGCATCAGTCGTACGTGGGGATAGTACTATTTTGATTTTTATCACCACTATGTAAAGCACTTCTGTGATTTATCTCATACGTATTTTACACCTCAGCCGCATTCGAGCACACTGAAATAGTATTCATTTCAGTTCCTGTTTTCATTGAGACAAGTAGAAACTACAAAGATATTTGATATACATAGCAAGCGTTCATCTATTTCCCTAGCCTCAACTGTGCACTCGTATACATGTTATATACCTTAACAAAGCCAATTTTCGTGTCAAGAAGCCATTACAAAAGGACTCAGCAACTATCTCAAGTATGTGGAGAGGAATAACAAGTAACAGAAACTCGAAGTTTCAATGCCATTGTTTGTGACATACCAGAAAATAGGCTCTGTTGTGTATACTTATTAGGGCACTCTCCTGATTATACTGCCATGGTGAGAGCATACCCCTGTCTGTTGGAAGAAGCACCAAAGCCAGAATTGCAGTGTGGACAACTGATGGCTTATTCCGAGAGGTAGCTGGCAAGGCAGGAGCAGTGGAGATTTCACAGCAATGGAAGACAAATGCATCCGGTTCAAGTCAACCTGATGCATGCAACTCTGGTACAAGCAGCATATGACTACTTATAACATATCAAATGATTGGTACCTTAGGTAGAGGGCTTTAGGGGTTTTGTAAATAGGGTTAATAGGGGAAAGAAGTAAAGAATGCATTATCTGTTGAAATTGGCCTATAAGAGGCTAGTGTTAAGCATGGTTTACACTTCAAGTAAAAGTGTATGAATGTCATACAGAAGAGGTGTGGATAAGTACAAAGAACTTATCCATAGACTGGGTGTGGACAATAATGCTTGGCTTTAACTTATATATTGCACTTGTTACAATATTACATAGCTACAATTCAGAAAAAAATATAGAGAATGAGTAGCAAATGTTTGTAGAATACAAGGTAACAGTATAAGATATTCATGCTCTCATAAACAGAATTTTTTAATATTCCTATCTTCTAGAAAATATACTGTTGCCATCTTTTTTTGTGGGACTGATAATAAAGCTATGATCAAATGCCACTATATTATGAATCAGTGTCATATAATAACCCAACACCATCTGCCATCTATCTCAGATAGCAATCAACATATTGAATTCAAGTGTTCTCTTCTGGTACATATCATCTCTACATTCCAATTACTAATCACTCTACAGACAAACCCTTTCCTAACAACAACCCTTTTGATAACTCACAAACCCAGAGTGTCAGAGTCAAAGATGGTAGACTTTGTTTTTCTTAATATAATTTCTCATTTTCATTTTCATTTCTATTTTATTTTCTTATTTTTTTAAATCAATTAATTTATCACACAGTACACAGTGATAGTCTGTGGTAACTACACAAAGTAACTACTTAGATAAGAACTAAAGAAATAGAAATAAAAGAAATAAAAAGGTAGAAAAAGAAACTAAGTGAGGAGACATAGTATTTATATTATCATATTAACTATGAAGTTAAACCTACTGAATATCTTCTTGAAAGTAGAAAGTGCTATTATTGAATTCAAGGAATTTGAGAATGTCTTTAAGGGATTCTCACTTTGGGTTTCATGACTTTTGATATCATTTACAATCATATAAAATGTGAGATCTTATTTCAATAAGAGAATTGCCACATGAGCATACAAATAATTCATTAGGAAAAAATATTAGCCTGTATTTGCCAATAGAAGCATAGTTGGTGATAAGTCTTGTAATATTACTATTGATACCTTATATCTTACAAGTGGTTGCCTTATAGACAACATATGTCAGTGTTGTTTTATTTTTGTCTCATTTATCTACTGTATCTTGTTGTATTCTCATGTATGATTAGTCAGTACCTTATGTAATAGTAGAGACTTTCTCATGTTTTTCTTATTTCTTCCTCAAGAACATCTTATGTATAACTTATGGTCAATAGGTATATATAGCTGTAGATACTATCTTGTATCCTTATGCTTTATCAATTAACTCTTTTTCCACTTTTACTCAAGTCTTTGCCTAAGTTACAACCTGAGCCAAGCTAAAGTTATAATATCTAGTAAAGTGTTATTGGGCTCATCTTGTAAAAGGAGAATGCATAGTGGTTAGGCCACTAGAATGTCATAATAGTTATGCCATTAAAGAACTATCAGAACTACTTTATGGTGGGACTACAGGCAGATAGTTAAACTGTCAGAAGAAACAGCAATATAAATTGTAGCAAGAGACACTACAGACAAAATAGAGAACAGAAACCAATTATTGTGGTAGAATTCATAGACAAACAAGATGGCTTGACAATGTCAAAGAACAGGTATTGAGGCATTAGAAGAAATAATTAGATTATTAAGGATCACCAAAAAATATATCTTAGATAAAAACAAAACTACAGAACTAGGAACACTAGAGAATATATTGACAGAATCAGTACTAGCACTTGCAGCATTGGAACAGGCAGTAATGCCAAAGAGCATAGTTCCAGACCCATGGTGGTTTGATAGTAACCAGATAAAATTTAAAGACTAGTGGAGGAAAATCCACTTATTCCTCAAAAGTAATAGAGTTATAGTAACTAATGACAAGATAACTGTAGTATTAGCCCAACTTAAAGAGGCATCACAGAAATATATCCACAAAAGAAGATCAATCAAATAGAAGAAAAAGAAAATACTTAGGATTGAGACAAATTTGTTAAAGAGATCAAGATAGTATTCAATGACAAGAGTAAGACAGTAGATATCAAGTGGAAGATCAAGAATTTTCAACAAGAAAAGAAACACATTGTAGATTTCATGTTTAAAGTACTAGTTATAAAGGTAGAGGTAGATGATATGCATGCAATTTTCTTATTAAAGAAGAACATCAGAAGTGACATCATCAAGATGATATTGGGATATATATCTATCACAGTACCAGAAACATTGAAGAAATGGAAGGTAGCAATTACATTAGTAGAACAAAGATACAAGTCTACAGAAAGCTGGCATGATTACAGAACTGGAATAGAAATAACCTACAGAGGCAGAGAGACACTTATAGAGATTGGAAAGTCCAAGAATAGCTACAATAAAGATGGAAAACTTAGATGTTTCAATTGCAATGTATATAGATATATAATAAAAGACTGCTGAAAACCAAAAAGAAAAAGACAAGAAAGTACTACAAGTGCTACAAAGTAGAACATTGTCATATGCCAAGTCCACCCATCCAGAAAACACATCCCCATAGTAATACTTCTTATTAATATTTAATCTAAAAGCCTGCCCTCTATAGTGGCTATCTTCCTTGTAACATACCTGTGTGGTAGTAATGTAACAATCTGGAGATTTCATCTTCCATGATGAAGATACTCCTATCTGACTTAGTCTTCTATAGTAAAGTTATACTCCTGTCAGTGTCTCAATACTAAAACCTCTGCTTGGAGCAATAGAAACTATACCACTAGAACTCTGAGCATCTTCTATAGTATATATCTGTATATAAGACTAGTAATTACACTGTAATTTGCTAGTCTAATAATTGACAAAGATAACTCTTATTAAACTCAATTTCAATGGTGATACACCAATCAGTACTCATTTTATCTCTAAACTTCTTCCTTCTATCTAAATTTGTGACTATATGGTAGATAGATGGCATAGCATATAAGCTGAAGCTAAGGTCATTCTATAAGTCTGCATATCTCTAAGTCCACTTTGCAGACTTCCATCCCTAGTGTGAACTGCATCTAACACTCAAAGATCTTAGAATAAATCAATAAGAGAAACCTTGTATTAAGGTTAACATAAGAGAACTTAATAGAGTTCTTAGTACAAACTAATTTACCTTATATAATATTATTTGTTCTAGGTTATTTTATATCTTTCATAATGTCATGTGATTCTGTGACATGTGACATCATACTAACCCCTAGTCCTAAGTCCCAAAATAAAAATAAGAGGAAAAGAAAATAAAAATGAGAAAGAAATTGAGAATAATTTAAAGTTTCTCATTTTCAATTCTAACAATCTCATATAGTAATTCCTAGAAGAATCTTAGCAAATACATCTTTTCTTTTTATTTAAGTACACTGCATAACTTCTAAGAGCCTCTTAACAACATGGAAATGGACATGGAGATTGATATTCTCAAAGATTGGTCTACTAATTCTAACTTTAATAGTTCTAGGGTTTTCTTAGCATATTTGAATATCTCATTAACTGCTTATGCTGAACATGTTCAAGCTTTAGCAAATAATCCTTCTTGGGCTGAACAAGTTAAAGAATCTGACATACCAACATTGTCTTATATATTTCCAAAAATAGAGAAAAGTAACAATACTAGTAAGGTAAAAGCATTAGAACCTGTGCTGAAACCTTATGGTACAAATGTTAACAACATATATCTACAAGAGTTAGAACTCTTTACTATTCCTTACTTCATAAACCAATCTGCATATTCACAACTGTAGAATAGCAACTTTTGCCCTATTTTTATTTTTAGTGTAAATGACTATTTAGAAAGTGATGGTAAAAACATTGCTTGCTTACTTTACAAGATGGCTACTTTCATTAGACAAAGAAAACTTAAAGACAAGACTGTGAGTGATATTCTACAAATTGTAGAATTTAGTTTTGCTATATGGAATTTTATCTTGTCTATCTATGAATCTAGATAAGATAAATTAAATGCTAATGAGAATGGTAATTCTTTCAGACAATATATCTCTTTTCAATTTAAGACCAAGACCCCAAAAAACACATTGAATAATAATCAAGGTTTATTCAAATAAGATAAACAGGCTAAAATATTAAAAATTATTCTCTGATTCCTTCTAGGCCAAGTAAAAGTGTTCTGGCCAAGTTGAAATTCTTTAAAAAGAATTGAACATTATCTATATCTATCAAACTTATATATATGCAAGCTTCATCAAACAATATCAATGACATCATACTCATATCTTGACCTTGTATTATCAAAGCATCTCCAAAATCAGATATAGTAGTTATTTGGGTCAATATTTAGAACTTCCAAAGTGGCTTGAATGTAAAAATACTAATCAATAGATATATCAACATTGGAAATCATATTTCTATGATCTGTGGAATCAATATGAATTCTGGAGTCTCTCAGTACAATAATTGCTAGATATTGTGGCAACTACCTGTTGTGACAACTAGTAGATATACACAATCAATAAAGCTCTCAGTAGACTATCAAGCAGTAGACGATCACAAAAGAACTCAACAAGGAGTCTCTGCTGAATTGCTACCCTATTTATACTATTACATGATGGTCCATGCTACTAATAATTAAACCTGCCATTATGTCCATGCTTCATTCTCATGTCTGCTTCATGTTTTACTTAAGGCTACCATGTGTACATCATGTGCTCTGATGTTATCTTCCAGATTCTTCTACCATGTTCTAGGCCTATGACGTCACATCATGTGACATTTCATGTGACTGTAATGTCATGTGCCTCTTCATCATCAATAAAAATAAAAAGAAATTCAAAAGAAAAGAAATATAAAATTAAGAAAAATAGATAAAAGGAAAAGAAAAATATTAGTCCTCACATGCATTATAACACTAGAAGTGGGGTCATATCACTTTTACATACTGAATTCATGAAGTAAAATATCCAAAATATAATAAGCTATATAAAATCAAAATCACAGAGATATAACTTGATGTTATAAAGTCAATTTCAAGACAAACTCTAAAAACAAACTTTGTTTTCATTTCTTCAAATATATTAATTGCAAAAGTGATCATCAAGCAGATAACTGTAACTATTCCTTCTGGAAACATAGGTTCAACTACAGTTAACATGATAAAAAGTCCTAGGAGCTTTAAGAAATTAGAGTCAATTTAATTTGCTCAGGTATAGGCAGGTTAAAGCAATGATTTTACACAACTTAAGAATTTTTTCACAAAAAATTCACAAAAACTGTCTTCTTCTAGATATTATCTGAGAAAACAACATAAATTTTAATATCATCCTCATTTAAGAACCTCTATGGTCTATCATTCAGTCTATCTTTAGCTTATTTTCTGAGGAAGAGGAAGAAATTATTGGTGCTTCTCATCATTCTTCATCTTCTCAAAATAATCAACTAATAACAATTATCATCCAAGAGTTATCACTTGTATCAACACCAGACTCTCTCAATTATGCTTCTCACTCAGAAAGGATATTATCAATCATAAGGATATAAATCTTGTCTTTTTCTTTAATTATGGTATTATTTGCTTCATTATCAACATTTACTCTGATGATTAGCAAACTACCTTAAAATATCTAAAGGATATTAAGGTAAACTCTAATAATATTCTTATTATAACAAAAGACTTTAATATCAAGGATAACAATTGAGATCCATCATATTCTTATTATTCTACTTATGCTAACATTCTTAGAGAAATAACAGACTCATTTGATCTAAAGTTATTCATATCTATCAATCAAGTCTCTACTTGATATACTGATAACTCCAATGATATAAATTTGGTCATTGATCTGATGTTTCTTCAAGCCAATTCTGAAGAATTCAACAATCATTTCATTTTACCTGATCTAAGAAGTTTATTTAACTATGCTCCTTTAACAGTTAATATCATTATCAATGAAGAATTCATCCAAGACAATCATTGTATCATCATCAAGAATAGTAAGGAAGAAAAAAGTTTCATCAAGGAGCTTAAGAACAAAATTAGTAATATTGACACTACTAATATCTCTAACAGGGAATCACTCAAAAGAGTAGTACAAGAATTCATGTCAATTTCAAGCAGTCTTTGGAATAAGTATTCCAAATGTGTTAAGATTACTAAAAATTCTAAAGCTTAATAAGACAAGAAATATAGTAGAGATTTAGATATTTACAGAATATTCAAGACAAGTTCAGATTGGAAGAAATTCAAGGAAATGGTTAATATTTTTTTTGATAATAAGATTTAAGAAATCACATCAAAAAAAATGCAAGCTACCAGCTATGGAAGCCATTAAATTTAATAAATGTCTATGCATCAAACTCAATAATATTTGGCAAGCTTTCTATCAAACCTTTAATTTGGCTCAAAATTGAAATATTAGCATATGATTATCAAAAGAAATCCTTTTAAAACCTTAATTAGAGTGGCTGACTTTTCTTAAGTGTAATTTATTGATGCTATTAAAAACTGTAGCAGTTTATCTATACTAGGTCCTGATTATATTTCATAGTGTTATCTCAAAACTTTTGTGACTAATAACAATTGTATCACCAATTTTATCAATATTACAAATACTTGTATTGATCTTAGTTTTTGGCCTTTATATTTTAAGAATTCAACATCAATTATTATCTCTAAACTGGATAAATCAACATATAACTCTCCTAAATTATTTCATCCTATAGTTCTCCTCAATATATTTGGAGTTCAATTATTAACTCCAATAACTGACTTAACAAAGTTTTTCTTGTATTTGATAAACTTCACAAAGAGCTATCTCCTGGTTTCAAACTAGTAGATAATTTTCCTAATCATTATTTATTCCACATAGTAAACTAAAAAAACACTGAAGTCAAGAATGCTTACTTACACCTTCTTGACAAAATCTTGAACAACTCTATATCTAACTCAAAAGCACCATCTTACTCATATCAGATACTAGTGTCAAAAATAAAGTCACAACTTTGATATTACACATTCACCAAGATCAAAATATTATTGCCAAAATCATCTATTATGTCATAAATATTACCTTTACTGAGAAGTTCTGCTAGAACTGTTTTCTATCAAATGTAGCATTAATAAGACCATTCAAGTTCCTAACATTGAAAACATCATTATTATTACTGATGCCTTATATGCCACAAGACAAACTTTTGACTCATCTTCTCATCTCTATTAATTACAAACCATTGTTATTACTCAAGATCTCAGAATATTTTTTAACAAGAATGTTAGCAATACTTGAACTTTGTGAGATTGTCTCAGCAGTGAAAAATGGTGCTCTCACTTGGCAGTAAACAAAGAGACCAGACAGTTTCATATTAATTCTATTTTCCTATATAAAGTGTTATAAAATTTTAGTAAAAAAAAGAATGCAATTCAATTCTTTACAATTAGCAAATAACATTTAAAGCATCAGATCACGAAGGGAGCAATTTCCTAGACTTAATCAATAATGATTTTCTGCCCACTAAGCCCACTTATATAAAAGGTAGCACTTGGCTCAATCATTTTGAATATTATAATACTTTGTATATGTAAGCAACTAGAGCTATTACAAACTACATTCTTATAGGGAAATACTGTCTTAGATTTTTCCCAAGTGAATTATGAATATCTATTTAAAAACTATCCAATTGAGTCAAGATGTCATATATTCTATAGTTGTAGAAGATATAACAAGTTTTGAAACCCCAACAAGAAGTTACTAAAGAATTTTGTTGTATTCTTGGAATTTAACCAGAAAACATTCTCCTTTTATGAAGGAATTACCTAATTTTGATATTACTTTTCCATTTTATCTAGTATAGTATAGTTTTACCTACATTTTCTTTTCTTTTTCTTTTTTCTTTTACTATTTAAGTATCTATATTGTAGATACTATGGTTAATCACTAAGTCTTGTATAATAAATTGTTGATTTTTAAAATAAAATAAAATAAGATAAAAGCACTCATTAAACTGTCTCTGATAATATTATATATATGTTAGAGTTGAAAATAGTAAACTTTTCTTTTTTTATTCTCTTTTATTTTAATTTTAATTTCTTATTTTGGACTTAAGGTTAGGGTTAAGTGTAATATTATATGTGATAGTTACAACAGTCACATATTAGTCACACATATCACACAAAAGAATGAAGAAGATTTTGAAACAAGAATATTATACAACATATTCACTATATGTTGATCTTATAGATAATATATGAACTTTAGGATAAGTTAGATATAGTATCATACAGACCACTAGTATTATGACTTAAGCCCTTGAGTAAAAACAAAAGATAACTTTTATATTGAGTAACATAAAAGAACTCAAAAGAGTTACAAGTATAAGTTAGCCTATTTTATATACTACAGACCATGATTTGTGTGCATACTACATCTAACCTACCCTCAAGTCCATGTACTTTTTATAAGATCAACATGTTGCTATACTATATAATATCTCTTATTTTAGAATCTTTTATATTCTTCTTTGTGTTATATAATCATGTGACCTGTGACTGTGACATGTGTGTGTGACTACTTTGTGACATGTGTCACGCCTCCATCACACTTTGTGACTTAGGTGACTATTATATATAACATTGTATCACACTTTCTTATTTAAGTTCAAAATAGAAAAAGAAAAAGAAACTCAAAATAAAATAAAATAAAACTAAATTAAACCCAAGTCCAATTGCTTACAACTCTGACAACTAGCCTAACATATATAAGATAGATACTTTATACTTGGAACTCTATTAAGTTTTCTTATGTAAACTTTATATAAGATTTTTTCTTTGACTTAACATTAAGTTTTAAGTTGTAACAATATATTACATAGTAATTAGTATTTATAGAGATACAAGCATATCAATGTAGTAATATAATTAGTCATCTTTGAAATTAGCCTCATATCTGCTACAACAAATAACAGCTCTAATCAAGTAAAAGTTTTGGTTATGTGATAGAAATAGCTTATATATAGACTATTACTATATACCTTTGTGTCTGAGAATTAGACTTCATACTTAACAATATCAATCATTATTTATCATTTATTTTTTATCATTATCATTGCCATTATTATGAAACTTCTAAATTACTTCTAAATCTCTAGAAGTATACTTCAGGTTCAAGTATTATAAATAAGTGAGTAGTTCATTTTGTGATAGCAAAATAGATATAAGAGGAATAAGTTTCCTTGCTAGAAACTAAAACCCAAATATCATTAAAGTCTGCTGCCAATCTTTATAGACTTCTCTTTTCCTAAATCTCAAGCTTCAAGCCTACTACTAAATCTAAGGAGTTTACTAAGTCAACTTTATCAGACCTCTACTAAGTATTGTTCTTATGATAATTATAACTCTCCCTTCTTCTACTGTACAATCAACTTTCACAAATATACAACATTCTAGGTCTTTCTATCAAAGTTCCTGACTATTTAGTACTATTATTTTGTAGTTATGTCAGCAAATGTTCTGCTTAATATTCTGCTTGATTAGTATAGACTGTTTAAATATTTAGAGTAGTTGTTACTTCTAGAAAACTTTATTCTGTTTTCTTAGGATTCTCTAGTAGTAAGCCATATACTTGGTAACTATAAAACAATATATTTTAGAATTTTCTAGAGATTGTAAAATACACACACTCTATGAACTTTGCCCAGTTATACTAACACTTGCATTATATAGCTGCTAAAAGTGATATTTATGTATTGGTAGAAGCTTTAGCAAAGAACCAGAATTGAAAATTATTATGATTGATATCTCATATCTTACAGGTGGTTACTTTATAAACAATATGTATTGGGGTTGTTTTATTTCTGTCTTATTTATCTGCTGCATCTTGTTGTATTCTCATGTATGATTAGTCAGTGTCTTATATAGTAGTAGAGACTTTCTCATGTTTTTCTCATTTCTTTCTCAAAGATACCTTATGTATAACTTATGGTTAATAGGTATATACAGCTATAGATATTATCTTGTATCCTTATGCTTTACCAATTGACTCTTTTCCTACTTTTACTCAAGTCTTTGCCTAAGTTGCAATCTGAGCCAAGGTTATAATCAAAACTATAGGTAGCAATTGAAATAATATATAAGCAATAAAAAGCTATTTCTAGAGTAGAAGAAAACCTCTAGTCAAATTTCCAAGCATGCCCATTGCTTTGACTGTAGACAGTATTTTAGTGAAGTAGTAACAAGTATGTTTCTTGAAGAACAGACATTGATCAAAATAAAACTCCAAGTATTTTCAATATACCTTGAACTTGAAAGTAAGAGCACTGATTGTTGAGAGATCTAGCTCTACATTAGAGTCATTATATACTCTAGAAAAATGAAAAATCTCTGACTTGCTATACTCCATGACCAAGCCAAATAAAACTATCAAGTCTATAAATACTTTCTAGCTACTATAAAGCTCTGGCAGTATTGTATTACACATTTTCCCTAAGAGATTAGAAGACTATTATCTAGATATCAGAGAATA
>Ga0157357_1000598_pt1 | contig 15266 bp, 3 predicted proteins | sample AttcapACBM1_FD_111485 | JGI IMG/M metagenome (GOLD analysis project Ga0157357, IMG submission 111485) | Fungus gardens microbial communities from leaf cutter ant in Botucatu, State of Sao Paulo, Brazil - Atta capiguara ACBM1 | ecosystem: Host-associated > Fungi > Mycelium > Unclassified ... | reverse complement strand
CGGCCCTGCGGCGGATGACGCCGGGCGCGATATTAACGTCGAACTGCTGCTGCCGCTGAGCCAGCTCTATGGGCTGGAATATTACCCGGCGGTGCATCGCTACCATGAAAAATAGCGGTTGTTCTCTTCCCGGTTAAAGGCCCGCTTACTGAGCGGGCCTTTTTGCATTTTATAAGCGGCAATGACACCCGACCGCAACCCTGAGCGAGACAACATTTAATTCCCACTCAATCCTCAGCGCTGTTACTTAAATCAGACATCCTGCGTCGATATTCCTTCACAACCGCATCGGATTACATTCACATCGTTAACACTCGCAAAAACACCCTTTGTAAATAATGTCTCAGGTGCATTGAAAATTTGGCTTAAAGAATGTTTTTACACTGCCAGTTTTACTTTCGCCGTCATGAGGTTTTTATTTTAAGTCAATAAGGAACTTCTGATTATTAAGGTGTTAATCTGCACGCCTGTCCTTACACAAAACTTACAATTAGCGTTGTTAAACCTTCGATGAAAATGCCGCAGACAGGGATGTGGCTGGCTTTCGGAGCCAGTATTTTTATGAGCAACGTCATGGCGGCGCCGGTCACGCCCGGCGACCTTGATGTTATTCAGAATCAGCAGCAGCAGCGTCTGCAACAGGATCAGCAGCAGCGCGATGCGTTAACGCAGTCACATCAGGTGGCACTGCCTCAAAGTAAGCCCGCGCAGGTCGGCGGTCCCTGCTTTAATATTCGCCAGATTATCCTGCAACAGGCCACCTTAATCACGCCAGCGCAGCAGGCGAAACTCGTCGCGCCTTATATCAATCAGTGCCTGACGCTGGAACGCATTAACCAGCTGGTACGCGCAATATCGGACTGGTATGTCCAGCGGGGTTATATCACCAGCCGTGCTTTTCTGACGGAACAGAATCTCTCCCGCGGAGTGTTAACGATTACGGTGCTGGAAGGCAGGCTGGAAGAAATTCGTTTGCAGGGTACCCCTTCACGTCAGCTGAAAATGGCCTTTCCGGGCCTGGCCGGTCGCATTTTAAATTTGCGTGATATTGAGCAGGGCATGGAGCAGATCAACCGCCTCCGCACAGAGCCGGTGCAGATTGAGATCATCCCGTCGACTAAGCCCGGCTACTCCATCGTTAATCTGACCAGTAAACCTGAATTTCCGCTGACGCTGGGTCTGAACATGGATAACAGCGGGCAGAGAAGCACCGGTGTCGGCCAGCTTTCCGCCTCGCTGGTGGGGAACGATCTTCTGGGGTTGGCCGATCGCTGGTTTGTGAGCGGCGGTCGCAGCAGTGCGTTCAGCGACTGGCGTGACGCGCAGAATTTCCAGGCGGGTGTCAGCGTGCCTTATGGCTACGGGCTGCTGGATTACAGCTACAGCTGGAGCAACTACCACAGCCGCTTCAACGCGAACAGCTTCGACTGGTACAGCAACGGCGATAACATCTCAAACCGTCTCAGCGGTTCATGGGTCCTGTTCCGCAATGGACAGATCAAAACCGGTGTTCAGGTCGGACTCAGCCACTATGTCAGCCATAACTGGCTGAATCAGACACTGCTTCAGAGCAGCAGCCGCAAAATCACCAGTCTGCAACTCGGCGTGAATCATACGCAAAAAGTGGCAGGCGGCGTGGCAACCTTTAATCCGATGCTGAGCCGCGGGATGCCGTGGTTCGATGCCGAAAGCGACAGCGGTAAACGCGACGATCTCCCCAAAGCGCAATTCCGCAAGTGGAGTGTCAGCAGCAGCTATCAGCGACCATTGACGCAGAAAATGTGGTGGCTCAGCAGCCTGTACGCCCAGTGGTCGCCCGATCGCCTTTATGGCAGCGAACGCCTGACGATAGGCGGTGAAAGCTCAGTTCGCGGCTACAAAGAGCAATACCTCTCCGGCGATGTCGGCGGTTACCTGCGCAACGAACTCAACTACACGCTGTTTACGCTGCCAGTGATTGGCGAAGTCAGCTCCACGCTGGCCCTGGATGGCGGATGGCTGCAGAGCGACAGACAGGATCGCTATGCCGCCGGCACGTTGTGGGGCAGTTCGCTGGGACTGGGTACCCGCAACGCTCATGTCTCCACGCAGCTGTCGCTGGGCATTCCCGTCAGCTATCCCGACTACCTGGCGCCCGATCGCCTCAGCGTTTACGCACGTATTGGACTCGTTTTCTAAAAAAAGGCCCTGATTATGGATGATCAATTACCGATTTCACTGCCGCGTCGTCTGCTGAGCTATCTCATCTGCTCGCTGATTGCGTTTCAGCCTCTGCTGCCTGCTTTTTCAGCCGTGATTACGCCTGCGACGCCGGGAACGCAGGTAGATAGCGCCGGAAATGGCGTGCCGGTCATCAACATCGCGACCCCTAACGCGTCGGGCCTGTCCCACAACCAGTACCAGAATTATAACGTCGGCCAGGAAGGGCTGATCCTGAACAACGCCACTGGCCGGCTGACGCAGACGCAGCTGGGTGGACTCATCCAGAACAACCCGAATCTGAAAGCGGGGCAGGAAGCCCGGGCAATCATCAACGAGGTGGTGGGGGCCAACCGCTCGCAGCTTCAGGGCTACACCGAAGTGGCGGGAAAAGCAGCCAATGTGATGGTCGCCAACCCCTACGGCATCACCTGTAACGGCTGCGGCTTCATCAATACGCCAGATGTGACGCTCACCACCGGTAAACCGCAGCTTGATGCGCAGGGGAATCTGCGGTCGCTGGAAGTGACGAAAGGCGCTATCACCATTGAGGGTAAAGGGCTGGATGGCAGCCAGGCCGACGCTGTCTCGATCATCGCGCGCGCAACAGAAATTAACGCGGACATTCATGCCAGAGATCTCAATGTCACGCTGGGCGCAAACCGGGTCGGTGCTGATGGCAGCGTGACACCTGTCGCGGGCGAAGGGGCTGCGCCGTCAGTCGCCGTGGATACCGGTGCGCTGGGCGGGATGTATGCAAACCGCATTCATCTGGTCTCCAGCGAAAACGGGGTCGGCGTTAATCTCGGCAACCTCAACGCCCGTCAGGGCGATATGGTGCTGGATGCGCAGGGGCGGCTGAGCATCAATAACAGCCTGACCAGCGGTAACCTGACGGCCAGAGGCAGCAGCATTGCGCTGCAGGGTGAGCATAAAGCGGGTGGCAACGTCGCACTGACTGCACAGCAGGAGATTGCCTTAACAGGCGCAAAACTCGGCAGCGACGCGTCGCTCGACCTTAACAGTCAGGGTCAGATAACGCTTAAAGGCAGCAGCCTGACCGCAGGCCAGAGCGCCCGTCTCAGCAGTGGCGCTCTGAGCATCGATAAAAACAGCAGCGGCAATGCGGCTGACCGGATGCAGCTTTCCGCCACCTCACTGCTGCAGAATGAGGGTCAGCTGACCGCGACTAAACAACTGGATATCCAGGCCGCACAGGTGGCTAACCGTGGCAGCCTGACCAGCCACGGTGAGGCGAAGCTCCGCAGCAACAGCCTGCAGCAGCAGGGCATGCTGCTCTCTGAGGGCACCAACACGGTCGTCGTTGCCGGCAACCTGAGTAACAGCGGGGAGATCAGCGGCAGCAGTCTGAACGTTCAGGGCGACACCATCGACAACAGCGGCAGGCTGTTAAGTGCCGGGGATGCCCTGATCACAGCGAACAGTCTTCAGCAGCGCGGCACTCTTTCAGCCAGCAGCAAAAATCAGCTTAACGTGACCGGTGCGCTGAATAACAGCGGGGAGATTAGCGGCGGTAGCCTGAACGTTCAGGGCGACACGATTGATAACAGCGGCAGGCTGTTAAGCGCCGGTGACACGCTGATCACAGCCAGTAACCTCAGGCAGCGCGGTATCCTGTCCGCCACTAACCGTAACCAGTTGAACGTTGCCTCAGAACTGAACAACAGTGGCGAACTGAGTGGCAGCAGTCTGGCGATTCACAGCGGTTCGCTGCTCAACAGTGGCAGCCTGCTGGGCAGTCAGGAGGCGGATATCACGTCCGGTAGCCTGCAGCAGGATGGAACGCTCTCCTCTCAGGGAAGGGTGCAGCTGAACGTGGCCGATCGGCTAAACAACAGCGGGGAGCTGAGCGCGGGCCGTCTTGATATCAATAGCGGTACGCTGACGAACAAGGGAAAAGTCATCAGCAGCGGTGACACCACGCTGACGGCGAAACGTCTGGATCAGGACGGTGCACTCTCTGTACAGGGTAACGCAACGCTTAACATCGCCGACGCGCTCAGTAACAGTGGCAACATCGTCAGTCAGCGGTTGCAGATTGACACTTCGGCCCTGAAAAACAGTGGCGAAATGGTCAGCCAGGGCGATGCCGTGGTTAACGCCGACACGCTGCAGCAGAATGGCTCCATCACAGCCCGCGGTGACGCGCAGATGACCGCCCGTGGCTGGCTGGAAAATCAGGGAGCCATCAGCAGTCAGAACGCCCTTATTCTGAACAGCGCAGAGCTGCGTAATAGCGGGTCATTAACCGCGCCTGAACTGACGCTGAACGCCGCGCAAATCAGCAACGGCGGCCTGCTGCAGGGCAACAGATTACTTTCCATCAGGGCCACACAGCTGGATAATCTTGCTGCGGGCACAATCAGCTCCGACAACGATTTTACGCTTGGCCTGCCACAACTCAGTAACAGCGGACTGATCACCAGCGGCAAAACGTTGCTGCTGAGTGGTGACCAGCTGAACAACAGCGGCGAGATTAACGCCGCCAGCCTGAGCAGCACATTCAGACGCGTAAGTAATCAGCCGAGCGGAAAATTGCTGGCGGACGACCAGATCCGCCTGCAGGGTAATGCGCTGAACAATCAGGGGACAGTCGCTGCCGGCGCAGTGAACAGTGACGTCAGCCTGATGGAAAACAGCGGCACGCTGCAGGGTAACAGGGCTCTCTCGCTGCAGGGCAGCGGGTTAACCAACAGCGGCACGCTGCTCAGCGCAGGGCAGCTGAGCGTGAAACAGCAGACCCTGGACAACAGCGGACTGCTGCAGGGCAAACAGTTTACCGTTCAGACCAGCCGCTGGCAGAACAGCGGCAATGCGCTGAGCGAGACCGACGCCGATCTGCAAAGCAGTACGCTGGAGAACAGCGGAAAAATTCTGGGGCAGCAGGGCATCGGGCTGAAGGCTGACCACACTGACAACAGCGGCTGGCTGATGGCCCAGGTACTGACGCTGCGCAGTGACATGATTAACAGCGGTCTGCTGCAGGGTAATCGTCAGCTTTCACTGGAAGGCAGCCAGCTGGACAATCAGCAGGGAGGCCAGCTGCTCACGGATGGCACGCTCACCGGAAACGTGGCGACGCTGACTAACCACGGCGCCATCCAGGCCGATGAGATGGTGCTCAACGCCGATAGGGTGCAGAACGGCGGGAATGTCCGCGCCGGCAAAGCGTTAACCGCCGTGGTCAATGGTGCGCTGACTAACAGCGGCAGTCTGCTCAGCCAGCAGCAGATGAATCTGCAGGGCACAGCTATTGAGAACACGGGAACGCTGGCGGCGAATAACCTCAGCCTCCATTCACCTACCCTTAGCAACGCCGGGCTGCTGCAGGGCAACAGCAGCTTAACGCTCGATCATCAGCAACTCCATAACCTCCATGACGGCCAGTTGATCGCCGGGGGACCGCTGACCCTGACGCTCGATCAACTCGATAATGAGGGCCTGCTGCAGGTCAACGGGGCGCTGGCAATCAACAGCAACCGTCTCAGCAACAGCGGACGCCTGTTAAGCGATAACCTCGGTCTTCAGATTAACGATTCACTGAGTAACAGCAGCACAGGAGAGATCGTCAGCGCCAGCCAGGCCGATCTGCATGTGCAGACGCTCAGCAACAGCGGGCAGATTGCGGCGAAGCAGCTCAGCGCCAGCGGCAACACGCTGGAAAATAGCGGGCTATTGCAGGGCGAGACGCTGCTGGATCTCCGGTTTGCCCAGCTCCACAACGGCAACGGTGGTCAACTGCTGAGCGGCGATCGGCTGGTTATCCAGGGTGGCAGCGCAGTCAATGATGGCAGCTGGCAGGGTCAGCAACTCGATCTCACACTGGACTCGCTCAGTAATCACGGCAGCATCACTGGCATCCATGCTTTGCAGGGGCATGTCGCCAGCGATCTGATTAACAGCGGTACGCTGGTCAGTCAGGGTGATAGCGATCTCAACGCCAGCACGCTGCACAACAGCGGCAAAATCATGTCGAACCGGCTGGGGTTACAGGCTACCCGGCTGAACAATGACGGTCTGCTGCAGGGCAGCACGGCACTGACAGCACAGGCTGATAACCTCACACAATCGGCCGGTGGCAAAACGCTGAGCGGTGGAGCGCTGACGCTGAACGCGGGCCAGCTCACCACTCAGGGTGTGCTGCAGGGTGAGAAGGCAACGGTAAACGCGGACAACTGGCTGCATCAGGGATCGCTGCTGGGCAGCAAGGATCTGATCGTCAGCATCAGCAATGAACTGCAGAACGCCGGCGCTTTACTGAGCCAGGGCAGGGCGCAGATCGCGGCCAACACGCTGAACAACAGCGGTTCACTGCTCGGTGAAGGAGCGATGACCCTGAACGGAGCCGTCCTGAATAACCGCGGTTCGGTGCAGGGTAAAACCCTGACCATTACGCCCGCGAGCGTCATTAATCAGGGCAGCCTGATCGGGCTGCAGGCATTAACCTTTGCGGCGATGCCGCAGGTCAGCGGGCGGATGCTGCTCAGAGCACTGGCCGCGCCATCACGCCAGTTAATGAATAACCAGGGGGGATCGCTGCTGACGCAGGGCACGCTGAACATCAACGGCGGAGATGTTGTGAATAACGGCAGCTGGCAGGGGCAGCAGATCCTGCTGAATGCCCGGCAGCTGACCAATAATGGCGCGATCCAGAGTGCGGATGCGCTGCAGCTGATTCTGTCCGATCGCCTTGATGCGGGCGCAGGCAGTAAGATTTCGGCGAATGGCACGGCGGCGCTGCAGGCTCTGACGCTGGCCAATCAGGGCGAATGGATTGCCCGTAATCTGACGCTGCGGGGCGACACGTTAAACAATAACGGTGCCGTAACCGGTGTCGAGGCGCTGACGGTGGGCCTGAACGGCGCACTGACCCAGCAGCAGGATAAAACGCTGCTCAGCGCAGGCAGGTTAACGCTTCAGTCATCCTCGCTCAATAATGCCGGGCGCGTGCAGGGCGGCGACCTGCAGATCACTTCAGGCGCAGTTGATAACAACGGGCGCTTACAGGGTGACAGCAATCTGCTGATTAATGCCGGCGGACGCATTACCAATGGCGGCAGCGGCACCCTGATCACGCAAAATACCCTGACGCTGACCGGGCCGGAACTCTTCAACTCTGGCCTGATTCAGGGCAACGGCAACGGTGTGGCGACCCTAACCGGTTTAACGCAAAACGATGGCCGGTGGCTTTCGGGTGGTGCGCAGACGCTGAATACGCCGCAGCTGAATAACAACGGCTGGTTACAGGCGTCGCAGCTGATTCTCAACGCGACCAATGCCAGCAACAACGGCACGCTGCTGGCCGACGGCCAGGGCACGCTGACCGGTAATGGCTTCAGCAACCAGGGCACAGCCCAGGGCGGCAATCTTGAGGTCAATTATCAGCAGGTCAACAACAGCGGAACGCTGCTGGGTAACAACCGGCTGAGCGTGATGGCTGCTCAGGTGGGCCAGCCGGGCAGCGGTCGCCTGTTCAGCGGTGGCGATCTGCTGGTTCACAGCAACGGCTTTGATCAGCGCGGTCAGGTGGTGGCGCTGGGTAACGCCACGCTGGACATCGCCAATGGCTTTACCGGTCGCGATGTGCTGGCGGCAGGCGGGCGACTCACCGTCAGCAGTAACGGCGCGATAGATAACCAGGGCACGATGCAGGGCGGGGCGCTGACGCTGAGTGCAGGCGGCGATCTCACCAATAATGGTCAGCTCACTACCGGTGCCGGTGACAGTGCGTTAAGCGGCAATCGCATCGCCATGAACGGGAATGGCACGCTGCAGGGCGGCGGTAACATCAACTTAGCCAGCCGCAGCGATATCACGCTGGACGGGTTCACCGGGACTGCTGGCAATCTGGTGCTCAGCGCACCAGGCAGTATCGTTAATACCGCGCTGCTCTATGCGGGCAGTAATCTCTCTCTGTTTGCTAACAGTATTCGTAACCAGCGTGCCGATATGCTGGCAGGCGGCAGTATGTGGCTTCAGGGTGACGCGGCGGGGAATGCCAACGGCGAAGTAATTAATACTTCCGGCACCATCGAAACGCAGAACGGCGATATCACGATTAATACGGGGCATCTGCTGAACCAGTGGGAATCAATTACCGCAGGTGAAACTACTACCGAAAATGTCACCAATAGCTATGGCTCAGTTGCGCCGGGTACGGTTGAACTTCCTCTGACCCTGTTTGAACGAGGCGAACTGAAATACTACTTTACTGAACACCCACTTTCACCCGCGCCACCCTTTATTGCCTGGATCTGGGATATTAAACCTATCCCGGCCAGTCTGGATAAGAACAAAGAAATACTCGTCGCCAGAACGACGTCAAGCACGCGTGTAACGGGGCAGGCAGGAAGAATAGCCGCCGGAAGAGATCTGACAGGGCGGGCCAGTACGCTGGACAATCTGGGCAGCTATATCCTTGCCGGACAAAATTTATCACTCAGCGGTGACAGGTTAAATAACCAGTCTTATTTATCAGGTACGCAGGCGGTGTGGCGTATTTTCAAGCCATCGCCCAGCTATAGTAAGTACGACTCGGTCAAAAACAGTAACAGCACGTTGCTGACCGATAATATCGACGATTTAAAACCCAACGGCGCAGGTAAATATATATATTACGGGCAGGCGGCAGAGTTACAAGACAGAGTAACCTATGTCGCCACTGAGACTTATCGCACCGAGCAGGCCGCAACAATTCGTGGCGTTGTTCAGGCCAACGGCAACCTTAACCTTCAGTTCAATAACATTATTAATAATAGCGAGTCTCAGGACGTTCGCGGGTCCATCTCGCCAACGTTATCGCGTCCCGGACTCAATACGCTTGTACAACAATCCATAAGCGGCGCGCAAAGCCCTCTTGCCGCTGTTATCGTCACTTCGGTTAGCGTAGGGGGCCCCGACTGGCGAGACCAGGTCGCCAGTGCTTTACAGCAGATTAACGGCGCGACCGGTCTGGATGCCGCAAATTTGTCGCAGACGGGCCTGAGCAATTATTCTGCCGACCCACTTCACCCTGCTGAAATCAGGGAAAGAGAAGCTCTGGGTAAGACGCCCTTCGATCTTTTAAGACAACAAGCAGGAAAACCATCACTGACCCAGGTTGATATCAGTGCCTATCCCTTACCTCAGGGAAGCGACGGCTATTTTATTGTCTCAAAGGACATAAAAAGCCCTTATCTGATTGTTGTTAACCCAAAGTTAAACGAGTTAGGCAAACCCGACAAAACTGTATTTAACGAGCTTAACCAGCTGTTAGGAAAGCAACCTTCACAAGCGCCGAGAGAAACGTCAGCGGTCTGGACAGATCAAAACACGTTCCTGGGATCATCATATTTACTGAACAGGCTTAATCTCAAACCGGAATATGACTATCGTCTGCTGGGTGATGCCGCATTTGATACGCGCTATGTCAGTAATAGCGTACTTAGCCAGACTGGAAATCGCTATATCAACAATCTTGGCTCCGATCTTGAGCAGATGCGCTATCTGATGGATAACGCTGCAGCCGCGCAGCAATCTCTGGGATTAAAAAGTGGCGTAACGCTGTCTGCAGGGCAGATAGCCTCATTGGATCACAGTATTCTCTGGTGGGAAGCGGCGACGATCAATGGTGAAACTGTGCTGGTGCCGAAGCTTTACCTGGTTGCGAATGATACCACCATCAATAATGGCAGTGTGATCGCCGGTAAAACCGTCACCGTTGATGCAGGTCAGGTAAGTAATAGCGCCAGTACTCTGCTGGCAAAAAATGCCATGACGCTTAATAGTCAGAATGGCGTTGATAATCTTAACCACGCCCTCATCAAGGCCGGTGATGATCTAAAAATCAGCGCCCTCAATAATATTAATAATATTGGCTCAGCAATAAGTGGTAAGCGGGTTGAGCTCGAAAGTATCAGCGGCAACATCGATAATATTACGCAGCTCACGCAAAATGATAACAGCTCAACGTTGAGCCGTTCCCTATTCGATGAACAAGGCGAAAAGGCGACCATCAATTCGATCGATAACCTGATCCTCAACGCCGGTAAAAATATTGTGAATCGTGGTGCATCACTTCAATCCGGAGGCGATGCATTGATTAATGCGGCTGGCGATGTGTCGATTGGAGCTAACGTTATTAATACTACTTTTGATAATGGGTGGCTTAGTTACATCAGCAGAACCTCCGTCGCTTCGAGAGTTGAATCAGCTGGCGCAATGAATATTAAGGCGGGTAATGATTTGACCATCACCGCCAGCGCCCTGAATGCAGGAGGCGATGCCGCACTCAATGCCGGTAACGATCTTAATCTCAACAGCGCGACCAGCAGCCAGAATGAGGTGAAGGGCAAACGTGAAACCCATTCAACCGGTCTGGATCGCACGACGCTGACCAGTGGCGGTGATTTAGCACTCCAGGCCGGACGCGATCTCAATAGCCAGGCAGCAGGCATTGCTGCAGACAAAGACGTCACCATACAGGCGGGACGTGACGTCAATCTGCTGGCGGCGGAAACCAGTTCCGGCAATAGCTATAAAGCCGGTAAGAAGGTTGAGATTAATGAGTCGGTACGCCAGCAGGGCACGGAAATTGCGAGTGGCGGGAGTACGGCGGTTAAAGCGGGCAGGGATGTGAACAGTGAAGCGGCTCAGGTTACCGCCAGCGGTGATATCGCGGTCGGTGCCGGACGTGATATCAACCTGAAAACTGCAACTGATAGCGATTATGCCTACAAAGAAGAGACCAAAACCAAAAAAGGATTCTTAAGTAAAAAGAGCACCCATACCATCAGCGAAGACAGTGACACCCGCGAAAATGGCACCCTGCTGAGCGGCGACAATGTCACACTTAATGCGGGCAACAATTTACTTGTCCAGGGTTCACAGGTCGCAGGCGATGGCACCGTAGCGCTCAAAGCCGGTAACAACGTGGATATCGTTGCTGCGACCAATACAGACTCAACCTGGCGTTTTTCAGAGACGAAGAAAAGCGGCCTGATGGGAACCGGCGGCATCGGCATCACGGTGGGCAGCAGTAAATCGGTCCATGACTTACGTGATAAGGGCACCACTCAAAGCCAGAGCGCCAGCATTGTTGGCAGCACGGGCGGTAACGTCAGCATTGTTGCGGGTGGACAGGCTCATGTCAGCGGCTCAGATCTGGTGGCGGGGCGTGATCTCGCCATTACCGGCGACAGCGTGATCATCGATCCGGGCCATGATAAACGGACTCATGATGAACTGTTTGAGCAGAAGAAGAGCGGGCTGACACTGGCGTTATCCGGTGTCGTTGGTGATGCCATCAACAACGCCGTTGCGGCGGCACAATCCTCGAAAAAAGAGAGTGATGGTCGTCTGGCAGCACTGCAGGCAACCAAGGCTGTGCTCTCTGGCGTACAGGCGGCTCAGGCCGGACAGCTGGCGGAAGTGAGTGCCGATCCTAACAATGGGATGGGCGTCAGCCTTTCTCTGAATACGCAGAAATCAAAATCGCAGCAGCATCAGGGCACGGACAGCGTCTCGGGTTCTACGATCAATGCCGGCAATAATGTTGCCATCACTGCCACAGGAAAAAATAACAGTGCGCACAGTGGTGATATTCAGATTGCTGGCAGCCAGTTAAAAGCAGCAGGCGACAGCAGTCTGAATGCGGCTAATGATATTTTACTGACCGGCGCAGCGAATACCCAGGAGAGCAGCGGTAAGAACAGCAGCAGCGGTGGCGGGGTGGGTATCAGTATTGGCGCCGGACAGGGCAGTGCAGGCATCAGTATTTTTGCCAGCATCAATGGAGCTAAAGGCAAAGAGAGCGGCAACGGTACGCGATGGACCGAGACTACACTGGACAGTGGCGGCAAACTTAACCTCATCAGCGGGCGCGACACTACTCTGGATGGCGCGCAGGTCAGCGCTGACAAGGTTTTCGCAAACGCAGGCCGCGATTTAACCCTGACCAGCCAGCAGGACAGCGATCGTTACGATTCAAAACAGACCAGCTATGGCGCGGGCGGCAGCTTTACCTTTGGTTCGATGTCGGCTTCCGGCTATGCCAGCATCAATCAGGACAAAATACACAGCAACTACGACAGCGTGCAGGAGCAAAGCGGTATCTATGCCGGTAAAGGCGGCTTTGATATCACCGTCGGCAATCACACGCAGCTTAACGGTGCGGTGATTGCCAGCCAGGGTGATGCCGCAGACAACCGTCTGGATACCGGCACGCTGGGTTTCAGCGACATCGGTAACTCTGCTGATTATAAAGTCAGTCACAGTGGCGGCAGCGTCGGGATGTCGAATGGCGCTGGCATGGGCAAACAGATGCTTGCCAACGCCGCCTCCAACAGTGCCAGCACGCTGTTATCGGGTCTGAATAATAAAGGGCACGCCGAAGGCACCACCCAGGCCGCCGTGGCAGATGGCACAATCATTGTCCGCGATCAAAACAGGCAGACCCAGGACGTATCGGCGCTCAGCCGTGACACCGAACATGCCAACGACAGCATCAGCGCGATCTTTGATAAAGAGAAGGAGCAGAAGCGGCTCCAGACTGCCCAGTTAGCCGGTGAAATCAGCGGCCAGATGACGAACATCGTCACGACCATGGGCGATATCAAAGGGCTTGAGGAAGCGAAGAAAAACGCTGTACCGCTGAAGGAAAATGCCAGTGAGAAAGACCGGACGAAGTGGCTGGGCGACCTGAGACAAAGTGACGCCTATCAGAAAGAGATGAAGCAGTGGGGCATCGGCAGCACGTCGCAGAAGGTCGCACAGACGGTCGGCAGCATCCTGACGGGGCTGGTGACCGGTAATGCAGGTCAGGCGGTCGCAGGCGGCCTTAATCCGTGGGCAGCGCAGCTGATTAAAAAGGAAACGACCGACGCTTCCGGCAACGTTGACGTGGCAACCAATGCCATGGCGCATGCGGTGTGGGGTGCGGTATCATCGCAGATGTCCGGGGGAAATGCGGCGGCGGGTGCGGCGGGTGCGTTCAGCGGCGAGCTTGCCACCCGCTACATTGCAGAGAAATACTGGGGCGCGGACACGCCGGAGAAGATAGCGGCACTGGGACAGCAAGACCGTGAGCAGCTGAGCCTGCTGGGCACGCTGGCAGCAGGACTGGCGGGCGGCATGGCGGGCAACAGCAGTGCTGCGGCGACGAGCGGCGCGATTGCCGGGAAGAATGCGGTTGAGAATAATGCGCTGAGCGTCCAGCAAAACCAGGATCGGGCCAACGAAATGACCCAGTGTCAGGGTGATGCCTGCAATGCCGTTATTGAAAAATATAAGAAAATAAATGCCGAGCAGCATGACAGCGTGGTGAACTGCTCCGGCGCTAAGGACTGTGTTGATAAAGCGAATGATGTTGGCAGGTTGCAGGCTGATTATGCTAACCGTACCAGTGAGTTGCTGGAAAAAGCCCGAGCTGATGGCGGTCTGAGTCCGGCAGAACAGAACGAGCTTTCCATCCTTCAGGTAACGACGCTCCAGCTTGAGGCGGACAGAAATGCAGCGATTCATAATGCGTTGATGTCCGATGATTCGGAAGAGGCGAAGCAGCTAGCTATAAACTCTCTGGTTCAGGCGGTTGGAACAAGTGCAGCGGGTATTGCGGCAGGAGTTGGGAAAAATAAGCCTAACACTGGAGAAAGTGCAGTCAAAAATGGAGTGAAAAACGCATCTGAGACGCAAACTAGTGTTGATAGTAAATTAACTAATTATCTGTTAGCAAAAGATCATCCTGTTGGCGGAAGCAAAGCTGAATGGTTTGATAAAGCCCTCGGTTTTAACCAAGGGAATTCAAGCGATCTCGCGAAACAAATTGTCTTTGAACCAAGCAAAGCGGTGAAAACAGCAGAAACGCAGCACGGTGTTAAATATGACCAGGTAATATCTATCACTGGTGCTAATGGAAGAACAATAGATGTGAAATTCGGTTGGATTAAGAATAATGATGGTATCGTTAGACTTGTGACAGCTATTCCGGCCAAGAAATAACAGGTGCTAAAATTATGATTAAAGAATATGACGTTGTTAAGTCTACAAAAGTGTTATCTGACTCAATAGCCGCAGGATGTAAGGGTGCTGTTGTCATGGTACATACAGAACCTACATTAGGCTATGAAGTAGAATTTGTTGATGATAATGGTGAGACGTTAGATGTTTTGACTGTTTATCCAGATGACATTCGACTATTGAACTAATATTACGCTCCAACAAATGAAATCCCGGCCTTAGTGCCGGGATTTTACTTTGTGGACCAGTAGGTTATCCTTCATTCGTCAGCCGGATGATCAACTGTCCCGTCCTTGTGATCACCTCGATCTTCTGCCCGGTCGTAAATCTCAGCGCTTCCAGCCAGCGTCCGTTGATTGTCAACTGTGGCAGCGGGTTCGGCTGGCCTTTATCAGGCCGTATCCCACGTTGTAATAATGCGCTCGTGAACTGCTGTCGGCAGTTTTGGGCATGCATATCTCTGATTATGATGCGTGTCAGCCTTAATTATTTCCTAAAAAATATTATTATTATGCGCCTGACAAAAAGGTAGGAAAAATCAGTATCATTCAGGTGGGTAGTAAAATAATTTATAGATTTCATCTGGCAGAGAGTGAAGGATGAGATATAAATTTTTTATATTTTTTATAAAAGTAAATGAATGCCTTTCATCAACCTTTAGCAGGGTTTTTCAGTAATTTTCTTAATTCATCCTGACTTATTTAAAAAGATAAAAGCCTCATGCTTTCGCAACAGGCTTTTATCTTCCTTTTGCCCCATCCTCAGTGCATCAACTGGCTAATCACACCGGTCACGTCGAATTTTTTATTAACGACACCTTCCGCTGAAGCCTTGTCCACCAGCTGTGGCAGATATTTGACCAGCAGATTCAGTGCATCATCGGTGTTGATACCCAGGCGTGAAGCGAGCTGTTCAATCGCTTCTGAGTGAATCATCTTCTGCACCATGTCACGGCTCAGGGCAACATTCTCCTCATTGCCGAGCCAGGAGTTCACTACCTCACTGTACTCACAACTCTGAAGATGGTTCACAATCGCGTGTAAACCGCCTTG
>Ga0157357_1000595_pt1 | contig 15317 bp, 16 predicted proteins | sample AttcapACBM1_FD_111485 | JGI IMG/M metagenome (GOLD analysis project Ga0157357, IMG submission 111485) | Fungus gardens microbial communities from leaf cutter ant in Botucatu, State of Sao Paulo, Brazil - Atta capiguara ACBM1 | ecosystem: Host-associated > Fungi > Mycelium > Unclassified ... | reverse complement strand
CCGCAGCATCGACTGCGACAGGCTGACCAGCGAATGCCAGAGCCGCCACACCATATAGAGACACAGCAGGGAGATCGCCAGCACCGCCAGCCCGGTTGAAGGGCCGATGGTTCGCAGCATCTGTGCACCGGGACGGGAGGGGATCCACTCCAGATACCCCACCGGATCGCCCGCCTGCGCCACCAGCAGATAGCGCGCTGCGCTGCCTGGCTGCGCCGTGCCGTCCGTGAAGTGCAGATCCTGAAGCTGATTGCGTTCCGCCAGGCTCGCCAGATAGCCATCATCCAGAAATTTCAGGCTCACCAGCCGGAAACGGGGCAGGGTGCGGCTCTCCTGCTGAATATTGCCGACGGCCAGGGCGGCGGCACGGTTCGTGACCCGTGCATAGTCGGCCCTGTCCGGGCGCGCCGGATCGGTGACCAGCGTACTCTGCAACACCTCACCCGCCAGCGGATCGCTATCCGGCGCAGCGACCGGCTGGCCCTCGCGCCAGACTCTGACGATCTGGTTCTGCTGATCCAGCACCATAATCAGCTGATGTCCGAACATTTCGTAAAGCCATTCACCGATGTTCTCATCCAGCCAGCGGTCGCTGTTGCTCGCGGAGAGGTGCTGCTCAAGCGGCGCCCAGCGCGACAGGCTGTGCAGCTGGCGCAGATGTTCATTCAGGCTCTGCGAAAACGAGGCTTCAATCATCCGCTGCTGTTGCTGCCGGGCTTCGGCGTTAGTGAGCGAGGTGCCGATAAACAGCGCCGTGCCGGCACCCGCAAAGGTGAGCAGCAGGATGGCGACCAGCGGTACCAGCACTTCACGCAGAAAACTGCGGCGGAAATCAGCAGAAAGTTTAATGCTATTAATCATATTGTTGTTTTTCTCAGCGACGGCGGGGCACAGTTTAAAATTAGCAGACAAGACTCTGTCGTCTACATTCAGCGGGGGTTATAGTGAGTCCGGCAGCAATTTTTGTTGTCCCAGGGGAACGAAAAGGGTCAGAAAAGCGAAACGGTTATATCAGGCGGGTTAATGATATCGGCCAGGGCTGCAGGCAACTTCTGTCACTGTCCGTCCTGGCTGAAAGGCAAAAGAGGAGCATCAGGGGCGCGGGCTGCCGAGGCTTTTCCTGTCAACTTTGCAGGTATGGTTCATACTTGAACCCATTGATTGTATGACAGACGGATGACCGTGAAGACAACGGTTACTGCATGTGTCACTTATCTGACAACCCGGTGTTGTCAGCTTACTAAAAGGGAAAATAATGCCATTGTTATTCGGTGAGTTATCTGGTTTCCCGTCGTGGGTACCTGTTGTATTACTCGTCTCGCTTTCATTTGTACTGGGTTTCCTGGGCCGTCTTATCCTGCTCGCGTTTATCCGCTACTGGCAGAGTCGCGACAGGAAGCTGTTCAAATCGCTGGAGAAGCACCTCAGTGGGTCGATGTTCTTTTTCATCCCGTTATTAATGATCAATGTGGGTCTTAATTACATTAACTTCCATCCTGACTCGCTTGATTTAATTACCAATATCATCAATGTCTTTATTATTATGTCGTTTTGCTCAGTATTAATAAGACTGACCAATGTGGCGCAGGATATGCTTTATATCCGCTACGACATCAATATTTCTAATAACCTGCGCGCGCGTAAAATCCGCACACAGATTATCTACGTCAAAAAAGTGGTTATTGTCATTCTGGTGTTATTCTGCCTGTCGCTGATTCTGCTGAGTTTCCCGAGCGTGCGTAAATTTGGCACCACCATCCTGGCAGGGGCCGGTGTGGCGGGGATTATCATAGGTTTTGCGCTACAGAAGTCGCTGGTCAATCTGTTCGCCGGTATTCAGATCGCCTTTACCCAGCCGATTAAAATTGATGATGCGGTGGTGGTAGAGAAAGAGTGGGGCTGGATTGAGGAGATTAACCTGACCTATGTGGTCGTGCGGATCTGGGATCTGCGCCGCCTGGTGCTGCCGATCACCTACTTTACCGAGAACCCGTTTCAGAACTGGACGCGCAACAACGCTCAGATTCTCGGTTCAGTCTTTCTCTATGTGGACTACTCAATGCCGCTTGAGCCTCTGCGGACGCACTTTGAAAAGGTGCTGAGCGAGACCCGCCTCTGGGATGGGGAAACACAGGTGCTTCAGGTGACCGATACCACCGAGAAAACCATGACCATCAGGATGCTGATGACCGCGCAGAACTCGCCAATCGCCTTTGATTTACGCTGCTACGTGCGGGAAAAGATGATCGAGTTTATTCAGCAGAACTACCCGGAAAGCCTGCCGCAGGTAAGGGCATCACTGACGGATAGCGGGCGTGAAAAGGGAGAGAGAGGAGTGGCTGAGCAGGTTTCAGGCATGGCGGACTGAGTGGTTTTGAGCGCTCCAGGGTGACCGTCACCCCTGAATGACACAAATGAGCCCTGACAGGCTCATTTTTGCTTCTGGTTGCTTCGGGTTCCGATACTTGAGTGGCGGTGCAGAAAATTCACACCAGGTGGATGCATATCCCGTGGATACCGGACGTTTGTAAGGGTGTTACAAAGCGTAGCCACAGACCAGGACTGTAAGCAGGGTAGTGTCTGCTATGTGCGAGGAGCAGACGAGAATCGTCAATGGCATTCAATGCTCCGAGCGAGATGACATAGGCTAACTGAGCCGCCTGTTTGCGGAAATAATCGCTGTGAATGTTAAATGTGTTAACGCCAAATAACACAAATCACCTCATTTATGCCTGTCTGGCGTTATAGTATTTATACCTGTGTCATTAAAGTATTGAAAGAAATGTCAAAGCCTGAAAAACTCCTTACCGTCACCTGATATCAATTTTTTTTAACATTTCATTAATAAATAATGAGGCTATTAATTTCAGGCAATTTAACTTACAGGCTGGGGTAACTGACTATCATATTCTTGCTGTGCCGCTATTACTGCTCCGAGATTTTCATTTGTCCATTCAAGTAAAGTGTGAAAAATTTTGTCTAGCGAGTGACCTAAGGGTGTTATGCGGTATTCGACGGCAATAGGTGAAGTGGCCACTACGCATCTTTCCACAATCCCATTTCGTTCAAGTTTGCGTAAACATTGTGTCAAAGCCTTTTGAGTGATTCCACCGATTCTGCGCTTTATCTCATTGAATCTTATTGGCTTTTCGCTCACGGTCAATATTACCAGCACGGACCATTTATCGGATATCTGGTCTAAAACAATCCTATTAGGACAAGATGCAATTCTATTTGACGTTGTCATAAACTCGGTTTCCTAATTGCTACTTAGTAGATAAAAAGTGCCTGATTGACCTGTTCTGCATTCTGTATATCATCGAATCTGATTCCAGTGAAACTAAACCCTCTTAGGTCAGATCACTTTTCTCTTATACGTTGATGTTAAATTTAAAGGGTTAAATATGATTGCAGTGACAGGTGCAAACGGTAAATTGGGTAAGCAAGTCATTATGAAGCTTCTTTCCTTTTATCCTGCTGAAAAAATTGTTGGCCTTGCCCGGAACCCTCAAGACGCAGGAGATCTTATAAAGTTGGGGATACAGATTAAACAAGCCGACTATGATAAACCTGAAACAGTATCAGCTGCGTTATTTGGCATTAAAAAACTGTTACTGATTTCGGCTGTGATTCCCAGTGAAAGGTTCAGACAGCATAAAAGCGTCATTGATGCTGCGCGCCAGGCTGGCGTGAGTTTAATTGCTTATACTAGCCAATTACGTGCGGATACTTCGGCGTTCTCGTTGGCAAAAAGTCATAGAGAGACGGAGAGTTATATTAAACAAAGTGGAATGGTGTACACCATCCTGCGTAATGGGTGGTACATAGAGAACCATACTGAGAATCTTAATAAGGCTCTCCAGCATGGTGTACTGTTAGGCTCATCAGGGAAAGGACGTTTTTCCTCTGCTACCAGGGGGGACTATGCTGAAGCTGCCGCTGTGATTTTAACTCAGGCTGGGCACTCTGGAAAAGTATATGAGCTTGTGGGTAGCGATGCTTACACCATGTCTGAGTTAGCTAGTCAACTTAGCGAGTTGAGCGGAAAAAAAATCGATTATCTCAATTTATCTTATTATGATCTTAAGCAAGTGCTTTTATCAGTTAACATACCTGAAATGATTGCAGATGTTGTTATTGAAGCAGATAAGCTATCGCAATTGGATGAATTATATAGTGACAGTAATGATCTCTCTATCCTGCTAGGAAGAAAAACGCTATCTATTCAGCAGGTGATTATTAACGAAATAAAACAAAAAAGACCGGGCTAATTCAATCAAGGTCTGGTGTCGATGTTAAGCTAAGTTTTTCTATTGTCTGGTATTGAGACAGGCAGGGAAGCCCATTTGATTTTATCAATACCCGGTTATATGGCCCTGTTTTACAAGCATGTAAAGCTTTAGAATATCCAGTTTAGTCATGCTAGCCAGGACTGGTGTGGAAAGATCATCATACCAGCACGAGGGAACAACGTTCGCTTAGCCTGAGTTGCTTTATTTATCTGCGGGTGACAATATTTTGCCTTTAGGTAAATTTCGGTTTTAGAAAAACTTGATAAAGTCATTCATCATAATAGTTGTAAAATAGAAAAGTAAGCGATGCTTTCTTCAGAAGTATTATGTAAATATATCTCTTTGTGTATCTCTATGGATATGCATAAGGTGAGGCTGAGGGGAAATAAGGATTGAATATTCGTAATATAAAAAAGACTTTAATGAAAGCGTCGGTAGCGTCTTTTTGCTTCTTTTTTATGACGTTTTCTAACGCAGAGTCGGGAGAAAGTCATGATTTCGCGCTTTCTAAGTCAGAAATCAATGGTGGAAAAGAAAAATATCCGCGATATTATGAAGTTGTGGCTAAGAACTTAGTCATTTCAGGATGCAGCCTCACTACTTCCTGTGCCAATTTAAGTTTAAAAAATGAAGGATTCATTCGCATAGGGTTTATTACTTATAAGCTGCGCTGGTTTAAATTTTTTGCGCAGGATGTTAGGTATTACCTCAATGAGATGTTCCGTCACCAATGAAACCCCTCTGCAGGCAACCGGCAGTTCAGGCGAACGCGAAGATCTTGAGGTGACCTTATGAGTAACGCCAGTGATAAATGACGCCGTAAGACCGGCCCAGATGATAACAGCTGTATATATCCTGCAATGCTTAATCCCTGTCCCGACAGCCCAATCCCTCCTTCAGCAATAAATGAGCGGATATCACATCGTTTACGGCTATATTGACGTTCAGTGAGAGAATAGACGGCGTGGCTTGTCGATCATGCTTATCAGATTCAGTGGCTATCAGGCTGACATTGATGAAGCGGATACTAACCCGGTCAATTTTTTCGATTGAGGAGATTACCCTGAGCTATGTGGTGGTACGGATCTGGGATCTATGCTGCCGATTACCGACTTTACCCAAAATCCTTCCCAGAACTGGACGCGCAACAACACTCAGATTCTGGGTTCAGTCTTTCTCTATGTTGACTACTCAATGCCGCTTAAGCCCCTGCGGACGCACTTAAAAAGGTGCTGAGCGAAACCAGCCTCTGGAATGGGGAACCTCAGGTGCTTCAGGTGACCGATCGATACTACCGAGCAAACCATGACCATCAGGATGCTGATGACCGCGCAGAGCTTACGCTGCTACCTGCGGGAAAAGATGATCGAGTTTATTCAGCAGAACTACCCGGAAAGTTTGCCGCAGGTAAGGGCGTCGCTGACGGATAGCGGGCGTGAGAAGGGAGAGAGGGGGGCTGAGCAAGTTTCAGGCGTGGCGGATTAAGTGGTTTTGAGCGCGCCAGGGAAGGGTCACTCCTGAATGAACACAAATGAGCCGTAACAGGCTCATTTGTGCTTCTGGTTGCTTCGGGTGCCGTAACCTGAGTGCCTGGTGCAGAAAATTCACACTAAGCGGATGCGCATATCGGATATTCGTCCGGATGTTACAGAGCGTAGCCACATACCAGGCACTGTAAGCAGGGTAATGTCCGCTATAAGCGAGAAGCAGACTTTCCAGAGCCCTTCGAATGAAGGCAGTCGTATACATTCTTATCAATTTCCCAGAAATTCCCCAGAGTAAACGCCTGCTTACAGATGAATATTTAAATACATATATTCGTTACATTTTAATGTGATATTTGTTATTAAAAGGCTGGGTTACTGTAAAAAAACAAATCTTCAAAATTTTATCCTGCCTGCACGGCAAATGCCTTTGCACTTATTTTTAATAATAATGCAACAAATTTAATTTAAAGATAACAATAAAGTAATTTGGTTGTTTTGTCAGCATTTTCTCAAATTAATTGTGCATTCATCTCATCAGAAAAAACTAATGTTACCGGTAACTCTGCCGATAGAAATTTTATCTTTTAGAGGGAGGTTAAAATGTCGGTCATCAGAAAATTTAAACTTTCAAGAGTACTTCTCACCAGTGGCATATTCATCATCGTTATTCAGCTTTGTGTAGGATTAGTATTTCTCAACTATTTAAAGTCTGACAGAGATAATTTCAGAAACGCTGACGTTGTGAGTAAAAAAGTAAGGCTTTTGAGCGACATCTGGACGCAGTTAAACGAGGTGAGAGCAGACACTAACCGGATTGCTCTGTGGTTGATCAAAGATGGTCCGGGCAGTGAAAAAGTAAATTATTTTATTGCCCATGGAGAAAAGATCCTTAGTCAGTCAAGAAAAGATTTTTCCAGCTATCAGCAACTGGCTGATATCAGGGGAGTGCCAGAAGATATACAAACATCTCTCCAGAAAAGCTTTCAGGCATATTCATCCATTTTGCAGCAGTCGTTAAATAATGGCTATAAGAAGGATGCAAACCTTATGTTCTCGATTAATGCCGGCCCCTATAAGGATAAAATGCAAAGCGATTATGATGCATGGCGAAGCAGGGTGGCAGATATCAGCATCCACATTTCCGAAAAGAGCAGCGAGACTTACTCTAAGGTGACTGTGTTTTTCTATGGAATGATAATTTTCAATCTCATATTTATGTTCGGACTCATCAGGGTGTTTAAAAACGTGCTTATCCAACCCCTGTCACAGGTGTATGCGCAACTGGAACGTATTCAGTCAGGCGACCTTACCAGTGAGGTTAAAACAGAATTCCATCGCAAAACTGAAATGGGGGGGTTATTCCTGAAACTCAGTGAGATGCAGGCAGGCCTTATCAGGGTAATTTCCGAGATAAAAGAGGGGTCACTGAATATTGTCAAGGGTATCAGTGAGGTGAGTTCCGGCAACAATGAACTTTCAGCCCGCACGGAACAGCAGGCAGCGTCAATTGTTCAGACGGCATCCAGTATGGAGGAAATGACTGTGGCGGTTAAAAATAACGCGCAAAACTCTGCTGATGTCTCTGAACTGATTAACGACACCAGAACAAAGTCTGAACAGGGTAAATCCGTAGTCCTGTCACTGTCAGACAGGTTGAAAACCATGCAGGAAAAATCGTCAAAAATTAACGATATTACCGGCATTATTGAAAGCATCGCTTTTCAGACCAATATCCTGGCACTGAATGCGGCCGTTGAGGCAGCCAGGGCGGGCGAGCACGGAAAAGGATTCGCTGTCGTAGCCGGAGAGGTCAGGAATCTTGCGCAAAAAAGCTCATCGTCAGCGAAGGAAATCAGCGATCTTATTAGTGATTCAGTAACGGAAATTGAAGAAGGTGCAAAGCTATCTGATGTCGCTCAGGATTCAATTTCAGGCGTTTATGATGCGATACTGGAGATACATGATGTAATGCATAACATCAGAACCGCTACGGATGAACAAAGCAAGGGGCTTGAGCAAATCAACATTGCTATTTCTGAACTTGACACTGTTACCCAAAAAAACTCTGCACTGGCTGAAGAGACCTCATCAGCAGTAATGCTTGTTGAGAGTGAAACCGTGAATCTGAATCGTGTAGTTGATTCATTTAAAACCGGCTAATTCGATATGTCGCTTAACGAATAAATCAGATGGCGGGATATTCAAATGCTGAAAACAAGTTTTGAATATCCTTCCTTTACGTCAATAGTGGTTTTTTACCTTAAGATAAAATCGATAAGTCCTGATTTATAACATCCCGCTGATAAATTGACGTTAAATTTTAGTCCATGAGCTAAATTTGCAGATGTCTGATTCCAGACTCAATCTGAAATATAAATACGATCAGATGCCTGAGGCCCTGCATCAGGCATTTTTTAAGATTTATGGTGCACATGTTTGCTTTTGGCACAAAGCGGTCGTTGTACAGGCCAGAGTCCGCTATGAGTGAGGAGCGGAAGTTAAGATGGCACATTCAGACCGGGATGTTTTAACAAAAGACGCAAGTCAGCCTGGGACAGCTATATGAAAAAAGCGTTACCTACAAAAAATTTCGTCAGCTTTTTTTCACTTAGTACGATGCACTGGATTGCTTAATCAATCATGTTCCTTCCTTACTGCATATAGCTAATTGAGCAATCGCATTCTGGAGATGCTCCAGAAACGTTTTTACTTTTACCTGCAAGTATTTTCTGCCGGAATAGAGCGCGTATAGCACCAAATCTTCGGGCTCGCTGTTACAGTTAATTTTAACAAAAGAGCCATTATTAATTTCTGATTCACATGCATGGACAGGCAAAATGGCGAAACCCAGTCCTTTCAGTGCCGCGGCTTTAGCCATCTGTCCGCTGTTCACCTTATAGCCCGACTGCACCTGGACGCTTTGGTTTGGTTTAAATCTCCATGGCATTCCCTGAAGCACTGACATACTGGTAATACAGGGGAGTTTAGTCAGTTCATCAACAGATTGTGGTAAAGGGTAACGTTCCAGAAGTGCTGGTGCTGCGACCACGCAGCTCGGCCAACGAAAAATTTCCCTCGCCACCCAGCAGGAATCCTCCAGTGGTCCACGTCCAAAGCGTAATATCAGATCGAATCCATCCAGCAAGCCCTCTGTTGGATCCAGTTGAGTGTCACAACTGAGCTGTATTTGGGGATGTCTGATGCAGAAGTCGGCGAGGATATCGGCCATGAATGGAAGGTCTGGTGTAATGATCTTCAGGTGACCTGAAAGCGAATCACCAAACAGTGCGACTTCTTGCAGAGCATGATCCAAAGCGTGCGTGAGCGGCGTAACAGACTGATATAGCATTCTGCCGGCTGCGGTTGGCATTATCCTGCGCGTCGTACGCTCCAGTAGCCGCACATTGAGTTGTTGTTCAAGTAAAGCGACATGTCTGCTGACGTTAGAAGATGGCAACTGAAGCTGCTCTGACGCGAACTTAAAACTCAGTTTTTCATAAACAGCCCGAAAGCTGATCAGCCACTGCAATTCACATTTCTCAATCATCGATTATCCCAAAAAATGAGATTAACAAAGTCATTACTCTGTATTTATCAATAATAAGGGGGTCATTACAATTTTTATTACGTTTCGTATAAGGAAAATAATGATGACCAGGCCTAAAAAAATTGCCATCGTTGGTGCCGGCGTGGCTGGGATAGCATTTGGAATACTCGCGACCAGACAAGGCCATCAAGTCAGGCTATTCGAGCGTGGCCGCAACGTCTCACGCATGGGAGCTGGCGTGACTTTATGGCCCAATGCCATGTTCGTCTTGCAGAAGATGGGACTGAGCGAAAAGGTCCAGCACGCAGGGGGTACACCGAGCATGATGCGCCAGTTTGATCGGAATGGTGACCTTCAAACGCAGTTCGATATTCTGGCAGTGAATTCAATTTGCGGTTTTCCGAGTGTGACAATATTGCGGCGTGAACTGATGGGCTTACTGGCCAGTACGTTAGAAAGTCTGGGTAGAGGGATCACATTCAATTGTGCAATCAGTGCAGCGGACGTGATGAAGTTGAGCGACGCGTTTGATTTAGTCGTCGGAGCTGACGGGCGTATGGATTCGGTCGTACGGCAGGCTCTGTATGTGGATAAAGTCACACCTCGTTATCATGGCTTTATAAACGTAATCGGTGTGGGAAGACAACAAGCGTCCATCCTGAACAACACTATTGATGACTTTCGCGGTCAGGGTGAGCGTTTTGGAATTGTACCGGTGAAGGAGGGGTGGTGCTATTGGGCAGGGGCGTGGAACGCTCCTGTTGACAGTAGACGTCCTCGGGCAGATTGGTACGAGGAGCTGCATCAGCGTTTTCGAGACTGGCCCGCTCCTGTGCGGAATGTGCTGGGGTCATATGACCATGCAACTGTGCGGCGAATTTTTGTGCATGACATTGACCCTCTTCCTTTCTGGCATAAAGGCAATGTCTTACTCATCGGGGACGCGGCTCATGCTTCTCTGCCTACATCCGGGCAGGGAGCATGTCAGGCGCTTGAAGATGCATGGAGTCTTACCTGTTTAATGAAAGAGACAGATGATCTGAACATTGCGCTGCAAAACTTTTACCACCAGCGACATAGTAAAACCTCAGCAGCGCAGATGGCTGGAAGACAATTCGCGCAGAAAATTTTCTCTGAGCAGCCTGAGCCACTGTTACCTGCATCCATTAATTCCGCAGCAGAACTCAGCCGGTTCTGGATGCAGGGTTTAAAGCATATAGCCCTCTGAACAGGTTATGAGGATACGGTATAACCCTATGCCGGAAGAGTACTAATCAGTGCGATGTTAGTGTTAAACGCTGACGTAAGAATGTCCACTTCTGGCACAACGCGGAATTCGGCAGGCTAGTGTCCGCTATGAGCGAGAAGTGAACGTTAAATAGAGCAACTTAAGGGTGAATTTCGGGTTGATTCATTAAATGAAAGAGGAAGTATGGCAGGAGCGAAAACAGATACTGTATCTCATGGAGAAGCGCTCAGGAATGCGTTTTGGAATAGGCACGCATAGTGCGATTTTTCATCAGGTGATAAGGTCGGGTTTCCCGGAAATTCATAAACAGGAGTGAACGTGAGCACGTTAGAGAAATATGAATGTCACAAGGATAACTATCTGGTAAGTACGGACAGGAAAAGGCTGGATGTGCAGGCCATCCATCGTTATCTGACGCGTTCGACCTGGGCTAAAGGGATTGATCGGAATATTGTCAGTCTATCAATCGAAAACAGCCTTAATTTTGGTGTTTATCACGATGACGCTCAGATTGGTTTCGCGCGTTTAATCACAGATTACGCTACGTTCGCCTACCTTTGTGATGTTTATATCCTTGAAGAATATCAGGGAGAAGGGCTAGGTAGGTGGATGATGCAATGCATACACCATCATCCTATTTTCGAGCGGCTTCGCAGAATCATGTTGTTTACTACCACAGCTCCCTGGCTCTATGAAAAATTTGGCTATGAACCTGTTAATCGGGAAAACTATGCATGGAGTATCACAAGGCCTGACATTTATTCCTGTGTAAAAAAGTCTGGTTAACTGACCTGCTCTCTGTTGCTTATCTCCGCCTGTCATCAGAATGTCCGCTTCTGGCACACAGCGGACATTCAGTAACGCTCGGTCAGGGCCGGAGCAGTCGCCGCGCCACACTGGACGTACAGGTTATTCTGTCCATTGCTACTGAGAGTGGAATGCTGTATCAGCATTTCATCTACTAATCATGCAGGGTGTGTTGTGAGATCAATCCTTATTTTGCTGAGTTTCCTGGCTATCTCGGCTGTGCAGGCATCGCCTGAAGTATGGTCTTATACAGAGCAGTTACCCGATGGCGACAGCTGCTATTATACCTTCAGCCAGGAGAACGGCAGGGCCTTTCTGGCTATGGGTAACGCGGCTCGCGGATCACTGATACAGGTCTGTGAGAGCAACGGTAGTAAGGAACGAGCTGAGAAGGACTTGCTGAAACACAGACAGAACAACATCGTGCCCGAACAGAATTCACTACAAGCAGATGCCTACAAGTCATGTGAAGCAGGTGCAATGGGTCGGGCAACGCGCCAGTATTATAAATATGCCCGGGTTCACCTTTCTATTGTCGACAGATATACCGGTAATAGGGAAGTCATCACCCGGCTTGCCAGAGCGTATGATTATGGCCGTCTCAGTGCGGCCTCTCCGCGCGATTGTGTAAGCTCCATCACCGGGCACTAATGCTGGCATCTTGCCAACTGTAGCTGCGCGGCCAGCCTGAAATCTGCTGGCATACTTTGCGCTCGATGCGCCGGTGAACCCTGTCTGCTGCTGGCATCTTTACGCATGACCAGTACTGTAAAAGTCCCGTATTACCGTGTCGCCGTTCATTTTAAAAATCGTTTGGCCGCTACCATTCAGTACTTTTCGTCATGTTGGCAGATGCGCCATCGCATCTGCGCGGCCAGCCTGAAATCTGCTGGCACACTCTGCGGTCGGTGCGGTCGCAGAACTGCCGGCAAATAACCCGGTGTCACGTAATTCCCCCCTGCCTGGACGTTCAGGTTTTTATATCCATTAGCGAGAGGCGTTGGACTATCATGCTGAAGGCGAGGTACTTGACCGGCAGCTAAGAGCGATCTGCGGACGTTAGCCGCAACTCTCACAACTGATGTTAAATGACTAGATTCGTAATGACTAAATCAAAGCGGGGAAGGTCACTGTCGCTCTGTCCGAGTAATCTTTTTTGACTACAAGTATATCTGATCATTAAAGTTGGCTGACCTCGTATTGTTTGGTGCATACTCACAACATAAATCTTAGGCTTTAGCTTAAACATTTCTAATAACGGTAATATTCATAAAAAAATGGAGGTGTTCATGGGCTGGGAACTTCATATCGTAAGAACAGAAAATTGGTTTGATAGTGCAAATGATCCAATTAAGAGTGAAGAATGGCTTCAACTTGTTGATAGTGATGAAGAATTATTAATAGATAAAAAGAATGGTGATTTCTTTGCTACATGGAATGTCCATCAGCCACATGATGAACCCTGGCTTGAATGGTGTGACGGACGGATTTACACTAAGCAGCCCTGTGAGGCCCTGTATTGTAAAATGTTGCAGATAGCGAGCAAGCTCGATGCTTTCGTTGTCGATGATGACGATCGCAAATATTTATTACCGAGTGATTTTAGAAATCCATCCTGGGCTAGTTTATCGGCTGACACTGTAAAGAAGAGTTCTTTATGGCGTAAATTAATTTCAAAGTTATTTTCATAATAATTAAAGCTTAGCGGCATTAATAAATGCGTAAAGGTTTGATTACTTACTCAGTTTTTTCTATTAATATTTTATGCTGTTTGTAGATATACAAGTTGTATCTTTCAATTGACCTGCGAATCATAATTAGCATATCTCAATGTCCGCTTTTGGCACAAAGAAGACAGTGGATGCTTATGATATTGGCTAGCGATAGCTCTGATGAAAAACATGCAATACTGAATATGTAAAGGAAAGCGGTATGAAATTAGCTGTGATATCAGATATTCATGGAAATCTCCCTGCGCTGAATGCTGTGCTGGCGGACATTCAATTTCATGGGGTTGATCAGATTGTGAACCTGGGCGATATCGTTTCGGGAGGACTATTTCCTGCCGAAACAGCTGACAGATTGATGCCTTTAAGCTTTCCTGCGATAAGAGGCAATCACGAGCGACAACTTCTCGAAACGGATTTTACAGGTATGAGTTTATCCGACAAACATGCGTTCAGAAGTCTTCAGGCTGAGCATTGGGAATGGCTCAAAAGCTTGCCAGCGCAGTTAACTTTGAATGAAGAAATACTGATGGTGCATGGGGTTCCAGGAGATGACCGCATTTATCTTTTGGAAGAGGTCACTGCTTCAGGGGTGAAGCCCTCTTCTGAGGCGCGCGTTTTAGCCCTTATTTCGGGTAGAAACGAATCGCTGATCCTTTGTGCCCATACGCATATCCCCCGGGAGCTTCGGCTGTCAGACAGCCGGCTTATTGTCAATCCAGGAAGCGTAGGATTACAAGCCTATGATGATGACACTCCCTATGTGCACGTAATGGAGAGCGGTTCTCCCCATGCCCGCTATGCAATTGTGGAAAAACAGAATGGATTATGGAAAGCAGATTTCAAAGCTATTGAGTATGATTGGGAGTCAACTGCTTTGGTTGCGTTAAGTAATGATCGTCCCGATTGTTTGAATGCGCTTATAACAGGACGAATGTAAACTTTGTATTGCTCTATTCCCCGTTATCAGATCAGCTATTTTGAATTTTCCAGCATCCACTTCTGGCCCAAAACGCACCCACGGCAAGCCAGAATCCGCTAAGAGCAGGAAACCTGCGTCGCTGCTACATGAGATGGAAAAGAGCTTTTGTGCTGCGGCGAGAGAGAAGCACAGCCAACATTCAAAAATATTTCTAATGTTTCTGCTTTCGCTGTCGATAACCTGATGGCTGGCTGAGTGATGATTTCACTCAGCATTTATTTGTACATTTCAAGCGATAAGGATATTTATGAACAAGCTTTGTGTTGCGGCGCTGTTGGCTCTGAGTTTAACCGGCTGTGCGCAGCAGACTTTCGTAATGAAACAGAATCAGGTTGGCGCGGCGACGAAAACCACCAGCCAGCCGTTCTTTGTTTCAGGTATCGGTCAGCGTAAGAGCATTGATGCGGCGCAGGTCTGCGGCGGCCAGGAAAAAGTCAGTCGGGTTGAAGTGCAGCAGACCTTTGTTAATGGCTTACTGGGCGTGGTGACGTTTGGTATCTACACGCCACGTGAAGCGCGCGTTTATTGCGCCATCTGATCATGCCTGAGGCCGGTTCGCCGGCCTCATTCTGCGCCTTTCATTAAACGATCAAGCTGCTGATAGCTGTCGCTATGTTCGCCCCATCAGACAGCCTCTGTCCCGGTAATGACACGCACGCACAAAGAGGTTAATTCACCGGGTCAGGTGGGTTGTTGCCGATCTGCGCATGGTGCGCAAGTTCATACTCTATGAACGCCTCAATTATGCTCCTGTACACCTTCGCAATAATGACCTCAGCAAGCCCTTTCTCCGCTGCGAGTCGGCAGACTTTATCAATGACCTGCTGCACCCGGTCTGGCGCGCGTACTGCGGCGTGATCGGCTTTGAACGTTGCCGCAGCTTTCACACATTCAGCACGCTGAGCAATCATGCTCACCAGCTGAACATCGATCTGATCAATCTCTTTTCTGACCTCTTCAAGTGTGGCGAATATCATTTCTGCACCTGTGAACTAGTACGATAGTTCGAAAAGATACAGCAGGTGTCGGCTGAAAACCAGCGGCAACGGGAAAAGGTAAGCCCGTCAGGCTTACCCCTCGTTACCCGGCTCAGGCCACGTTACTGCGTCAGCGAGAAGCCCGCGTCAAAATGGTTTGCCTTGTTATTGAACTGCTCGATCCGGGTTGCCAGCTGTGAAATATGGTCATAGCTGATGCGTTTGAAAAAATCATTATCACCGCTGTTG
>Ga0157357_1000592_pt1 | contig 15360 bp, 15 predicted proteins | sample AttcapACBM1_FD_111485 | JGI IMG/M metagenome (GOLD analysis project Ga0157357, IMG submission 111485) | Fungus gardens microbial communities from leaf cutter ant in Botucatu, State of Sao Paulo, Brazil - Atta capiguara ACBM1 | ecosystem: Host-associated > Fungi > Mycelium > Unclassified ... | reverse complement strand
TTAAACAAGTTTGATTTGGTTATTTTGGCATATCTTTCATAATGAAACCCTAAGTTCCAAAATAAAAAATAAAAATGTGGCTAATCTTTTTACAAAGGCAATTCTACATGACACTGAAAGAAATTTTACATCAGATTTAGGGTTATGAGATAGTGATAGAGTGGAAAAGGAAAGATGAAGAAAAATGAATAGTCTATAGGAAGTTAGAATAGAAAAATAACAATTGTCACATCTAGAAGAGTATTGAAGAGATATAACAAATGAATCAAGAACATAGTTGGTAAGTTTCAAACTTCTTATTTTTTTATCAAAGCTAAGCTTGTCATTGTGTACTTTTAGCATAACTAGTTCAGTGGCTGGTCTGTTCCTAACACTTACCTGGTATAGAAGACTATAGCCTCAGAATAGTCTATGACAAATGGTGTATTGGTAGACTATCTTTTTACCATAGATCATGCATTTGTATTTCATTGTTCAGATGTCTATTTACTCAATTTTCATATTAATATGGCTAGAAGTCAGTACTTATCCTCTTTTTGATTATTATCCTAAAAGAATGTATCTAAAAGAATATAGATAATATTCTTGCTTTGTTCTCAGACTATTATCTAAGAGACTAGAGATATTACAATGCTAGCAACAGAATATAAATTTGCTATGAGAGCACGTGTCAAGGTGTAGTTTGGCCCAAATATGGACAAATTCTCAAAATTTGGTGCACGTTGGGAATATTTCCTATTTCCAGTCCCTGCTCGCCGATGCGTTTGTCAGGTTCCAAGTTCTCCTCCTTCCTCGCCTTTTCTTCGTGTACGCATCAAATTCCTACTACAAAATCCAGGCTCCTATCTATTTATCACTCTATACGTGCACCTGGGCGTCCTTGCCGTCGAACGCAGTTGGATTCAGTATATAAAATACAATTTGGTAGAAAAGTTCGTGGTGGACCAATCCCATTCTACACGGTTGATTAAATGGTATCACAGCGCTCGATACACGCATCTGCGCCTCTCCGAGCAAGTTCGAAGAATCCCTACAATGTACTGGGGGTAAAATCAGATGCCTCTGCTGCTGACATCAAGAAAGCATACTTTGCCGTAGGTCCAACTCTTATCTGCATTGAAACACATATTGATTATTGTTAGTTAGCTCGCAAATTCCATCCCGACACCAACTCTGATAAAAATGCACGAGATAAGTTTGTTGAGATTCAGGATGCTTATGATGTAACGTGTCTTTGTCCTCTTTCCCCTCTTGTTTTTATTCACTACTTACTCAGACACTCAAAGATGAGAAGAAGAGAGCAGCCTACGACCAGTTTGGAGCTGCTTCGAAGCAACCTGGGTTCGACCCGAACGCTTTTACACGTGGTTTCGGCAGTGGAGCAGGTGGTTTCTCTGCTGAGGGCTTCAGTTTTGAAGACATCGGCTCAGTCTTTGGTGGTGGACGTGGTACTCGAGGATCGCAATCTGAATTTTTCGAGCAACTATTTGGATTTGCTGATCAGAAAGGATCGGGATTCCGTGGCTCTACTCAAGGTGCTAATCTCGAAACCAGTGTGAATATCAGTTTCCTCGAGGCATGCAAGGGCACGTCAAAGAAAGTCACAGTTCAGCCTATCACCAACTGCGGCACATGTTCGGGCAGCGGACTCAAACAAGGTGCGAAGCGAGTCTCATGTACTTCGTGCGGTGGATCTGGTACTCGCATGTTCGTATCAAATGGATTCCATCTAGCGAGTACCTGCGAGTCTTGCGAAGGTGTCGGGAGTACTATCCCACGGAACAGTCAATGTTCCAGCTGCGAGGGGATGGGCAAAGTTCGTGTGAAGAAGACTGTACAGGTTGATATACCAGCAGGTGAGTAGAGTAAGTCGTCGTTTGATCAAAATAGGAGACCAAATTCTTAAGGGGTCGAAAATGGCATGACGGTCCGAGTCAGAGAAGCCGGTGATGTGCCCGTCATGGGTAAAGGGACTGCAGGCGATTTACTTGTAAGAGTTAATGTTGCGTCGTCGAAGGACTTTGTTCGTCAAGGTGTGAATCTGTATTACGAAGCTCGAATCCCGTTCCACACTGCTATCCTTGGTGGCCGTGTGCGCGTGCAAACCCTGGAGGGTGAGGTGGAAGTTCGAATTCCGACTGGAACCCAATCGGGAGAAGAGATGGTCCTGAAGGGACGGGGTGTTCCATCTGTCTATGGACGAAACAATGGAGACTTGTTCGTCAAATTTATGATGCTGCTGCCTAGGTTTGGTCTCCGACTCAGATCACCGTGCAATCATGAACGCTGACTGTACTGTCAGATCCCTGACCAAACGTCAACGCGGACTACTTCAGGCTTATGTTGACGACGTTGAGGGTCACTCATCTCGATCCTCGGGACAATCTTCGTCGACTTCTAAGCCCAATTTAGATGGAGCTGGAACACAGAGAGAGGATACTGACAACGGTACGACTTCTCGTCCATCACCCTCTGGTGATAGGATGTTTTCCATTTGGCGAAAAATGCGGAAGCTCATTGGAATCTGAATTTTTTGTTGACATGGGACTATTCTTCGCAACTCTATTGACATATCCGTTTCTTTCATGCGTTGTTCCTTAACACCAGCCAAGACTGAAAAGCCGACTGCTGGAAATCAAGAACCGCAAGATCACAAGGATGATGGAGATGAGAGGAAGCGAGCGACAGCATAATTAATATAGACTGGTTCAAATTCGAACAGTAGCATATTATCTTCTGGTAATACAAGTACACACGACTCCGAAGCAAGTCCAGGAATTTTAATCAGGCTGGATGACAATTCCAATTCCTTGGAACTTGTATCTGCCGGTTCATCGAAATCGTGGGATCACAAGGCCATTTAGCAGCAAGCAGCTCTGTGACCGGATCTCTATAATCATCTCTATAATCTTAAAATACAATCCCGAGCTTCTCATCATTCAAACTCAGTTCTGAACCATGAACGACGCTCAAAGTCGGCGTGGAGATCCTGACCTCCGATCGTTACTATAGCTGCCTGGTTGTTCAGTATAAAATGCAACAAGAAAGCCGAACCAAAACCATACCTTCGGCTCGGTATACTCATCCTTGAAGAAAGGCCGTATCTCCATCCCCATGTCAGAACAGCCCACTCCTAGAACAGCATCTTCAACGCCTTCCTCACTATACGAAGCGAGCAATACCACCGTCAGTTTATCCACTTTCCAGGTGCTATCACTAAATGTCAGAAATTCCTAATCAATTCCTCAGAGGTGTACGTGTGCTGACAACACATTTACACCTTCACAACTAAATGATGTACAACCCGAGCTCCATAAGTTATCAGCTCTCTGGTTATTGATCACTCATATCGGGTATGGATCTGGTGATATCTCAGTTTTTTAAGTCCAAATTTCAACTGCTTGACAGTGCTGCATTGGCCCTATTTCTGGCAACCACAGACGCTGTGAGTATCTGTACTCCTCTGGACCAATTGTAACTGGCTGTAACGCCGACAATCTCCAGACCATCGTGTCAACCAGCCTTCCAACGATCGTTAGTGAACTTGATGCCTCACAAAACCAGTATACATGGGTTGGAGTGTCCTACATGCTCACGCAGACCGCTCTGCAGCCTCTTTACGGAAGAATCTCGAACCTTGTGGGGAGGAAGGTATGTTTAGTATCTTACTCGCTCATGAAAAACAGTTGACGCGTTATCAGAACGTTCTCTATTGCAGTCTCTTTATTTTCGCAACAGGATCACTTCTTTGTGGTGCTGCACGGGTGCGGTTCTCTTACTAATCTTTGGATTCCTGATCAAGTGACTGTTATTAGAGTATCAATTGGCTGATCGCTGCAAGGGCTTTAGGTTTGTGGACTTCTGATAAAAATCAAGATACCTACTCAGAACTCGACAGCCGGCATCGGTGGTGGTGGGATTGTGAGCGCTGTCTGGGTCCTCACCGCAGAGATAGTCGAGGTCAAACACCGTGCTAAGTGGTCTCAGGCTCTCAGTGTCACCTGGAGTTGCTCCGCTGTTGCTGGTCCTCTTATCGGTGGCTCATTTAGCGGTGAGTCCTTTCTCTCATCTCATATCTGATCGCTGAGCTAATTAATACAGGCGAAGAATCTTCGGCAAGTTGGAGATGGGGATGTAGGTCCAGCCGATCATGACCTACCTTTTAGCTGAAACGATCCAGTTTATATCAACTTACCGATTTGTGTTATCGCCTTCTTCATCCTTGCCCTTTCTCTCCGTGGTGTGAAGTCAGTTCAACCTACCGAAGCTTCATGGGTCACACTGGCAAAGAAATTTGACTTTCCGGGCTTGTGAGCCATCAGTACCCTCTCATTTCAATTTACCTATACACACCATCAGAATTCTCTTTATGGCAGGTACAAGCTGCATCGTGATTGGTTTCAGCTTTGCGAACGAGGCAGGATGTAAGGATCCTCATTTATCGCGCCCCTATGCCGAATTGAGCGCAGTCACAGGGTTAGCTGTATCCACACTGCTACTCATCTCTCTAGGACTTCTTGTGCTCTTATGTGGTGGCATCTACGAAAAATACACAACTAGGGAATGCCTCTTCCCTCCTACGATGTTTAAAGATCCCACAGCAGGTATGGAGCAGGATAACGTACGCTGAGATCTGATCTGATCTCTTCACAGTGATTATCCTAGTCATCACCTTCCTTCATCAAGTAACATTCATATCGGGAACATTCTATCTTGCTCTATTCTATCAGGCAAGAACTCAACAGTCGATCAACCTCACCAGGCTTATACTTCCTCTCAGGCAGTCATTGGCTCCACACCCTTGGAGGCTGGTATCAAGATGCTTCCCTATTCTCTCGGTTCTTCTCTAGCTTCCATGCCTGCAGCGTGGATAATCGGCTATCTACAGAGGAAAACTCATGACACAAGTGGCCAAAAATGGATCATTTCCGCTGGCCTTCTAATCTCCTCGATTGGTTTCGGTAGGTATCAGCTCCATACCGTGTTGAAGTTCATTCCATGTGATCATGGTACAGGCGTTCTGAATTTGTTGAACGAGAGTTCTCCGATCCTGGTTCAGGTCATTTACCCTCTGATAGCAGGCATTGGCCTCGGCATGTTGTTTCATGCCCCGTACCAGGTGTTTTGCAAAACTTTGAACCCCCAAGAGTTAGCGACTGGCACGAGCGCTTTCTTTCTTGTCCGCTTCACTGGCGCGACTATCGGCCTTGTACGTTTTCATAAATCATTTCATCTGACTGTATTAATCAAGGTGTTGGCGAGCAGGCTGTAGCAGGAATGATATTCTTCGCACGTGCCGCTCCTAGACTGCCTCTCGCGATAACATCTCATGGATCCATCGCTTCGATTGATTACAGTGATATCCGTAACATCCAGCCTCCGGCAATGAGGATGCGGGTCCTTCAGATCATCTCTACATCTATCCAGGTACGCTTGACTTAATAAATCGTCGGATATCGCTAATTGTTGGTATGGCGGTGGTCATCAGACAATTTGGAGTGTATGGACTCCTTGTCTCGGGTTGGCTTTCTTGGTGAGCCTACATGCTTTTAAGTCATGTGGGGAATGTCAAGTTGAAATGATTCTAGCTGACCTTTGGTTTGCGTACTATGCCGATCGATGATACTCACAGGAATGAGGTTTTGGTTTCTCAGTCGACTGCTGAAAAGGTGGACAAGGAGAAAGACGCCGCAGTTTGAACTCTTCCCGGACACTCAACTAGTCAAAAAATGTGATGAAATGGATGATGATAAAATGAAAACTTATCATGATCATCTGGTATTAAAAAACCGCGTCCGCACAGCATGACAACTACTACTGGCGGACTACACTTTCCTCATGTTAGGACGTTACTTGCCTGTTTAATATAGCTTGCACCCAATGAGTCGGTAGATGAGTATTTTGATCGAGCGTTTGATAGCTCCAAAGGGGTTTTCCAAAGGGGTTTGGTCCTCTTTGGATCACAGTGAATCAGATTCCAATGAAAATGAAGGAAAGGCTTTGATCCTGTTATATTCACTTGCACTAGATGGAGAAGCTGTCTACAAGGATCCGTGACCCACTGAGCATGGCCGCTCATCCCAGTTTGGGTCAGGAATGCACCTGCGAACTTCGCTCTTTGAACGACCGCAGTCTTCGAAGACAGAATGACGATATTGATATGGTGCGATATGGTATTTGAGAGCAAAAACATCCGCTTGCGTATATGTATTCTACTTCTTTGCTGACTTATCTCAGTGCGATTGGTCTCTTCAGCTCAATTTATTTTTATTTTTCCGTTCTAACCGACCAAGGAGATTATATGATATTGCCGTATGGACCTGCAGCGCGATCACGGCGTTTGGACCTCAATTTATGCCGTTCCTGTTCGGTTCAACGGTCCCAGAAGGAGGAGGATAGAAGATTAATCGCTTCTATATCCCTTGACAGACAGAGAAGTTTGATGTGAAAAGACTCGGCGGAGTAGCAGGAAGCAGGAGCGGAGAAGTGGAAATGGTGGGGGGACTCCCCTCCCTTACTATAGATATCAACTGCTACGTTGAAAGTAGAGATAGCGTCGGTGAAATACAAGTTTTCTTTGTGGTTCCAGTATACTCTGAAATTTGACTGCCTACTACAGCCCACCATTCTTGATGACTGTAAACAATTCACATTTGTTACAGAGCAAATAGTCGCAGCCTTGGGGCGTGTTGAGATATGAAATCAGAATACAAGAATGGAATACTTCTTGTGGAAGGAAGCTGTCTTGTCGGCTACATCGGATTTTACACCGTAAAAATAAGTCCCAGTGGAGGTTTGGTACCGAGATTGCGCCGAGATTGCGATAGGCTTCAGTGCTCAAGGCTTGTCCTGCTAAGAGAAGAGACATTGACCTTGGGTTGCAAAATAAAACGAATCGCGATCGGATTTCAGCCTCAGTAAGGCTGCTACATCGGGCTCAGTAAATCCATCCATCTTGTTGATGCGTTGCAATTAACCTCCAGGAAGGGATTGGAGTAGGTCTGTTTTAAGGGCATCTTGCGAATATATCGTATATGTTGTCGCAGCCCGTACGTTGTTCGTCTGTATACGAGGTTTCCCACTATTTCTCACCGCTTCACAACTTGCGTCAGATGACGCAAGTCCAGTCCGTTATCAGGCGCCTGTCAAATGTGGATGACAAAGAAAAGACGAAAGAACATGACATTGGGCGAGAAACAACTGAGGGGCTCCGGATTTCGGGGGGTCAACTGGTTCAAACAAAAAAAATCTTGAAAACGTGGATGTCGCGTTCAGGGGCATTTTATTAATTCAGATGAGGTGAGTTATACTCAAGATGAGGTGAGCTTGGTTGACGGGTAAGTCAGATCGCCTTGCTCCCTATGTACAAGTCACCATTTTTCTGAGGGGGGAAATTCCATGTTGCACTAACAGGTCATGATAACTGTGTCACCGCGCCAGAAAGAATATCGATAAACGAATCATGTGCTCGTCCCCAAAGGGAAAGAGGTGCACACGACCAAGTTTTTCTAGCTTCAAGAGAGTTCTGTCAAGCTTATTGCTTTGGCTGTTTAGGTAGACTGAGGACAGTGAAAAGAATGAGAAAACAGTACCCTGAAATGTCAGACTGGCAGAGAGAGAGAATTCTGTATTTGTATACCGCAGTCAGACGCGGCAGGTGGGATACATGGTGGTGTGGTGGTGTGATGCAGAGGACAAAACAAGTGTGAGTTTAATGAGTGTAAATTGACAGATGTCTTGTAGGATTATGTAGATGTTTTAATGCTGCTGTTGTGCGGTGAGTTGTACAGCGAGTTGGACATGTTCACATGGTCTAGTCCACAGTTTTACTTCCGACTACTATGTCCCCTATTCTTTCATCCATTGCGGCGGCACCAATTTCCCCGCCTCGTCCGGTCTCCCTTGCACGTCCGCTCTCGAGCAGTTCCATTCAGAGCTTTGCAACTTCGCTACGGCTGGTAGACGTTGTTGCTGATTCTATCCGAGTCGAGGGGCTGCGCCATGCAAGAGTAACATTAAAAGCCAGGTATGTCTTGCTTCCAACCAGTCTTGCAGTTCTGATCAGTTTTCCTTCAGAAAGTACAAACTGCCTGATTTCGTTTCAGATGTGTCTGAGGTATTTCGGCTACTGGATATCCCACACTCTACTCGAGGCCTAGTCATACAGAAAGTCTCTGGTGCATTGACCAATGCTGTCTTCTTTGTCTCGTTCCCCTCAGGATACAAAAATCGGACTACTGTGGTTTTACGAGTATATGGACCTTCCTCTGGTTCGCTCATTTCTCGCCCTCGAGAGTTACACATACTTCATATACTCTCCTCCAAATACCAAATCGGTCCTCGTATCCTTGGCACTTTCGAAAATGGGCGCGTAGAAGAATATTTTGAGTCGACCACATTGACGGCTCAAGATATCCGTGACCCAGAAATTAGCCGATGGATCGGCGCGCGTATGGCTGAGCTCCACTCCGTTGACATTGAAGCAGTGGAAGGGGAGGGATGGAAGATTGGGGTCGAGAAGTCAGTTCGATCATGGCTTATGCCGGCTCGTCAAGTTCTTCGTAGTTCCTCGCTGCCTCAAGATGTTAGACGAGAGCTTGATATTGATGCCTTTGAACGCGATTGGGATAAATACCTGCTTTGGCTAGTCAAAGTAGATGATATCCTTGCTGGCAGTAGACGAGTTTTCGCGCACAATGACACCCAATATGGTAATCTATTGAAGTTGAAACGCCCAAATGCAAAAGATCATCGCCAGGTGTGTTCATCGATTTTTATCTGTGACTTTGAATGAAGAATGTCTTATTCCCTTACGTGAAATATTTCAAGATCATCGTGGTTGACTTTGAATACTCAGCTCCAAATCCTGCCTCGTATGACATCGCAAACCATTTCCATGAATGGACTGCCAACTATCACTCCAAAACGCCCCACCTACTTGACATTTCGCGTTATCCCTCTCTAGAGGAACGATACAATTTCTATCTTTCTTACCTGCATCATACTTGCCTCAAAGAATTTCAACATCCAATTGTCGACCTTGAATCAACAATGGTCAAACTTGACAGGCAAGTTCAGATCTGGAGTCCGGCATCTCATGCACTTTGGCTCGTTTGGGGGATTGTGCAAGCCCGGGACGATCTCGAAAACTACATTGAAACACCAGAATTTGATTATATCGCCTACGCGAGATGTCGTTTGGCATGCTTCCGGAGGGAACTAAGGGAGCTAGGTGTATTGTAGGATATATCCCTTTCTAGTTATCGTTATCACAATTCTCATTCCGCAAGTTTTCAACTTTCACCATAAGTGCACGTGTATAACGTGTATAGTTACAGTGCTTCCACCTAGATGTATATTGGCACTTACATGAACAAGCGCGATAAGGAATACAAAAACCATTGGCCATTGCTGTTGACGACAAATAATGCGGTTGCTTGGGTGACAATGACAAGAAGCAGACATAGGAAAAGGAACAATAAGAGAAAACATACAGAAAGATACTTCATTCATTGAGAGGGGTAAAAGGATTCGTGAGGGAATACTTTAGAAGACTGAGCATGTATGAGTACAGGAGGTAGGTATCGGGCAAGGACGAAAGAGCAAAGCACAAATTATCCATTCCGCAACAAGATCAAAATCGGAGGAATTGAAATGGATGGGAAGAGTGTATATGTCCGATCCAGCGGCATGCTTGCACAGGTTGGATGGCTAAAAAAAATCGCCAGCCGCACTCAATCATACAATTCGTAGAACGCAGGCTTACGCCCAAGCTTTATCATGCAGCCGATTAGAAGCACCGATAGTAATATCATTGTTCCATGGCGAACCCACCATCTTGTCAGCGGCAGGACTCAAGGAACCTGGGTATGCCGAATTCGATAGTTGACTTCGAGAAAAGGTTGCCCAATTCCCAGCACTACCTGCGCGAACATGACCATTTACGCGTGGTGCAACTGAAGCAGCAGCAGTATTAGTGACATGTGATGCCGGGGTAGCGTCACCGGTGGAGAGAGTGTAGGCGTGACTTGGGGCAGTGGGAAGAGAAGCAATATTGAGATTGACCTCTGTTCCATTGAAGGAATGGCGGATACTAGGGTTCGCCGCGGTCTTTTTGGGGGTGACCTGCTGAGAAGTATATCAGATGGTCATATACACAGGATGTGAATGCAGAGGTGCTCACGTTGTTGAGACCAACAATCTCGAGCCTGGCATTGCGCTGCCTTCCTAAATCTGGACCCGCAGTGACCGGTACGGGCTCTGTAGTAGATGGGGTCTGGTCACCAGCAGGAGGGAAAGTACCATTACTCGTGAAAGAAGGGAAGGCCGACTTGTTTTGTTTTGTGATGGGAACGGAGGTATTAACCCGCAACTTGCCAACTTCCGGACGAGGATAGTGGAAAACATTCTGGTTGCTCAACTCGACAGGCGTAGCTAGGCTGCTAGCGCTGGATTCTGTGCGTTTGGCGGAGATACGAGCAAGGAGTGAGACAGTTGAGTCGTTCGGGTCACTATTAGTGCTCATCGATCGGGGTCGAACCTCAGGAGGGTTCTCAGAGCCTGGAGTCGCGGGGCTTTGGCCGTTGGCTGGCAGTTCCGTGTGGATGAAGCAACATCTTTTGCCATAGGGGCAGGAACCGGATACCCAGAAAGTCTGAAAGGTGTGCTAGTAAGCCAACAGTCGGACATAATCTTAATCCAGGGTACTTACTCTACAAATTTCCGTCTTGTACTAATTGATGCAACGGTTGAATGAATACGTAAGTTTAGACCCAGCCGAAATGAAAACGTACTTTCGGGTGTCGAGCAACTTTGCGAAGCTCTTCCTCTCCGTGGGCAAATTGACATTTAGACCCATATCGACAAGTACCTTTTTCCTCCCAGCTTCGGCAGAGCTCAGTTTTGTAAAGACCAAGCTTCCTGTTATTAGTACTGGGGCCCGATTGACCGTTATTGGTGGTAGTGGGTGTAGTTGCAGTAATCTCGATATTGGGAGTTTGAGATGGTACGGTGTAAGTACCCGAGAACTGCGCGGGAAACCTGGAAGCCAGCTGTGTAGCAACGTCAACTCCATAATAGTTGGGGAATACGGATAACGAAGGGTGCAAGGTAGGTGGGTATATCCCATGCGCGAGGGATGGGATATTACCGTTGAAAAGTCCAAGGGCAGTTGCATCGCGCATAGCGGAGGGGTCGGATGCAGAGTGATGATGACCAGCCCGAAAGACATTGTGTTGTTGTTGGACACGAGCGACGGCCAGGTGATTGTCGAGAGGGACACTAGGTGTTATCATTTCGTACATTGGTTGGGGGCTGCCTAACGAGAGATGAGAAGTATGGTGCCCAACGGAGAAATGTGGTTGGCTGGGAACCACGGACTGCTGGGGGAAGGTGCGAAGAGGTTGGCGATAGCTAACATTGGGAACGACATTATTGGATCGGCCAGCGAATGGCGGTGGAGGAGGAAGAGTAGCCATAGATAGGTCTTGTGGGACACTAGAGTAACTTAGGTTGTAGTCTATTTGGGGCTCGTCACGGTCGGAGGCAGCCGACTGCATAGCGTTCCTATAATCAAACAATTGGGGGTGTGACAAGGGTTGGGGGCGGTGAATCTGGGTCAGGGTGGGATATTGCAACTGTTCATTTGGAAGGGTGCCGCTGTCTAGATGTTGATTGGTGCTCCATTGTTGAGGATCAAGGTCATCACGACTGTCATCGATCTGTTGCAGACGACGAAGATCAGCAGTAGAGAGACCACCGCTGAACGAGTGCGGGCGTTCTTTGCCTTCAACTGAGGAACTCTCTAGAGAATGACTTAACAAGGCATTTTGAGCTCCAGGGGAGGAGTCATGAGAACCAGAAGTTGTTGAATCCGTGGATGAGCCACGAGAATGGGCAGTGTTAAGCTGGTGATCTGGGGTTTGAGGTGATGAGCCGAGGCTAGTGTTGGAAGATGAGTCGAGAGGACTATTTTGAGTCAACTGAGATACAGAAGGTGAGAGCTTGGCCTTGGGCGGGGTGCGGATGGCACCATGCGACTCATCGCTGTCCTTACTAACATCACCGATCTGAAGCCGAACAAGGTCATCAGCTAGACTCCACGAATCAGCATCAACGAGGTGGCCACTGAATCTCCAATGTTGCCCAGGGCCTCGGGGAAGCTCGGCCTCGATGGAATCGGTGGGAGTAGGCATGCTGACGAGCTTTGGTTTTTGATTGAGATGAGCTAGGATGTAGTTGTCGTCTTGGTCGTAACGTACTGTTGACAAACGCCAATGCTATAGACTTCCCATGAACGAGGTGGGCACGTGGAAAGAAGAAAAAGGGCACCTTTGTGGCAGGACAACAATCGTCGTCGTCGTCGTAAGATCCCAAGAGATGGAAGTCACCGGCAGGACGGGATGCCGACAGAGAGTCTTGGGAGAAGATATACGGAAGGGTCGTCGTGGCTGTTTCGTGCATTGGACTGGAGGTCAGAATGGGAGCTTGAGGGAGAGAGCAGAGAGGATATGAGGAGCGAGTACTGACCGTAAATTAGAAAGAGGATGGGGAGACGTAACGAGGAACTAATATGAGCGATAGATAGAGGCAGATAGATATAAAAAAGCGTGCTAATCGTGAGGGCAAGGATAAGCTGAGATGTGACAGGAAAGAGAGGTTTCAAAGGTGAATGTTGGAGGAAGAAGAAGAGAGCGAGGCTGCCAGGCTTTCACCTTTTGATCTCGCACGCACAACGTGTCCTCGGCTGTTCCCAATCCATGAAATCATCACTCTCGGTCCCTCGAAATCCAGTGTCCCCTGTCTCTATCGATGCCCAGCTCCTATTCTGACTCTATGTACTCAGATGACTAGTCAGACCCTTGTGTGCGCCCACAGTCCAGATTACCGGTGCAGAACCTGTGTTTCCAAAATAGGACTAGCTTCAACAGCCCTGATGATGCCAACACGGCTCACGGCCCCATTTCTTGGACATTATTATCCAACCTCGATTCTCGTCGTATGCCCCGATCTTGTCCACACACACACTCACAGAGTACACCATAAATTCGCCCCTCTAACGCGCACAGTGCGCCCAGCACCCGAAACCCAGTGAGCGCGTCGGCACGTGTTGAACACGTGCTGACCAGAGATCATAACTGTCGTCAACTTGGTTGATTTGCTTAGGCTTTCTACTATCATTCTGATCAATTGTATTCTGTTTTTTCTCCCTTTCAATGATTATCTTGTGTCTGAGGCTCCTTCGGCGCTCTCTGATGGACCGATGGATGATGGATGGATATCCGCAGCTGATAGAACCGTATTATTCATCCAACGGCCTTGACGAACCCACAAAGTTCTCTTTCCGATCAAATGCCACTAAGATCTCCAAAAAACTCCGAAGTTAACATGTTCTCAAGCCATTCATTCATTACACCACATCGTCAACTATCCCACTCTCTCTCTTTCCTGTGTACTAACCCGTGCTCTCGGTTGCCACATTGCATCTTGTTATCCATTCATCTCTTGTCGATACTATATATATATGTTGTGGCTCGCGACTGCTTCCCTCCCCAGCAAAAAATAATATTACGGTTCTTCATGCGGTGACATTTGACGTCAGTGCTCAGCCGACCTCGCTTCGTTGGTCAAGAACCTTCATTAATATACATAATTACATCACCGCTCAACAGGATCATGTACCTCTGAACTGAACTAGACGCCGCGAAAGAGAACCAATACCTGATTTGCCTCTCCACAATGGTAAGGTGGATACTACACATCGTTTTCCACCACCAGTAGTGACCATAAATCACCTCTGTCTATACATCCATATATATGCGTGTGGGGACAGACTGTACAGCCCGCGAGCTATCGTTATCGTTATCTTATCCTCCTATACTATTTGATTAGGCTCAAAGTGCAAATTAATACCTAAATGAAGTCGGAACTTATCGCAACCAGTCCCGATATGTTCTACAATGTGTCTTCGCAGTAGTTTAGAGGCTTCGAACCCGAAAGAGGTCTTGGTTTTAAGCCAAGAACCAACGATACACTCCAATCACCATCATAGTGAGGTCTCTTCAAGATATTGTAATCTCAGTGCAGTGCCACGGTCTCAAGGGCATCTTTATCTCCCCAACTGGTAGCAGGTCTTTTAACAGCATATAAGTTATATATTAGAATGAGGATGAGGAAAGCAATAGTAGAAGAACAGATTTAGTAGATGCTATCTTATATGCAGGGAGGATCAGTAGATATATGGAAAGAGAACATTATGGAGGATTTGGAGAAAGGAAATTGGGAATATGAGATAGTAGGAGAATTTTTGGCAGATCTAAAGAAAGAGTTTGAAGGAGGGAGTGACAAAATGATAAAGGTGGTAGAGTTGAAGAAAGTAGAATAGAGAAGAAGGATGATAGAAGAGTTTGTTAATTTAGAAGGACAGCAAGAGGAAGGGATATGAGAGAAGACCATTAGTAGAAGAATTCAAGAGAGGGATGAATGGAGCAATTCAGAGAAAATTAATAGAGGTAGACTATAGTAGAAATTGCTATAGTTGTTCAAACCTTTGGCAAGGAATTGTGAGACAAGAGAGAAGATTGGAATATAGGAAAAATACAAACAATGAACAGAGTAATTTAAATGGGAAAGAGAGTCTGGTAGTTCTCAACTAGGCTCTAGTAATTACAATAGATTTGCAATGCTCTTTAGAGTAATAGACAATAAATCCTACTACAACCTAGACAATAAGAATATGTTGAGAAAAGTTACAGTGAAGATTGGTCTGGAAAGGATTGATATGTTAGAGTTGTGAATGGTAGACTTGACTTGATTCTATTTTCCTTTTCTTTTTCTTCTATTTCTCATTTTTTTCTTTATTTTAGACCTAGATGGAAGAAGTAACATAACATTACATGTTGCTATCACACAACCATGTGTTATAAGGGAACATGGTGGAAGCTTCTAGAAAATGATGTCATTACAACATGTTTGATATATGTATGACCTTTAGGGTAGGTTAATAGTACTATAGCATAGACCAATAACTTAGCATATATAAGATAAACAAGTTTGTATTAGAAACTCTATCAAGTTCTCTTGTGTTACTCAATACAAGAATGTATCTTTTGCCTTAACCTAAGAACTTAAGTTATAACATGATACACAGAAAGGAATAGCAGTGGAGACATTGTTGGATAGTGAGGCAACAAGGCTGGTTATGAGTTTAGAGTTTACTAAGAAGCAAGGAATCAAGTTGAAGAAAATAGATAGATCTATATATGTGAGAAGTGTAGACAGTTCTTTTAACAAGGACTTATTGAATATACAGTAGAGATAAATATTTATTACCAGTAGTATAGAAATAGAACAGAGATTGAT
>Ga0157357_1000591_pt1 | contig 15364 bp, 8 predicted proteins | sample AttcapACBM1_FD_111485 | JGI IMG/M metagenome (GOLD analysis project Ga0157357, IMG submission 111485) | Fungus gardens microbial communities from leaf cutter ant in Botucatu, State of Sao Paulo, Brazil - Atta capiguara ACBM1 | ecosystem: Host-associated > Fungi > Mycelium > Unclassified ... | reverse complement strand
TCCTAGCATAGTCTGGCTACAGACTAAATATAAACACTTGAGTATGTGCCTATTTACATAGTAATGATAGAAGCAGATGTAACTATAGATAAAAAATGAAAGAGATATGAAGTGAACTAAAGGAAGAATGATAACTAGATAAAGATGACAAGTAGCACTCATAATTCAATAAAACTCTACAGTTGCCAACTATTCCAACCAATTTTCTTGTCTATAATTGATATATATCCTTAGATACTGTTCTAACTCTTGATTTCTTCTTTCCATCTGTCCATCTGTCTACAGATGAAAAGTTATTGATAGCTTTGTTTTTATCACCAATATCTTATTTAACTCCTTTATCAGTCCTGCTGCAAACTGTGGACCTCTGTCCAAAATCACATTCTCCAGCAATCTATGTAACTTCCATACATTATCTCTAGATCTTTATTAACCTCTCTGCCATTATTTTTTCTGTTGTTACTATAAAATGCAATATTTTTGAAAACCTATCACACACTACCAAAATTGAATTGTGATCCCTTGATACTGGTAAATTTGTAATAAAGTTTACTGATATATATATTACCATAGTTTCTTTGGTATTATATTTAGTCTCAATTTTCCTACTGGCATCTCTGTCCTATTCTTCATCCTTTGACACTGGTTACATCCCTCTATATATTGCTTTACTTCCTTTGTAAGTTCTGGCCACAAATAGTTTCTAGTGACCAATTCTACTGTCTTCTACTGTTCTCCATGTTCTACTATTAGTGTATTATGATATAGCCAGATAATCTACAACCTTAAACTTTCATTCTTTGAAACATATACTTTTTTCTTCTTCAATACTAACTCATCTTCATTCTGTCACTCATCATTTCTCAACACATTTATCCCTGCCTTCTTTACTTCTACTATTGCTTTCATTATCTCATTATCTTTTGCTTCCAATTTTTTAATTTTTTCTATAATCTCTTCCTTAGCTCCTTCAATCAACAATTGTTCTTTTTTCATTGCTCTAATTTCTAACCACTCTTTTTTTGATATCACCTGATTATCATTTTATATCTTCTGTCCAATCTGCTCTCTTACTCAAACTACCTACTTATCCCATACTTCTACCAGCTATATGTTTTAAAGTAAAATCAAATCTTGAACTGACTCTTGGCTTCTTCTAAGAAATGCTTCTAAGTATCTAATAATCATCAATATCTCTTTACCATGAATCTCATAATTTCTTTCTGCTTCATTCAACAATTTCAAAATATAGGCTACTAGTCTTTTGATGTTCTTCTTTCCATTTCCATTTCTTCTTGCCTTTGAGTTCAATAAGAGGTTTTGCCATATGACTAAAGTTCTTGATAAAGTGTCTGTAGAAATTTGCAAACTCTAAGAAGCTTTTCACTTCTTCTATCTTAGTGGGTGTTTTTTATTCCTTGACTACCTTAACTTTTTCATCTTTCATTTGTATGTCACCTTGTCCAACTTCATCTTGTCCAACTACTACTTCTAAGATAGATATTTTGTCAGCATCAAAAATTGCACTTTGACTATTTCAAACAAATATCATACTTCTTTGTTACTTTTAAGAATTGTACTGTCCTTTTCTCTAATTCTTTCTTGGTTTTGGCTGGTATTATGAAGTTGTCCATATAGTTTACAAGTATTTCTTTATGCAATAGTTTCTGAAATATACTGTTCATTATCCTCTGAAATATTCTTGGTGAGTTGCATAGTCCAAAATACATAAATTTTGGTTTGAATAGTTCTTTATTCATCAAGAATGCTGCTTTCCATTTGTTGCCTTCTTTGATATGTATATTATTGTATTCCCAGATAAGATCCAGTTTGTTAAAGTATTTTGCATCTTTGAGTTTGTCAATTACTTCTCTAACTGGTAGTAATAATGTCTTGTTCTTTATTGTATGCTTGTTCAACTTTCTGTAGTCTTGTACTAATCATAGAGATTCATTCTCTTTTGGAATATAAAAGCATGGTGCTACATATCTTGAACTTTATTCTATAATTAATTCTGCCTTGAGTTGTTTGTTCAACTATTGGTTTAAAGTTTCTTCTTTCTTGACCATCATTGTATAGGCCTTAACATTTAGCTCTTTGGGTACATCCTCCAATAAGTTGATTTTATGATCCTATTCTTATCTTTCTGGTAACTTCTTAAATTTCTTCTTGTTGAATAAGTAACAGTAAATCTTCTGTGTTTGTTGGATCTAGTTTCTTTCATATTTCCTAGTGTTTTTTATCCATTTTTTCCTATTGGTGTAACTTTTCTAGTTCTATATTTAAACAAAATGTCCTAGCACTATATTTTGCATCTTTTTAGGCATCTTGTAAACTGTATTGTTCTTTTGTTCCAATTAACTTCTGGATTGTGTTTGACTAACCAGTTATGTCCTAAAAACATATTCATACTATTTAAGTCTGCTACTACTATGTTAAGATTTTATGTGTCTACTGATTTCTAGTTCTAATAGTGCAAACTAGGTTACTTTGTGATTTCTACTTCTAGTTCTATCTACATTGAAAGTATCAAATGGTCTGGGTAATGATGCTGTTTTATCCATTCTTCTTTTACTAGTTGTTAAATATATTAGTGTAAGTGTATTCTGAGTCAACTAGTACCTTAAGCCAGAATTCTTTTCTGTTTCATATATTCACATTTATGTACACATTAGGTTCTCTATCTTTGTTATTTCTTCATTAAGGAATAACATATCAATTTTTTGGGGATTTACTAATGTACAAAGATTCATCATACCATATTCACTTTGAATCTTTGACAAAACTCACTTCTTTGTTGTTATCCTCTTTATCCTCATTTTATAACTCTTTTTGCATGCTTTTATTCTTCATCTGTCCTAACTTGCAGTTTTTTGTGAGATATCCTACTTTGTTGTATTTGTAGCACTCCCTAGTCTTTCTTTCTTTCTTCAGTTTCCTGCAATTCTTTGCTATGTGTCCATATACATTCCAATTAAAGCACCTAGGCTTTCCATCTTTGTTGTAGTTGTCCTTTGCTTTTCTAATATCTATAGGCTATAGTCTTATCTGCCTTCTGTGAATTTATATCCTTATACAACTAATGTAATTGCTGTTTTCCATTCTTCAAGTAATGTTGGTGCTGCTTGCTGCTATGGATAAGTATCCTAGTATAGTCTTGATAGTGTTGCTCTTAACATTCTTTTTCAACAAGAATATTGGATATATATTGTCAGTTTTGGCTTTCATGGATAATGTTTCAAACTCTATTATGAAGTCAGCAATGTACTTCTTTTCTTGTCTGAATGATTTGATATTTCATTCAGCATCTGATGCCTTGCTCTTGCTACTGACTACTATTTTAATTTCTTCTACAAAGTCATTCCAATCTTAGGTATTGTCATAGTATTTTATCTAGTCAATCTTTTTCTGGGCATAAATACTAGCTGTACCCCTTCTAAGCCAGGCTAATATTACAGTAATCTTATTGTCTGTTGCTATAGCTCTGTTTCTTTTGAAGAACAATTGCATACTCCTCCACCAATCCTTAAATTTTGTCTAATCTCTATCAAACCATCCTAGATCTAGAATTATACTCTTTGGTATTACTGTCTTTAGTGTGGTTTCTACTGGTGCTGCTAGTATCTGCACTCTCAACATGTTACTTAATGCTATCTCTGTTCAGTAATTTCTAATAATCCTAATATCTCTTCTAGTATCTTGATATTAGTAGCTTTTTACCTAGTTCTGTTTGTCTTGTCTATTTAGTAGCTTAACCACAATATACTCTCCTTTTGCAAGGTGAGTCTGATAATGCTTTATCAAATGCTATGATCCTAAGCTTGGATTAGATTGCAACTTAAACAAAGACTTAAGTAAGAGAGAAGAAATGATCAAACAATAAAGCATAAAGATATAGACTTGTATCTACAACTATATACCTAATAATCATGAGAAAAGAGAAAGGCACCCTTGAGAAATATCATATCCTGATCCAGCCACATCTTGTTATGAGTTAAGTAAAAACAAAAGACAACTTTTGTATTGAGTAACATAACAGAACTTAATAAAGTTCTAAGTACAAACTAGTCTACCTTATATACTACAAACCATGGTCTGTATACACATTACAACTAACCTACCCTAAAGTACATGTGCTTTCCATAAGGTCAACATATTGTTGCCATATTGTATGATATTATCTATTTTAGAACTTTCTATAATCTTCTTTGTATCATATGATAGTGTAACTGTGATAGGTGTCATGTCTCTGTCATACTTTGTGACTTGTGTGACTGTCACATGTGATGTCACACCACTGCTTCCACCTAAGTCCAAAATAAAAAAAGAGAAAATAAAACTCAAAATAAAATAAAATAAAATAAGAAAAAGAAAAGAAAATATAATAGAGACCAGTCCATTATTCATAACTCTGACACAACTCATGGATAATGCCTCTTACCTCATTTATACTCCCTAGTCTCTTCTAGTACATATTATCAGTTTTTATTCTATCTTAGATATTTTTACTAGATTACTGGTAACTTTATAGATCTCTATTTCTGATCTTCAAGAATCACTAGAAACTAGAATAACATCTAGCAGTCTCTATTTTAGATAACTATCCTAAGTAGTATACTTAGTATATAAGCCAGTAGTTTATACTGTAAGTTTTATCTTGAAAATTGACTAAAATTATCACCAACTTCTAGCATTAGTGACAACACACCTCTGTCAAGAGTAGTGTCAGGATGGGTGGATCTTGCTTCAAGTAGCTATTTATGATCAGTCACATCAAAAGAGAGTTAGACCAAGTATGAAAACTTATCTAGAAATAGATATAGATATCTATAAGATTAGATAAAGTGCTCAGATTGCAGATCAAGCTTGGAAGTATATCTAAAGATTGATGACATAATCTTAGATGATGACCTTGGCCACAACTTATATATTATGCTCACTGTCTGTTATGTAGTTATAATTTTAGATATCAAGATATCAGGAAGAAGTAAGAAAAGGCTGTTAGAAGATTCTAGGTAGGTTTGTAGTCAAATATTAGTCAATTTCCAGACTGAATACTACAGAATATCTACTTAGTCTTAGATACTAAGTTTACAGTCAGAACTATGGCTAGAGAGATAGTAGTATAGAGGATAACTAAGAAAACATTATAGAGACAGTTTATAGGATATAGAACAACTGGGAGTCTAAATGATGAGTTGGCAGAAGGTAAGATGTGAGAGGCTAATTCATGTGCAAATGAGTACAGATGCAGAAGTACACTTAAATATAATTAGAGTTCTAAATGAAAGCTAAGAAGTGGATGTCTTAGATGTCTTAAAAGTCAGTTTATGACAACATTCCACCTTCCTGTGGACTTGTTCACCAGTTCTATCCTGAGTTTCTTATCTGAAATATGTAACTAGTACAACTTATAGAGACACAACATATAAGCTGAAGCCAAAGATTGCTCTAACTTCTATATTCCATATACTTAGATAATGCACAAACTACTTATTTGGACTTCCAGGAGCTTTTCATTCTATGATTATATAATTGGTACTTCAACATGTTAGAATGAACTAGATACTATTTGGAGTAATCTTCATCTTCAAAAACTCTATCTTATTCTCTTGGAATTTCTAGAAGTGAGTTATGTAGTTGTTTAGTAGTTTAAGATACTTAGGATTTTCTAGAGCTCCAAAGAACTCCATGCTTCTGCCAAGTTACCCTAACAGAATTCTCTACCACTATAAAAAAACACTGACTATAAGGAGACTTATTTTTTTTTACAAATTCCATATTCTTGTATTTAGAGTTTTCATCCATAACTGCCTACTAATTCATATATTAGTGCTGACCCAATTCCTTATACCATGGATATCTCTGTTAAGAAAACTAGGCAAAAGTATAGAAAAACTCAGAAGCTTTAGGAACTTTTAAGTTTATAAGTAATCACACAACTTACCTCTAGAAAATCCTAAGAGAACAGGATTTTCAGAAATAAAAGTTGCTCTAAATACTATCTAGTTCATTCTGATATACTAGAGATCTGATCACCTAAGTATAGAATAATGGTGCCTTAGTAATTAGGAACTATTAAGAATAAAAAGATTAATCTAGAGATAGTGTAAGGTACAAAATACAAAAGTCTGGAGCATAGAAGGATCAAATATGTATGTAGAGATCAGTAAGACATTACAGAGTTTACTAAAGTTTGTTAGAGTTTTGTAATAATTTTCAGGAGTATAAGAAATAGAAAAGTAGATGATATGTCAGATATAACTTAGAGATATCCATAGTGCTGGGAATAGTCAGCACTAGTACATAGAGTTATAGGTAGTTGCAGGTAAAAACTCTGAGTATGTGAAATTGGAGTTTGTAAAGTTTGTAGAGAAACAGGTTTTCTTACAATCTCTAAGTTATCTACAATTATGTTTAATATGCCAACCACTTTTCTCTTTTCTACTTTTCTATGATCTTCCATAACTCTGACAAACTCTAACAAACTTTATTATTCTTTGCTAGCTTCTACACATATATTTGATCTATTTTCTTATGCTCTGAACTTTTGTAGTATGTGTTCCAACTCTACTTCTAAATTAGTTTCTTTATTCCTAATAGCTTCTAATTACTAAATTATCATTCTTTGCTTATGTAAGTAGTACTCTGACATATCAGAATAAACTAGATAGAATATAGAATAAATGTTATCTTCAGAAATTCTATTCTACTCTCTTAGGATTTCCTAGAAATAGGTTGTATAGTTATTTAGCTGGTTAATATACTTAGAATTTCCTAAAGCTCTAAAGAACTTAATGTTACAACTTGGGTCTTAAGTTAAGATAAAAGACATACTCTTATATTGAGTAACACAAGAAAACTCAATAAAGTTCTTAGTACAGAGTATTTATCTTTATGTACACTAGACTAATAGTTCATGCAAGACTACCACTTGTCATATGTCAAGTCCACCTATTCCAAATACATGTCTCTATAGTAGTGATATCTTTCCAACATGTCTGACAAAAGCCCATCATTCAGTTTTTCATAATAAGAATACTTCTATTGAATTCAGTCTTCCTTGGCAGGATTCTCCTATCTGGTCTTTTCAGTGTTTCAACACTGAAACCTGAAACCTCTGTTTGGGGCTGTACACTAATATCCCTGAGTATCTTCTAACTATCTAACTTGTATATAAGACTAGTAGTTATATTATAATTTGCTAGTCTGATAATTAATGAAGATAATTCTTACTGAACTCAATTTCTGGTGTTTAATAATGACATACCACTATCAGCACTTAACTCTCTTTTGGACTTCATCAAGTTATCTGAAGTTGTGATCATGTGGTAGACAGATAGTACAGCATATAAGCTGAAGCCAAAGTTCATATTACTAAGCTTCTCATATAGAGTTTCCATACTCTGTACATCTCTAGACTAACCTTGTGGACTTTTGCTTCCTAGTGTAAACTGTACCTGACACCATTAGACTATTCTAAAGACTGTATGTATTATATAAGAACAATATGTTATAAATATACTATATAATTACTTAAATAACAAAAAGAAAAAAAAAGAATTTTTTTTTAGATATCATAATACTACACTAGGTAGAGTGATAAGCTCAATAAAACCAATCCTATGTAATGTCTTCTTGGAAACAAAACACTCCTAGATTGAACTCAAGAAGTGTAATAACATTTTTGAGGGATTTCTTTTTGGAGTTTCAAGACTTTCTATATCATGCATACCTATATAGAATGTGCAGTCTCATCTTGATAGGATAATCATTATATAAGTATGCAAAAGATTCATTAGGAAAAAACCTAAGTCTATATTTCCTAATGGGAGCATAATTTATAATCATTCTAGCAACATGTGTACACAATGAGTTGGAGAGCCAATATGTTTCAGCCAAGTGCTACTTTTAGAATAAGTGGAACAAATAGGTTGATTATCATCATCATTTAAACTGAGAAAATTTCTCTTGTATTCTGATGCTTGAAAGTACATTTACTATTTGTGAATAATAAAGTCACATTCTTCCTTTTTGCTGAACTCCCATGATGATTTGCTTGGCAAGACTGGATTTATCTTAAGATATTTCAACTCTTTGTCAATCAATAGATGAGGAGGCCACTTGTTGCTGCTAAGACAGTTCCAGAATGAAATCAAATTATTAGAGTTCTTGTTAAAGAAGTCTCTAAGATCATTGGATATTGCTATAGAGTACAATTAATATAGATGAACAGATATATCAAAAATCCATTTGGCAACTGGGTGTCAGATGCAGTTCACACTGGGGTAAAAGTCCACAAGATTAGCTCAGAAATGTGCAAACTTGTTGAATGGCTTTGACTTCAGCTTATATACTGCACTATTTGTCTACCACATGGTTGCAACTTCAGATGGAAGGAAAAAGTCCAAGATGGGAGTGAGTACTGATTGGTGTGTCACTGTTGAATACCAGAGATTGAGTTTAATAAGGATTATCTTCATCAATTATCAGACTAGTGAATTACAGTGTAACTACTAGTCTTATATATAGGTATATAATATAGAAGATGCTTGGGGTTTCAGTGGTATAGCCTCTATTGCCCTGAGTGGAGGTTTCAGTGGTGGAATACTAACAGGAGTATGACTCTGCCATAGAAAACTGAGTTGAATAGGAGTACTACTGTCATGGAAGACAGAATACCCAGATAGTTGTATTACTACCATGTAGACATGTTGTGAGAAAGATGGCTGCCATGGAAGGTAGGCTTGTATAGTAAATGTTGAGAACATCACAGAGATGTATACTCTAGATGGGTGGACTTGGTATATAATAATGATAATGTATATAATGTCTTGCATTTGAGTTACATGATTAATATCATATCTAATAGTGAAGAGTTCAGCTTCAGTGGATGTTATATTTATTGCATAATGAACAGTTTTGGCAATGATGTCTTGTTCTCCATAGATATGTGAGACTGAAGTAGTGATGTTGTTTTTAACACTAGCATCAGAAATGATAAGTACTATGTTTTGATCAATAAGAGAATCCTTATAGATGCTATTAAGTTTGTTATGATAAGCAATTTTTGCATTGGTATTTTTTCAGTTAACTGAATGAAAAGAAAAAAGATTAGGGAAAGTATCTACCAGATGAAAGCTAGAAGAAAGTTCTCTATTTAAACTGTCAAAAGAAGGAAAAATTTCATTTGAATGATTATTAGTGTCTACTATAGGACTTTTGATTTTCAATCATTGTTTGGAAGTAAGATAAGCCATGGCCATATGATGAGGCTTGGCCTTTTTGGAATGATGTTTGTCTAAGAGAGAATTGATTGCATGTTGTTTAGATAAAGACACTACTCAGAGATGGTGTTGACTAATAATTTTATCAAGATGAAAATGAATATAGATGAGGCCAGCTATAGTCTTAGCTTCCTATAATGGTGAGGTGTGAAATGCTTCTGTAATTCATAAAGCTACTCTTTTCTATATTTTCTTCAATTCTTTGAGAGGTTGATAAAATGGTGCTCCTTTGAAATATCAAAGCTGAAACCCATATAGAGCTATAGAAAGGACACATGTTCTGTAAAGTAACTGTTTGTATGTCAGTAATAGTCTTCTTATTGAATTTCACAACATTTTCATACCTTTGATTATAGACAGAGCTTTGTTAGTGTAGTAATAAATGTGTTAATGAAACAAGTGCTTCTTGTCAAAGAAAAACCCTAAATATCACCACATATCTTTAGGTTAGAGTAGAGGACCTCTTAAAGGTTCAAAATCTAGAGAAAGTGGATTGCTGTTTTTTGTTGATTTTAAGAAGTGAAAGACTTCTGATTTATCATGTTCAATAACCAGACCAAACTAGTTGAATAGAAATGAGATGATGCTATAACTACAAAAAATATTTGCATTAGATTTTTCATAACTCTTTTCTTAAGAAACAAAAAGTCTATTATCAACAAACAAAATAATTGAAACTGGAATGGGAGTTAAGAGATTTTTTGATCTTTTTTCAAATATATGAAAAATATAAGCAATATAGAGAGCAGAAAAAATAGAAGAAAGTATAGATCTCTGACTCATACCTATATTGGCTTCAAAAAGTAAAGATATGAAATTGTTCCAAATATATTGAGTTTGTCTGTTAAGTAGATAACTAGAAAATAAATTGAAAATTCTGGGATCAAAATCTGCTTGCTCAGAATCTTCAGAAGAAGTTAATAGTTAAGTGAGGGGAAAAATTGAGTGATGTTGAATACTAGAGTACTAGTGTATAGACTCTTTATCTATCCCACTCATATGAAATAGGTTAGATAGATACTAACATTTGTCATTAAGCATTGTTTGATGTCTCCCAATTGATTTGGATAAATAAAATTCCAAGTAATAGAATGAACTTGGAGTCTACCACATATTGCTTTTTCTATAAGTTTTCCTAATGTGTTAAGGAGAATGATAGGTTGAAATGTTTTAGAGGTATTATATAATGGCTTGTTAGATTTTGGAGTAATAATTGATGTTGACTCTTGAAATGTAATAGCTAATAACCAAGATTGATGCATAAATTCACTATATTGACAATATTAGCAACACATTTAACATTGTTTACTAATGCTTTAAGATGACTCTAGAAAATATGATCTAGACCTGGAGTAGACAAACTACTACATTTGTTGATGGCATTAATAAACTCAGCTTTGGAGAATGGTGGCCATTCTGTTTGTTGATATCAAGGAATTTTGTTCAGAAGTTGAAAATTGATTAGTCTGTCTTGAGCTGAATTAAAGGATTAATGAAGTGCTTGCTACAGATCATCCAACTTGTTATATAGATACCCATTGAACTTGATGGCTTCCATAATTTTTGTTTCTTGACCCAATTCATAAGATTCCATGGTTTTTTGTTGGTTGACATGATTTCTTGAATTCTATTGTCAAAAATTATTTTTTTAGCTATTCTTACTAACTTCTTGTATTTGGTTCAGTCTGTTCTTCTTCTGGATGTTTGATACTTGGTCAGATCTCTGTTATACTCCTTGTTCCACTATACCTTAGAGTATTTAGTAATGTTAACATTTTTGGAATATTTATACCAAAACTCCTCTGTAATAGAAGCAAACTCTTGTGTTATCTTTTCTAGCATTTTGCAATCATGAATATTTGTCATATTGATACAACTTATCCTATTTCTTGATTTATTAATGAATTCTTTTTCTTTCTCACTATTTTTGACAATAGCTTGTTTTCTGTCTTGTATGGTTTCTTTCTTGATAATAAAGACCAATAAAGAAGTATGGTCAGATAGGCTTTGAAGATATAGTAAGATTGTATGACTATTGAATTCTTTTACATTTGTATGGAGAAACATCAGATCTAAGACTGAATTTGAATCTTAAGGGTTGTCCACATATTAAGTAGATACTTGATCAATAGATATTGATAATTATAGATTGAAACTATCAGAAATTCCCCTAAGTGTATTCATATGTATTGAATGATGTGGATACAAGAGATCCCAATTGTTATCTCTGATATTGAAATTCCTTGTCATGATTAATACATTGTTCAAATTTATCTCAGTATTCTTTAGATACTTTTAGGTAGATTGTTAATCATATGAATAAACGTTAATAATGAAACATATAATACTATGATTGAAAGATGAAATGAGATTTATGTTCCTATGATTGAAAATGTCTTTTCTAAGTGAAAAGTGTAGCTTTAACAATCTGATATTAATGTAAGTGAGAACTCTTGGATGTTTGTTATCATTATGCAAAGGTCTTGCAAACATGATCTACAAAGGATGATTGGGAGCTTTTATAATATATTCTCCTTGTTCAGAGATAGAGCTTGGAATACTATGAATAATTGGCTAGAGATATTTTTAAATAAATAGAATGTCAAAATTTTTGTTGTTTTCTAAGATAGTATCAGTGAGAAGCTTGTTCTTATGAACATTCTGTGAAAATATTTTTAGGGATTTTAAAATCATTGTTTTACCCCACTTATAGATGAATGAATTAAATTGGCTTTGATTTCTTAGAGCTCTTGCAACTTCTTGCTGTGTCAATCTCTGTTAAATTTGTGTTTCCAGAATGGACAGTTGTTACTGTCCACCTGATGCTCACTCTTGCAGTTAATACATTTAAACAAGTGAGTAGAGTTCCTTTTTTTTTGTTTCAAGTCTCAGAGAATTTGTCTTGAAGTTAGCTTTGCAACACCACACTATTTCTCTATAATGTTTGAGTTTGTGTGGACTGTTACATTTTTAATATTTTGATCCATGCTATTACATACCATGTTTTAGTCTTATTTGTCTCTATCCATAAATAACCACCTACCCTTATTCACATTCTCAAACCTTTTCTAGTACAAATCAAAACTAACTATTTCATCTCACATGTCCTCACTAGTCCAAGACAACTCTATGGATATTCCTCTCTTGACATCTGAAGATCACAAGTAATTAGGGTAACTCACTTAACAGTTACATTCCAGATAGCTACTATGGGTATACTAACTAGTATATAATCCAGTAGCTTAGATTATAGTAGTTATTCTGAAAATCAACTAAAACTAGCACTTATCTTCTAATGCTAGTAACAGCATACCTTGTTATCTTCTAGTGGTCTTCTACCCTCTAAGTTCTCAGTCCTCAATTTGAAATATGTAACCAGTGCAACTCATAGAGGTATAGTACATAAGCTGAAGCCAAAGATTTTTCTGCTCCATCTTCTACATTCTCAGATAATGCAAATCACTTAGTTCTGGACTTCCAAGATGCTTCTTCCAGATCTTGAATAATGAGGTGTGAACTGTAACATGCATATGTAGTATGACTTCACTTTCAACAGTTCTTGCATTGTAGAATATCAGAGTTCATATTTGTTCCTCTTATAGTGGCAATATGATGGTCTATATTGAAACATCTGTTAATAAAGCACTTTGCTTTCATACCATTCTGTAAATCTCATATATTAACCCAAATTACAGCTATATCAGATTTGAAAGGTGCCTTGATAACTTAAGGGCAAGAAGCTAAAACCATGTTGTCAAAGATATGAGTACTCTTAATAACTCTTTCTGTTATATTAGATATCGCTGGAAGATTAGTATTATTTTGAAAGTATGGAATACCTAAAAGTTTTAGATATAACTTGGATTATGGGAGTCTCAGGCTTATGATGTCATTTGAGTTGACATTATTCAACTCTTTTATATATTTCTCCACTATTTTTAGATTGGAGAAGGCCACTACTTTGTTAGTAATGATAACAATTCCCTTGTTACCAGATTGAATATAATCAGTAAAGATTCTAGATTTCACACCTTTCAACAACCTGTTAATATTAGAGATGTGATTGCTTGCTTGAGCAATAACTCTTTCAGAGTTGTTTGTGCTCATAGGTATGATAATCTGCTTTCTTGAAGGACCTTTAGTTATTATGTTAAATTTTTGTTTACCTTTTTGGTTTGTATTGTTCATGATGTTATAGATTTCCATGACCTTGTCAGAAGATAGTTTCAGGAAAGCATTTTTGATCTTGATGATTTCCTTGATATTACCTTTAGAAGCTTGTATATATAATATATAACCAGTTATTGGAGTTAGAAGTTGAGTTGAAGGTTGATTCTTATTAAAAAATTTTGACTTAGCCAACATACTTTTGCTAGGTCTAAAAGGGATAGGTAGAGAAATTCTTGAAATATCAGCTTATTTACTCTTTGATGATTTGTTGGTAGTTGTATTTTTAGTAGATGCTTATTAAATTACAAAGACACATACTATCTAAAAGATTTGTTATCCTTGTTAGCAGTTATTTTGTTTCAACTAGACTCATAAATAGCGGATAAAAATTCCCAAGCCACAAAACCAAATTCTGAAATTTGTAGAATGTCTTTGGCTATCCTATTTACTAATGGATGTTATTTAATAAGGAAATAGGGCAAAAGTTACTATCTTACAGTTGTGGGTTTGCAGATTGATTGGCCTAGTATGAAATTACTAATAGTTCCAGACCTTGAGAAACATTTGCATTATTAATTTGCATTATATAAGGTATATGCATAAGCTCAACTGTAGGCTCTATATTATGTGCAGTGTCTATTATTGCCTTTCTCAAAAATGTATAAGATAAAGAAGGACTTTAAACCTTCTTACTTTCAACTTGTTTAGCCCAAGTCAGATTGTTAGCCTGGGCTTGTACTCAATCTACATAATCCATAGAAGATGCAGTAGAATTGACAGATGTTTCTCTAGAACTGTTAAGGCTAGAAAAAGCTAAATATTCTCTAGACATATCAATTTCAATATCTATTGAGTAATGTTCAAAGAATTCTAGTTGGTTGTTTTGAGATTTTAAAGTAAAAGAATACAATGTATTTATTAATTCTCTTATGGGCACTACTGTCAGAATCAAAGATGGTAGATTTTATTTTTATTTTGGGCTTAGGGTTAGGGATTAGTGTGACTGTCACAAACTATCACACATTAGTCACAAGTCACAAGTCATGGTCATACAATCACATATCACAGAAAGATGTAAAAGGTTCTAGAATAATGATATCAGCTCATATATTAATAGTATGTAATATGCATGGCCTTTAGGGTAGGCTAAAGTTAGTGTAGTATAGACCAGTAGTCTAGCATATATAAGATAGATACTTTGTACTTAGAACTCTATCAAGTTCACTTATGTAAACCTTATACAAGGTTCCTTTTCTAACTTAACATTTTGAGTCTTAGATTGTAATAGCTACCAAACAAGAAGAGAGAAAGAAGCAATGTCATACTGTATGATATTAAAATTAAAATAAAAGAGAAATAAAATAAAACCAAGTTCATTGTTTACAACTCTGATACTTCATACTTCTGTTCAGTTACTCTAATAAAACATACAAATAACATAAGAAGCAGTAAATATAAAACATTGTTCAAAACAAACTCTAACATATATCCAATATATAAAAGATATGAGTGTTATATATGAGGTAATAATTGAGATCATACAAAGCTCTATTCTACTCAGCTCTCTACTATAGCTTTAAGATCAAACTAATATATTTGGTAACTAGCCACTAGTCGTATATACTGTATATGCTTGTGACTTTGCTCTCTTCAGTATTTTCTACTAGAAATACCATAGTTTTGACTTACTACTTCTTTTATTTCTATAGCACTTGTATCACAAAATGAACCACTCACTTGTTTGTAATATCTGAATCTTAGGTATACTCTTAGAGGTTTATGAGTGATTCAGAAGTTCAATAATGATGATAATGATGATTAAGATCAATACAGATGTCAATGATGAAAAAATGAATATTGATGATAAATGATGAAGATTGATGAAAACCAATATTATTAAGTCTGAG
>Ga0157357_1000590_pt1 | contig 15369 bp, 3 predicted proteins | sample AttcapACBM1_FD_111485 | JGI IMG/M metagenome (GOLD analysis project Ga0157357, IMG submission 111485) | Fungus gardens microbial communities from leaf cutter ant in Botucatu, State of Sao Paulo, Brazil - Atta capiguara ACBM1 | ecosystem: Host-associated > Fungi > Mycelium > Unclassified ... | reverse complement strand
TATATAATGTATGATATATCATTAGAAACTGTTTAATAAGCACTTTTTAACACAACTTTGATTATAGGAATTTATTAAGTAGTTCCTAAGATAATAGCCAATGAAACTTGTACTTACTAATAGTCTGATATCTCAGTAATTTGTTGTTACTCTTGTATATTCCATATATGTGTAGATAGCTATCATTTAGGGCTTTCCAGTACAACTTAGTTTGTGAAAATCAAAAAGACAACAGAATTTGCAAAATAAATAAAGAAAATCTAAAGAGAGATAGAAGTAATATTAAAAACACAAGAAAGAATGAAAAAATAGATAGATAGGGAAAGAAAAGAAATAGAAGTATAAAAGAAAAATTATGTTGAGTACAAAAGACTTAGTATTCAAAGAATAACCAGCTGGGTAATTAGTGGACCAATATACAAGTCTATATACTATTGAAGAAGTAGTGTTTACCAATACAGTTAATCTAAAGCTACTAACTACAATGAGAATTCATCTAGTTATAAATGTAAGTTAAGTAGTAAAATACAGAAAAAATACAAAAAACCAATAAGAGAACAAAGAGTAAAGAAACTGAAGCTAGTAGAAATCAATAGAATAGAGGAGTAGGATGTTATAAACCAAGACTAAGAGTTAAGTATTAGCTAGTGGTCTATGAAAAACTAATACTAACCTATTATAAAAACTATATATTATTCATAGTATTAATATGTAGTAACTATATTCTATGTTCTTTCATATAATATAAAAACAAAAAAATAAATTAAGTTTATTATCTTTAACTTGGATATAGGAAGTCAAAAATATACTAAAAAAAATAAGAAAAAAATAAGAGGAGTAATAAAGTACTTTGTATTGGAAGAGGTTTACAGCAGAACAAAATATATGGGAAAGAGAGGAGAACTTAAAAAATATAAAGAAAATAGTGATAAACTTTGAAAAAAGAATAAACATAGAAGTCCAAAGGCAAGAGAAGATAAGAATGGCAGAAGAATGAAACTCTAAAAGAGGAGAACTACTAGGAAAGTACATAACAAAGATGTTGTAGCAACTACTAGTCATAACGACCCTGTAGTTTGCTTACTTTAGCAAAGCTCTTATCTAGCTATCTAGTAGTGGGGATTACAAGAAAACTTAACAAGGAGCCCTCGCTGCATTGCTACCCTATTTATATAAGTTACAAGTGGTTTGTGCTACAACAATATGTCTATTGTGCCTCCTGTCCTAAAGGCCATATGTCTACCTCATGTCTACTCTATAGTGACTGTGCAAGACTGTACATCCTGCCCTAATATCCATATGTTGACTATGTGGTAGCAATGTGGTGTACATGCTCCCTGACATCATCATCTAGACTTTTCTAGCCTTGTAGACCCTTCTAGACCTATAGATCGCTCTAGACCATTCTAGGCCTATGACATCATCTCACATAACTTCTAGATCACGTACTTTTTTCCTGTTGTAGACTAATAATAATTACTACTATCTATTCCTGTCCTCTAACCCTAACCCTAAAGTCTGTCCACACTTTATCATCTTATAACAAAAGATGTTGTATGAGTAAAATAATAGAAAATTTGAAAAAAAAAAGTACTTGAGGAAGTTAGATAGAAATTAGTAAAAATAGAAGTCTATTTCTCTTGAGAAGAAACCTTAAAAGAAGGGTATTGTTAGACTTGAAGATGGTGAACACATTTGTTTTCTATTTCTCTTCTATAATTTAAGTTTCTCTTATTTTTCCACTTTAATCTTTCTTTATCTCTTTTCTTATTTTAGACTTAGTAAAGGGAAACAATATAATATTAAAACTATCACAAGTTGGTCACACATGTTACAGTCACTGTCACAATATCATGTAACATATGAGAAGAATAATGTTATATATTATATAATATAATAATTCTTATATATGATTCATAATATTTAAGGTAGGCTAATATAAAGTATGTACAGACTATGTATTAGAGGTATATAAAGTAGACTTACTTATACTGAGAGCTTTACTGAGTTTTTTTATATTAACCAATACAAGATTTCTCTTTTACTCTATTACTTAAGTTTAAGTCATAATACTTATTACCTATTTTGACTTCATCTTTCTTACTGAGAATATGTTAAGAATTACTATTCTTCTTCAGGCAGCTGATGTTAATGAGATTGCTAGAATAAATTTTTTGGCTACCTAAATCTTAGCTGTTAATTCTACTTTACTAGATAATCTGGTAATATATAATCAACTTAATGCTAAATCTCTCTTAATTTATTTGAAAACTCTTATAAAAATACCTAGTTTAGCTTTAGTCTTTGCTAACTATCATAAAATGATTACCTTCCAAGTTGCTAGTGATTTGGATCTTATGTTCTAGATTGCCAAGCTTGATTCTCTTTATATTTTAAGAAAATTGTCTTTCTTCTCTTGTTCCAGACTTCTATCTCCAATCTCATCTAGAATATTATTTACTCTGTTATTCAAGCAGAATTATCTAAATAGACTAATACCACTAATATTACTCATCATTCTAGTATTTTATAAGGAAAAAACTGTTAGCAATAACATTCTCAGGATTTCTCTAAGTAGCAGAAAATGAAAAAAGAAATTAGAGTAAGAAGGGCAGTTATCATATACTGACCTAGCCTTATCTACCATCTACCCTAAATAATAACCAACATATTTATCCCAAATGTTCTCTTTTAGAATAAATAGATCATATTTCCATTCCCATTACTAATATTTATTCTATAACAAACTCTATGAAGTTAGAAGTCAGTTTCTATTATATATCTAAGCTAAATAAATCTGCTTATAATATCTCCAAGGCTTTAGACCCATTGTTCTTCTTAATATGCTTGGTAAACTCATTAAGATGATTGCTAGGTAACTCTAATCTTATACTATACTTAATAGCATTTTTTATCCCAACCAGCTTAAATATATGACATAATGGTCTACTAATAATGCTAGTATATTTTTATACACTTGGTTTAAGCTAGATAAGCCAAGAGAATTAAAAACAGTATAGTAACAATTGATATTGTACAATTCTTTAATTTTTTGAATTACAATATGCTTACTTTAATTCTTAGACACTTTGGTTCTATAGACTGCATAGTCAATTTCTTTTCCAACTATTATATAGGTAGATCAATTTAGTACTTTTAGAACTTCTTTCTCTCTAGTATCTATTGTTATGATTTAAAACTCAGTAATAAGTTAAAAGAGAAACCTTGTATAGAATTTACATAAGAGAACTTAATAAAGGTCCCAGTACAAAGTGTCTACCTTACATATATATACTAGCTAGTTGGTCTGTGTGAGATTGTGTATTATCTATAAGGTTAATATATAGTAAATATATTGTATAATATTATTATTCTAAAATCTTCTATACTCTTCTGTATGACACATGATCATGTGACCATGAAATGTATGACCTATATGTGACAGTTTGTTATAGTCACATATAATATCACACTATATCATAACCCAAGTTTAAAATATAAAAATAAATAAAAATAAAAATAAGAAAGAATAAACAAAAAACAAAGTTCACTACTTTCAATTCTAATATCTGTTCTATATATGTAAGTATGGAGCAAGGTTCTATATTATCTCCTATTCTTTTATATTGCACCTCTTATTTACATTTTTGAAATTAGAGCTCAAGCTCTTAACTTAAGTACTTTTATTCTCTCATTTGTAGATGATGGTCATCTAATCTCTTAAGAAGAAACATATAATACAACACTACCAAAGCTATATAGTAGCTATAAAGTAGCTACAGACTTGATAGTTTTATTTCGCTTGGTTAGAGAGTATGACAAGTTAGAGATTAATTTTTTTAAGATACATAATACTTTAATCTAGAGTTAAACTTCTCAGTAATTAGTGTCCTTCTTTTAAGCTCAAAACATACTCTTAGACTTTAATTAGTACCTATTCTTCAAGAAACATATTTACTACTACTCCACCAAGATATTTTCTGTAGTCAAAGCAATAGAGATGCTTGGAAACTCTACTAAAAGTCTTTTTCGACTCCAAAAATGGCTTTTTTAATACTCATGTATTATTCTAATCACTATCTATTGTTTTAACTTAAGTTTTTTACTGGACTCCTACTAAGATATAGATATTACTTTTAGCAGCTATGCAATGCAATACAGTTCTTTATATGATTGGTATATTTTGTACTTCATCTACTAGTGGAATTGAGGCTCTGACAGGTCTCATTTTTATTTATTTTCACCTCAAGAAGCTAGTTAAGCAGCCTTGTTTTAGGACTGTTGTTTTTCTCTCTCAGCATATGCTAGCTAAAAGGTTAAAAAACACTTGCTCTCATGTTTGGTATACTTATTACAAACTTCATTTAACTTGTATCTTCACAACTAGTAGACTAATTCTCACAAACCAAGTTGCACTGAAAAGCTTTAAATAGGCTATTTGTATATATATAAGACATATAAATATAATAACAGATTACTGAGATATTAGATCATTAGTAACTATAAGTTTTATTAGCTATTATCTTAGAAACAGTTAGACAGATTTACATGATTAAACTTGTGTTGGAAAGTCTCATCAAACTATCTCTGTATCAAATACAGTTTACATATAAGGAAAAAAGTCTATAGAGTTAGATCAGAATTTATACTAAGTATAAAAACTTGTACAAGATGTATAGATATCAGATGTAGTTTACACCAGGATGTGAAAACCCATAGAATTAGCTTAGAAATATATAAAGTACAGAAACTCCATATAATGAGCTCAATGATGTAAACTTTCTAGAATAATCTCAGCTTTAGCTTATATGTTACACTATCTGTCTATCATGTAGTCATAACTTGAGAATATTGAGTACTGATGTGATGTGTCACCATTGAACACTAAGAATTGAGTTTACTTGAAATTATCATTTATTATCAGACAAGCAAATTATAGTGTAACTACTAGTCTTATATATAAGAAATGTTCAGAGATTTCAGTATACAGTCCTGAGCAAAGATTTCTGTGATAAGACACTAAAAGGAGTTAGATAAAAGAACTCTATTGTGAAAGGCCAAGTTCAACAAAAGTATCTTTGTCATGAAATACTGAGTATTTAACAGGTTTGAGAATGATTGCATCACTACTATGGAAATGTGTTATAAGAAGAATGGCTGTTATAAAATATGGGCTTTTACTAGGATTAATTAGAAGATATCACTGCTACAGAGAACAGTTTTCAGAATGGTTGGACTTGGTATATAACAATAAAATTATATATTAAAATTGAAAATGGACTTTACTTATTTATTTTCTTATTTATTTATTTTAAACTTAGGGTTAGAATTATAATATTATACAGCATGTTTACTATATTTTAACTTTATGAATAACACATAATCTTTAGGGTAGTTAGTATTAGTCTCATATAGACTATTAGCTAGTATATATAAGATAGACACTCTGTACTAGGAACTCTATCAAGTTTTCTTGTTGTTAAACATAGTTTACATCTCATTATTCAAGATCCAATAATAAGCTTCTTAGAAGTTCAAATTAGCAACTTGCATTATACTAGTTGCACTAGTTGTATATTTCAAAAGAATTACTCAGAATATTGCTAACAATTAGGTTTATCAGAAGATAGAAGGTATGCTGTTATCCTTAACTAAGAAAAATACCACTTTTGATCAAAAATAAAAACCAAACTCTAGGCTTAAGCAGTATATAAGTTAGGCAGGAGAAATTTAGTTATCAATATTGCATCAAAGTTTACTAGTGCTTTGTGAATATATATTATCTTATATAGACATGATAATTGGTCTTTCTTATATAGTAGCTCTATACTGCAGTGTTTTTTTATGACCTATATACACAGGAGAATAACAAGTATTTCTAAGACTCTATCTAAAGTAGAATATTCTTTTTAGAACAAAATAATTTATATTTTTTAGAGTAGTAGTTAATTTTTTAAGTAGTTAGTGAATAGTATGAGGTAGAACTTGAAGAAAGCTTGCTAATACTTAACAAGATTGAGTCAATTTCAGATATGAGTTAGAGAGAGAAGTTAGCACTAGCTTTACCTTACCCTGTTAGAGTAACTAGATGAAGACTATGGAAATAATATAGAGATTATAACTTTACAAAGTCCTAAGTGTATTATTTTAACAGATACTAGTAGAGCCTACTTCAATGAAAGGAGTAGAAAGAATCAACATAGTCATAGTTGTTATGACTCAGAGCCCTTAAAGTTGGGTTAAGAGGCAACCTTGTATCATGGTAACACAAGAGAACTCGATAGAGAACTCTGTACAGACTAGTCTACCTTTATATACTGAATCCTCATAGAATATGCTAGCTATTTCTAGCCTACCCTAAATGACCATGTGTTAGCTATGAGGTCAGCACATGGTATGACATCATCCTTCTAGAATCTTCCTTTGTGCCTATCACAAATAAGCTACTCACTGGTTGTGATACTTGAACTTAGTAGTGTTTTAGAGGTTTAGTATAAGGAGATAATAATGAGTAGTATCAACAAGAATAATTGATGTTATTGAGTCTGAGGTTTAGCTCTCAGACACAGAGGTATATATACAAAAGAGTGATGGTCTATGTGTAAGCTGTTGCCATCACATAATCAAAACTTGTATCTGATGGAAGCTGTCATCTGTCATAGCAGCTGTCAGGCTAATTTTAGAAGATAACTAATTATGTCACTACATTGATATGCTTGTATCTCTACCAATACTTATCACTTTGAGACACATTATATATTATTATAAATAGATTAATGAGCACTTTCCAAAACAAGTTCAATTGTGTGAATCTGTTCAGCTGTTCATAAGATATTAGCAGACAAAGCTTTTACAGCTACTGATAGCCTGATATCTCAGTTGTTTGTTTTCACTTTTGTGCATCCCACACATATACGGATAACCCTCATTTGGGGCTTTCTAGCACAACTTAGTTTGTGAAAATCAGTCCACTGGTTGTAGAGATACAAGCTGAATGAAGTTTGTGATATAAAGACAGTAAACTTCATTTTTTATTTCTTTCTTTTTTCATTTTCATATTTATTTATTTTCTTATTTTGAACTTAGGGTTAGAGAATAGCATAATATTATACTATGTGATACTATGTCATACAAAAGGGCATAGAAGGTTCTGGAACAATGATGTTATATAGTATATTTATCATATGTTAACCTTATGGATAACATGTAGCCTTTAGAGTAGGTTAGATAAAGTCTTGCACAAACCTACTAGCTAGTATATATAAGGTAGACACTTTGTACTAGGAACTCTGTTAAGTTCTCTTGTGTTAACTCTAATATAAGATTTCTCTTTTAACCTCATTCTTTGTTCTTAAGTCTTGACAACAAAGGTGTTGGAGTCCTTGTACTGGTCAACACAAGAGAACTTATTAGAGTTTCTAGTACAAGTTTGTCTACTTTATATACTTCTGATGCATGATCTGTATACACTTTATAGTGTATTTTTTTTGTTCAACAATTTATTATGTGGTACTTAGTCATAGTCTGTGGCAGACTATTTATAAGTAGTAATTTTCATCTCAGAGAACAGAAACTCTCTTCATAGGCAGATAAATACTACTAGAGTTAACAAAAATTAAAGAGAAATCTAGATCAAGATTGCTCATAACCAACTTATAAATTATATGTTCAAGTCTACATATCTATCATACTGAGAATACAGAGTTAAAAGAAAATAAGAGAAATAAGACTGAGAAACTAGCTATAAAGAAAAACCAATTGCATACTCATAGAAGCTTAGGAGGAGTAAGAGATCATTCTTGAGAAGAAAAGATAAAAGCCCTCAATTGATGGAAATAAGTTAATTAAAGAACTATAAACAAACCTATGGCAGTTTGCAAATGTGTTTTCATCTTACAATAGCCATATAGACATTAGGTACACTTTGTAGGGAAAAAGTACTGTCTATACTCTCCAATAGAAGCATGGTTGAGAATGGCTTTAGTCATCCTAGTATATAATGTAACTGACTGGCCAAAGTAAGTAAGCTAACTACTGTTCTTGAAGTAGTTAGGTTAAAGAAATTTGTGATTCTTGTCTCTCAAAGTCAGAAAATGGCATCACTGGACTGTAAGACAATTAAAGATAGTTCTTCAAGTATCTAGACATAAGAGAATACTCTTAGAGAAAAGAAAGGCAATAGAAGTTACTAGATGATGTCTAGTAGCCACTCTAGTATCAGTTATATTATTATGGACTATCTGGTAAAGATACCACTCAGTCTTGCTTGGACAGTCCTCAAATTCAATCTTATGGCTAAGGCTACTACTAAAGAACAATCTAAGTATTGTGGCAACCACTAATCAAAATAATCAATAGTATACTAAAATAGTCTTAAGCTACAAGAGTCTTATGGAAATTATAAGAGAACTTAACAAGGAGTCTCCAATGTATTCCTATACTATATATACTACTAACATATAGTCTGTACTAATGATAAATAACCTTACGCTAATGTTTATATATTAGCTATGAGGTAAACATGTTGTAGACATGCACCTTGATGTTATCCTTCTAGCTCCTTCTTCTAGATTCTAGGCCTATGACATTATGTCCTATCATGTGTCATGTGACTACAATCATGTGCCTATTTATCATCCAAGAAATAAAAGAAGCAGAAAAGGAAAAACAAAGAAAAAACAAAGAAAATAAATAAAAAGAAAAGAAAATCAAAATCAAATCTAAGAGTTCAAGCATACTATGACACTAAGTGCAGAACAGACAGTGAGTGAGTAGACTCATCCAGAATGCACTAAAGAGTTTACTGCTCTTTTAGCTAAGTCTAGAGAGTCAGTAATGAGAATAATGTGTTCAATATCTGTACTAGTAGTAGTCTTGGAGACTCTCAGTCTTATAGTAAACAGCTCAGTATTAGAAGCAGTTATTCTACCAGCTAGGGCCTTTGAAGATGATATCTGGTAGCCTAGTCTTTATAAATGTATAGTAGAGATTGCCTGAATATTCCTAGAAGGTGCAGCACTTACATCAATGATAGCAATAAGAGTAAAGGAAGAGAAAGAGGCCTTAAGAAAAAGGCAGTATAGAGACTTCAGATGGACTGTGTGATTATTAAGGCTTAAACAACTGCAGGAATGGGAAGAAATGGGATCAGAAAAGCTATCTAGCAGCCTACAATCTAGAGTAGCCTTAGTATCAAAGAGATTGAAATATTCAGTGAGATTGAGTAGTGATGTTTCAGTATCCAAGAGGAAGCTCTTTAAATAAGCATACTAGGTATCATTTAAGCAAGCAAGCAATTGTGGGTGAGAGCTAGCACTCTTTGAGTTTCCAGCACTAAGAAAGATGAATTGGAATAAGACATGTTAGAGCCTAAATTTCACCAATGAGTAAAGTTTAAAATGCATCCAAAGATCTAGAGAGTAGCCTTGTATTGTATAGCTACTAAAAGCAACATTTGAGCCTTGGTAGATATACTAGCAAAGAACTAGAGCCAAAAACTATAAGTAATAATAGAAATGATACAAGAGCAATACAAAAGCTGTTTCTAAAGTAGTAGTAGACTTCTTGTTGAGTTTCCAAGCATGCCTATTGTTTTAATAGTAAATAGTGCTTTAGTGAAGTCGTAACAAACATGTTCCTTGAAGGACAGGCAATGATCAAAGTAGAAGTCCAAGTATCTCCAGTATATCTTAGGCTTAAGAGTAAGGGTGTCAAGCATAGTTCATACTAGAAAGAAAAAGCCTGTGAGATTGGCTTAGAAATATATGGAGTGTAGAAACTCTGTACAAGAAGCTTGGTAATGTGAACTCATTAGAATGATCTTGGCTTCAGCTTATATACTATGCTGTCTATCTGTTATATAGTTATAACTTCAGATAACTTGATGAAGTCCAAAAAAGAGTTGAGTGCTGATGGTGGTGTGTTACTATTGAATACTTGTGACCAAGTTCAATAAAGTTTATCTTTGTCAATTATCAAACTAGTAAATTACAGTATAACTACTAGTCTTATATACAAGTTAGATATTTAGAAGATACTTAGTTATTTCAGTGTACAGCCTCTAACAGAGGTTCATATTCTAGTTGTTAAAGTACTAAAGGGGGTCAGAATAGAAAAACTCTACTATGGAAGACTGAACTCAATAGGAGTATTCCTATCATAGAAGACTATATACTTGATAGATTGCATTACCACTGTAAGGGTGTATTGTAGAAAAAATGGCCATCATAGAAGACAGACTTTTGTCAGATATATTTGAAGAATATAATTACTGTGGAAATATATCTTCAAGATAGGATCTCTGACTTATTATGCTCCATGACTAAGCCAAACAACACTATCAAGTCTGTAACTATTCTATAACTACTATAAATTTCTGGCAGAATTGTATCATACATTTTTCTCTAAGAGATTAGAAGATCATCATCAACAAATAGAAGAATATAAGTATTTAAGTTAAGAGCTTAAACTCTAAGTTCAAAGATGTAAATAAGAGGTATAATATAAAGTGCTGAAAAAGTAGGAAAGAGTGTAGAAACTTGTTCCACACCTACATCTATATTACAAATACTAAAAAGAAATGAGTTCCAGGAGTGTTGAGTTGATATACTTACAAGATAGTTGGAAAAGAAGTCTATAATGCAGTCTGAAAATCCAAAGTGTCTAAGAATCAAAGTAAGCATACTGTGGTTCAAAGAGAGAAAGAATTGCACAATATCAAATGCTACTACACTTGTTTTGAGTCTCTTAGCATAGCTAGCATAAACTAAGTATATTAGAAACATATCTTCAGTGAACCATTGACTCATACCTTCAAGCTGGTTAGAATGAAGAACACTATACTTGATAGTATCAAACTGAAGTTACCTAACAATTATTTTCTCAATAAGCTTACCAAGCATGTTAAGCAAAATAATAGGACTGAATACCTTGGGTGTTATAAGACAAAAGTGTAGACAGACTTTGGTAGGGTTAGGGTTAAGATATAGTTAGTAGTATTATTACTAGTCTACGATAAGAGAAGAGAGGGCATGTGACAGGGAAGTCACATAACATAATGTCATAGGCCTAGAGGAGTCTAAAGTAGTCTGGAAGGACTTAGGGTCTAGAAGGATTAGGAAGAGTCTAGGGTTAGGATGACATCAAGGGACATGGGTTCCTTATGGTGTACATATAGTGCATACATGTATGACAGAGATTAAAGAGTATGATGTCAGGGCACATAGACATGGCATGGTGGCCTTGAGGTAGATGCATAGAAGATGAGTAATGGATATGAGGACAGGGCATGGACATTAGGGTAGGCGTAGAGAAGTTGTAGCATGGACCATGAGGACTTTATATAAATAGTAGGTAGAATACTGTTGTGATGTTCCCCACTAGATATCCCTCCTATGAGATTTACTTGTAGTACTACTATTAGACTTTATGTCTAGTAGTTGCTACAACATTGGGGGTATCATAAGCAGATTTACCTAGCTTGGTTATAATAACATAAACTGACTTTTTAAAGTATCTGGGCTAATATCACAGTAATAAACATACATTGGCCAAAGAAAAAATATCTATAGCATAGGTGTTATTGGCAAGAATAAACTTGAGATACTACTAGATAATATGGTTAGGACCTAGAGCAGAAATATTAGAGTAGGCTCCAAGTACCTTCTGCATTTTCAATATTGAAAATGGTACCCAAGAGTAAGAAGCCTAGTTAGAGATCTCATTTAGAACAGAAAGATCAATAGAACAATTAGCTGTAGCATTATTGTTATAATCCTAAGCTTGGCTCAGATTGCAATTTAGGCAAAGACTTGAGAAAGAAAAAAAGAATGATCAATTGGTAAAGTATAAAAATACATGTTATGACTTAAGACTTTAAGTAAGAACAAAATAAAACTCAATAGAGTTCCAAGTACAAGTTGGTTTATCTTATATACTACAGATCATAGTCTGTATGTACACTATATTTAACCTATTCTAAAGTTTATGTACTTTCCATAAGATCAACATATTATTGCTATATTATATAATATCATCTATTCTAAAACCTTTTACATTTTTATTTGTGTCATATAATCATGTGACTGTGACTGTGATAAGTCCAAAATAATAGAAATGAAAATGAAACTCAAAATAAATAAAAATAAAAATGAAAAAAATAAAAGAAAAGAAAAGAAAAATAAAATAAGTCTAAGTTTAATATTTACAACTTTGCCTTCACTACTATATGAAGCACTGACTGATATATTATAAGAAATAAGTAAGATATAGTAGATTGTAGTAAATATGAACCAAGAATAGAACAAACTCCTACATATGTCCAAGTCATGTCAAATACAAGACAAACATTTGTAGAATATAAGATAGTAATCATGACAATATTCTTATTTTAATGTTTAGTAGGTCTGATGACCATTATCTCTTAGAAAGTCAATACTATGAAGAATAGTTTATTTGGTGGTCCTCCTGAATATATTTCAATTGGAAATTCATAATAACTTGTATCTGGATTATACTTCTATTTTATGAATTTAGTTATAATTTCTTTCTAATATTGAATATTCATTTCTCCATCTAGTTAAATATATTTATAGTAAGCTGAAAAAATGAATAATATGGTCTTTGTTGGAGATTGTAGTTTCTTTAATGCTTTTTCTAGATTGTTGATTTTTTCTTCTAATAGGATTGACTCTGGTATTAGTAGTCTGTTTGATTTTTCTTGAAACATTTCTTGAGGTGTTCAATATGTTTCTTGATAAGCTTCTTATAATACTCTGATATGTTCATCCACTGCTTTTGTTTCCTTTCCTTTGCATTGATCTAATTCATCAGCCAGTAGTACTTGAATATAGTGAGCTTGTCATTTTATGTCTTCATGAATAACATTTTTCAATTCTTCAGATATACTGTAAATATCTCTGCCAATTTGTATTTTATGAGTTTCTCCTATTTGTAGTAAAATATTTTCAATATTTACCAACTGATTTTTTGCTGTATCAGCTATCTTAACAATTTTTTGAATCTGTAGTTGAATATCCACCATAGTCTCCAGTCCTTAAATTATTTTGTGGTATTTCTTTGTTTAGTCTTTCTTCTTTTTGTTCAGAGTTATAATGAGGTCTATACTGTTAGCAGTGGAATAAATGTAGGAGTTGGTAGAAGGGAGAGCTGTTGCAAATTAATAAGACATGATTTAGATTTCCCAATTGCTTGTAGTGCTTTGAGATGTTAATTTGAAGTTTTACCTTTTTTATAGATTTCATTTTAAAAGCTTTGCCCAAAAATCTTGAATCACCTCTTTAGTGTGTGGTAACCCTATTTATACTATCCATTGGTCATGTTCATTCCCATATCTCTTCTAGTGAGCTAAGAATTATGTATTATATTCTTATTATTTGTAATTTTGTACTTTTTCAACTTTGTATTCTTCTTCCTCATTGATAATGTCTGGTGGTAGTACTAGTTTCCTGCATCATGTCAGTAGGTCTTCATTCAACATATTATGTATCACTCATCCTTCTGGTAATTTTAGCTGAAATCTTCCTTGTCTAATATCTTTCATGATTTCAAGAAGTTCATATCTTTTTTGGTCTAGCTTCTTTCAAAGTTGTTTTTGATTAGATGTTCTCTACTTCCAATCACACATTATCTTCTTGTTTCAGTCCTTGAGAGTTTTGTTTTTCCTTGTCAAACTGTTTCTTCATAGCTTCTTTTGCCTTTTTTATCAATGATTTTGCTGTTTTCTAACTTTTCTGTAGTTTCCCAAGGATAGTCTGTAGTTTTGGTAATTCCATCTCTTTTGTTGGGTCTCCCTTCCACAGATGTCTTTCAAAGTCAAGTTCAAATAGCATGCATCCTATAGCTGAGTGTTTTTTTATTGTACTGAAATTCCACTGTTGATAACCATTCTATTCAATCATCTTGTTGATAATTGATATAATATTGTAAGAATGCTTCAACCTTCTGGTTGATTCTCTCTGCTGTTTGAGGATAGTATGCCATCAATAATGTTCTTTCTTGGTATTCTGTGAATTTTCCATATATTGTCTCTATATATCTTGGCTATTTTCTCCAATGACACTGTTGTTATTGTTGCTTTGAGTCTAATCATCTTTGTGAATAAATCAACTATAACCACTATCATATCTTTGTTATTTAGTCTTGGAAATGACCCTATGATGTTGATACTGATTTTCTGTCATGTTTCTTGAAATGTTTCCAATAGATGAAGTTCTCCTACTTTCTTCATGTGTTGAACTTTATTCTGCTGAAATTTCTGGTAACTTGAAATTCTAGATGTTCTATATCTACTGGATCATGATTTTCCTGTAGAATTTGCTCTTAAATTTTCTAGTTATTTAGAATATAGATTTTTTCTTCCATATATACCACTCTGTTGTTTTCCCATATTTGTCCATCTTCTTTCTTGAGTTCTTTTTGCACTTCTTGTTCTCTAGTATTTTTCTTTTAAATTTCTTCTAATAGTCTAGTTTCTTCTATTATTTAGTTTCTTTAAATATTGCTATTTCAGCTTTTGTGCTTATCCTCTTTTTCCATAGTTTGTCTTTGAGCATCTTGCAAGATGATGTCCCTGTTGTCTTCTTTAGTATCTACTTAATCTTTTCTTAACAAAATGTCCACTCTTGTATCTGTTTTTCCTGAAATATATCATAAAATGAAATCATAGTCTTGTAACTTAAAGTACTATCTTACTTGTCATCCACTTACCTGATATAGTTTCCTGAAATACTTGAAATTTTCATGATCAGTCCAAACTTTAAACTTTTTTGTAGTGTTCAACAAGTATTGTCTCCATTCTGTTAAAGCTTCCACTATAGCCAATAGTTCTTTGTTATATATCTTATAGTTTCTTTCAGCTACTTGTATTGTCCTTGATAAAAACAAAATTGGTTTCCATTTTATATACTTGCTATGCTATATAACATTATCTGTTCCAGAACCTATTATAACCTCCTCTATATCATATGATTGTGTGACTGTGACCATGACCTATGTAACAACACTGTGACATGTGTCACACCTTCATGACTTGTTTGTGTAATATCATATTACACTTTTATCTAAGTCTGAAAATAAAGAAAAGAGAAGAGAAACTTAAAAGATAAAATAAAGGAAAAGTAAAATAGAATAAATTTAAGTCCACTGTTTACAACTCTAACATTACTCCCCTTTTCATACTCATCAGAGACGACTTCCAAGAACTTACTATTCATTGAACAGTCTCATTTCAACCAATCTAACACGGCTTCGAACATCTATAACTCACTACCACCTATGTCTAACAGAATCGACTTAGGGATGGACATTCAGCAGGGAGTTCCTCCTACTACCAATTCTGAAGAGAGAGGG
>Ga0157357_1000589_pt1 | contig 15372 bp, 15 predicted proteins | sample AttcapACBM1_FD_111485 | JGI IMG/M metagenome (GOLD analysis project Ga0157357, IMG submission 111485) | Fungus gardens microbial communities from leaf cutter ant in Botucatu, State of Sao Paulo, Brazil - Atta capiguara ACBM1 | ecosystem: Host-associated > Fungi > Mycelium > Unclassified ... | reverse complement strand
TTACAGAGCATTAATTACTATAACACACTCATAGTCGGGCTCGCACATTCTGTGCTAGTGCTTGAGCCTCGTCATCATCTAATTCTTCCCGTGCTTCATACTCTTTCTGATGCATCTCCCTTCGCGAAGGTGGGACTACACTTTGGCGAGGTGGTTTCTTGGACGTTGAAGCCGGTTCTTCGATTGTAGGAGAGTCAAAGATGGGTGCTGGTATGATATGGTAGTGTACCTATTTACCGTTAGCTTTTGTAAATGAATATCACATTTGACATAGGCTCACATGTGGGACTGCCTGAGCGTACTCTTGATTGCATACGACATTGAGGCCGGTATTTCCAGTAGCTTCACACCATCATGAACTTATCTCATATCATCAGCAGATTAGGTGGATCCCACCTTCAGTTATTGCTCTCGCAACCCTTGAAACAGTTCGTCCAGTCGCAGCAGCTATTTCTGGTGGCAGCTCCGACAATCTAGAAATATGTATTTTGGGTATCACCAGTGTGTGTCCAGGCCTCAGTGGAAGAATATCTATGCTCACATCAACCGGAGAGCCTTTGATACTGCTCATTGAGTCGTTCTAACACACACCGAGGATAGCAATAACTTCGTCATCTTCATATAGCTTCGTAGAGGGCGTTATGCCCTGTACAATCCGACAAAACACACAAGTATCGTCTTGGTTCCAAGAGGATGCTGGGATCCTATCTATATGCGATTGTATCATAAAGGAAGTCATTGAGGTCAAGACAGCAAAGCGGTTGGGAGCCGACAAGGCGGACTATTGCGTGGGATTAAATCGACTTATTTGTCCGTTTAAATTAACTGACTTCCTTGGTGTACATTTCTAGTCAGTCGTCATGTCCCGGGGAGATCGAGCAACAGCAACGGGGATCATATCCACGTCCATGCGAGATAACTATGACGAATACGGAGTCGCAGAGGCAAGCATCCAGATTTATCCGTCTGCGTTGATCCACTAACTCTATCAATCCAGTATTACAGGAAAGTGGGATCCACATACCGTAACCCACATTATCCCGGTATCCGACTATGCATCTTTGCCTGGCTACACAAGTGGGTGTATTTTTGTTTCGTACTTACGGGATGCACAACGGCGCTTCCTCATAGATGGTGGTCAAATGAATCTTCTACAATCGCCTCTCAAGGCTCCGGCGATGTGTTGCTATTCGACATGGCCTGTGGTACGTTCATTCATTAATTCAGTAATCAAACCAACCCCTCTGCCGTTCGATTGACACCATCTCTTAGGTAGGTATGATCTGCCTCCCCTACCAGCCCTCGATCCCTTACCGATAGTTCCTGCAGTGGTGAAGTTACACTCGCATTCGCTGAATGGCTAACTTCCTGTAAAAGCTGCTCTATCACCAGCTCGAGACAACCTTCGCAGAGTAACGATAGCACCGCAACAGCGACTTCCCTCTCTCGGAAACTCCAAATGTACTGCACCTGCTCTCTAGGTCCAAATTTTCCTGCTCCCCTCGTAGTGGCTGCAGACCTTGTAAGCAGGTTTAGGTGTCAACGGAAATATACACCATAGCTCAATTCTCTCGTCACGTTTGGTTGCACTTCGTGCTATTGAATGGGAACGTGACATTACAGTTCACGTCGGTGGCGTACACTGACAGGACCTCTCTTCCCTGTGCCAATCTCTCCTTCAACGACATTGCCGAGGGTAACCTGCCTCCCTCAACTTCTGATATGTCAAAAATTCAAATCCAGCCTCGCCGCCAACTTCAAGGGTATGGCGACGACCCTCATAACGAGGAACACATCGAAATACCAAGCAATGTCGAAGAGTCAACCTCACTGACACTGTCTGCACACCAAGAACCCTATTCTACTATCGAAATGATTGTGTGTTCCTTCGCACTGCATCTGATAGAAACACCATCCGAGCTCTTCGCGTTATTGTACGGCCTTAGCCATAAGGCTCGGTGGTTAGTCGTTCTAGCACCACACAAAAGACCTGAAGTTTGTTCCTTATCTCATACCTATAGGTTATTGATGGTTTTGATATGTTCAGATTAAACATGGGTGGGGCTGGCAGAAATGGAATGTCGAGGAATGGAGAAATACGTCGACATCGGGCCATGATGGAGAAATTCTATTTGACAGGTCAGTCACCCCATGTAATTGACTAATCGTTGCTACAATTGTACAGGGTGCATTGCAGGATCTATCGGAGCGTCAATCTCTGACTCTCAATTAGTATCTATGATATTAACTGTACAAACCATAAGTGTAATGGGTATTAAATTTCAACTAGAACAGAAGCGACAATGCCCAGGACGAAGGCCCCAACGCCGACAGCAGCCAACTCAAACGTCCGCTGAGGAAGCGACACAGGCACTCCCAGAATTGAAACGTACTTGTGATCAGGAATAGTTCCAGGAACCTCGACAATTGATACCTGAGGAACCGGTGTGGTGTTCTCTTCAACTGACCTCTGCATGCCAACAATATCCTTTCGAAGGTCTTTGACCCCACTGACCTCCTGCAGCACTTGGGACAACAAATGTTCCTGCTGAATAAACTTCTCTCCTATCTCTCTCAAGCTTCCCTCCATCCGTTCTTTATTCTCTACAGTCATCTCTTCAATCTTCTCCTCAAACGTCTGCGCTAATCGCCTCCGCTTCCATGGTTCCACAACCATGATAGCCAGTATGAACACAACCAAGTTGAGTCCAAGAGCTGCGAGTGATCCATAAGTTGATGCACTCCGAATTTTGTCAGACCATATTTGTTCTTCGTGATACCGAGCAAGAATGGACTTCAAGAGTAAACTAAATTCACGTTCGACAGCAGCTTCCGTTTCATCAAAGGCAACTTTTGCTCGTGTTTCTTCTTGTTCGTGAATATGGTCCTGACGAACAATCTCTGTGAACCTAGCAATATCTGCCTCGTTCCATGTATGTTTACGTTGTATAAGTTCGTTGACCTCGCGTTGTGAGTTGGAGCGTTGCATAACGGCTTGTTCGTAGGCGACTTTAGCTTGTTTAGCAGCTTCACGCGTTAATCGAATTTTATTCTCTTCATCAAAAAAATGAACGTCAATGGTTCTTACCACACTTTTGAAATTACCCCAGAAAGACATACCTTGCTCCACCACTTCCTTCTTCAAAGCCTCAATCTCCTCATAGCCGGACACTTTATTCAGCTCTGCTCCGAGCTTCAAAAACTTTGTCTTCGTTTCTGCTGTAAAACCATCTGCGCGTTGTCGAAGATCAACCGCAGTTTGGTTCATCCGATCCCGAATACGTCGTTTGACCACGTCCATGTCATACTGGGAGAGTTCCTTCCAAGAGCCAGGTTTATCAGAAACGGGATTCACTGTCAATACAGAAGAGGAGGGAGATGAAGATGAGGCGGTGGGTATAGATTCGGACACCGTAGATTCTTGAGGCTTTGGAGCTGGAGCAGACAACGGGATAGTGCCCTCAGCCGCTGGAGACTCTTTTTCTAGTTTCTCGATGCTAGGAGCATTTTGCTCAGCCATACCAGGCTGATGGATAGATATAGGTTTCGACCATGTAGTAGCATGCAAACGAGGGAGAACCTGTCTAGTGAAGATCACCCTCGCTGACAACATGGACAGAAGGGAAGATATTCGCGATTTGACATCACCTCGGGTTGATCCGACCTTTCTGCTCAACAATATATCTATTGATTGAAGTAAGAGTCAGAAGGTAATATAAAGAATAATGTAAGTGCGAGACCCAGTTGTATTGAACGATGCCCAATCCTTAAGTGCCCTATCAACCGGCAATATCTACAGGAAAAGTGGGGGTAGAAGCGAAGCATAAAATGGAGTAACGGACAAGGTCATTCAACTCCAAACATCGAGCATGAGCCGCGAGCGCTCTTTGAGGAGCTTGACCTCTGCTACACCCTCAACAGCCGCAGATCCACCCTTTGCCTCGCCCAAAACTCTTGCTAGAACATCCTCAACCTGCTTGGCCATATTCTTTGCCTCACCACATATATATACGTATCCCTTTCCGTTGAGAATGGCATCGGCGATTTGCTCGCGCTGCTCCCAGATGAGATCCTGGACGTAAATCTTGCTTCCGTCGGGTTTGTAGTTCTGGCGAGAAAAAGCGCAGTGCATCTGGAATTTGCCCTTTAACTCTTCGATGTACCTGGGCCACTCGTCCTTGTACAGGTAATCCTCATCTTCGCGACGGCAGCCATAGAACAGTTTGATGGAACCCCAGTCTTCTAGAGCATTTGGACCATTCTTCTCAAGAGAACGGTGAGCCAGAGCTACACGTTCTTGAACAAATCCACGGAAAGGAGCAACACCCTATTTGAATCAAGTTATGAGAATCACAATGACAAAACATCAGGAATATTGATTTACAGTTCCAGGACCAACCATGATGACCGGGCTCTTCGGGTTCGTCGGTAGACGAAATGTAGAACGCCTAACGTGAACAGGAACTTTGTAAATATTATCAACCTTGTATGCACCGCGAGGACCTTCAATGTGATATCGCGGTACACTCGCACTCTCGACGCCATTTTCCTCGAGAAGGGGCATTGCCTCCCCATTGACGACATGCTTCAGATTGAGGATAAAATTAGAATTGATACCATAGCACCATTTCTGTCTGACATTGTCGCTTGGAATGTTCTGATATTTGAGTATGACACAAGTGATGTGGACAGCATTGGGATGAGACTTAGGGCTAGAAGAGATAGAATAGTACCGGGGTTGAAGACGGGGGATGGCGGAGACGATGAGATCAAATGGAATACTCCAGGCAGTGGTATTGTCAGGGGTAGGAACAGCAGAGGTGTTATTTCCAGCGGCAAGCTGAAGGACTTCACCAAGTTTAAGGCAACCGTCTGCAACAACCCTGGAGTAGACCTCTTTGTTGGTATTAAGGTTTTTCAGGAACGCCTCAGCCTCGGGATTGGGTGCATACTTCGACAAAGGACCGAGGATCTGGCGACCAGCAACAGCGCTGATATCGATGTAGTGGCGAAGAACAGTGCCGTAGGTGGTTGGGACAGGGAATGGTACTTTAGCGAGAGCCGGATCTAGAGACTCGATACTGATAACGGTCTCACGTTTGGTGTACAGGCCAAGGGTACAGAGAAGTCGATCAACTTCAATCTCCGCATTAGTAGGCCAAACACCGAGATGATCGCCATGCTGATAGGTGATGCCAGATCCCTCAATGCTGAGCTCAGCATGGACACAGTTGCGATCACGCGTCAACTGGAACAGCTCCTTTGCCTCATTGATAGGTGCTGGGTATGGATTCTTGGCATCATGGATACCTTTTGTTTTGGTTAAAGCACGAGCCGAATATTCACCTAATAACACTTAGTCAAACAGAGCTGGCTGGAGAGCCGGAAACATACCGAGATAAACTTTTTCCGGGGGATGCGATTCGAGCTCGGAAACGGCGAAATCAGCGGTATCGGCACCTTGGCCCTCCTCGACACCCAGTTCAGTGGCGAAAGCCTCCCACATGCCATCCTTCCATTCTAGGTAATCTTCCTCCATGCTCTTATCATCATCGCCCTCACCACGCTCGCCAATGCGCTTGGCACCCATGTTGGTGAGAACGGCATCCACAGTTCGGCCGATGAAGTTGTAGTGCTCATAAGTTTTGTTGCCAAGCGAAAACACGACGTACTTGAGGCCATCAAGTCTGTGAGCACCGTTGGAGAATTCGAAAGAATCATCCTGGAGGTTTTGCATAAGCTGCACTGCATTGTCGGTAGGTTCACCCTCTCCATAAGTGGCCATAACGAAAAATGCTACGCAGTCTTCTGGGAGCTGATCGAGGTTCTCAAAGTCGTATTCCTCAGGATCGCAAACGAGCGAAGCAAGGCCGAACTTTGATTTAGCTTCCTTGGCAAGACGAATAGCATACTCTTCAGCAGTACCCGTCTGGGAACCGTAAAAGATGATCAAGCGCTTCTTCTACAGATGATGTGTCAGAGCCAGGTGACAAGGGCAGGAGACGTATAAAACTCACCCCCTCCTTCATCTGAGTGACGAAGTCTCGAGGATTACCTCCGCCATTTGTCTTGTTGGGATTTGAGATTGTGGGGGTTGCCTTGGTCTGGGAGGCGGCAAAAAGCTGGTCGCGGAAAAGATAGGCAGCAGCAAGAGTGACGCCCAGGGCAAGGATGACGACATCCGAGGTCGACGTTGAAGACATTGCAGACCAGGAAAAGGCAGAAGGGATTGCTTGAAAAGTGGTACGATTGGTTATTGACATGACAGAGAAATGAGAAAATGGAGAAATACCGAAAGGAAAAGGCCTCTGTAAGAGAGCTTTTGAGTTTTTAAAGGAATCGGGATCAGGCGCGGCCAGGTGAAGATGGAAGGACTGGAGAGAGTTACAACTCGGTGTACAGCAGCGGCAGAAACGTGTTTTGGACTCCCGGTCATCCGATCATTTCTCACGCTTGGCGGCCAGCTCCAGAGCAGAACATGGCCCACATATCATGGATCACATATGTGATATGTATCATTACGATAGAGCTATACAGTGTACTTAGGCCGTGTACCCCACGCGCGGTGTCTTTCGGGCTGCAAAGCAACCTGTTGCATTTCCGCCACCTGCTCACTGTCGACCCCCACCTCGTAAGTGTACCATTGAGCAGCAATCTGCGCCCATTCGGCTACCTCTGCGGCCTTGTGGTCAGGCAGTTCCGTTAGTTTCATGTGCAAGACATCTGCGGACAACACTGACTCGGAATGGGCCGCTGCTACCCAGGCAGCATCGGCAGCAAGCCTTCCCCGTTCACTCCAGTAACCTTCTTCTTCCCCCAACTGCCAGATTCTTCGTGCGTGGGCGATGGCATCGGTCCCACTGATCCGACCTTGTTCCCATGATGCTAGTCTTTGGTAAGCTTCAAGAATGGCCTCTAATCTCTTATCTGACGCTCGAGAATCTTCCAAAGGAAGAGAGCATACACTACATTGACACTCAAACCCATAATGCTCTGCAAGAAAGGCTCTGTATAATTGCAAAGTTGTTGACGCTAATCTGATAGCCGAGCCACAAACTTTACTTACCGGCGATGATGTCTCGATCGTTTGGAATCCATATAGCTAGTAAGCAGTTCCTGTGGCATAATGATGGACTTCTTTTCTTCGTCTCAACATAGGGGCAAGAACACCAACCTCGCCTCTGCCGATAGCCTTAAGCGCATGCACATACAAGGTTCCCTCCTTCTCCCGCCACGTATAAACGGCATTGAAAGCGCTCGAGCAACCGTGATTGATTCTTGCCATTTTGGGAAAAATACCGACACCGTCACCTGCGGCAACAGCGTTTGTCTGAAAAATTGCTAACTTGACTTCATCCTGATGTTCATCAGGATCCAGGTGTTGAGGAAGATTGACATAAGACAGATTAAAGAAAGCCTCCTGCTCATCTCTACCGAGTTTAGCCAGTGATCCAGCGATAAATGCACTCGGAGATGAAGAGACTGGTTGCGCAGCCATCACCAGCGTCAGTTTCAGAATCAAATCAGACAACCAAATCAGACGAACTCTGGCGAGGGACAACAAACAAGGGTTTCTCGCATAACAATCGCTCGCCTTGCTATGAATATACTTGGTCTTACCGATATCTACATCACAAGCGATGCACAAAATACCTGGATATCGCGTGAGGCCAGCAAGCCTTTTCCTTTGCCCGGCAAATCTGCTACAAAGAAAGGTGACGTGTAGGCCTCATGTGTTATTGACTCCTGCAATGCTAAGTCACCGACGCCGCGGGGGCCGTTCCAGATATAGAAGAGAAGTATTGTGCCTATAAGCGCGGCCAAGATCGGCAAAACATGTTGACTGAGGGCCTGTAAGCAATGCTTCGAACAAAGTCATTTGAGCTGACAGACAGAGCGGAGTGCGCACAGCCATGGGTCCGCAAGAACTGTTGCTAGTGCTTTGACCTGGTGTAGCAACTTGGTTTTCTGGAGCACTGCTCTTGACCTTTCTCCGTCTTGCATTAGACATTGTTTGCAATCAATGGTAGAGTGGTTGTTTGCGACCTGTTCTCATATCGTAGTGGATGAACCGGCATCGCCACGGCCCTAAATTCCATTTTAGGCATCCGGATCAGTTAACCTATTGCTAACCGTATGATTTGTCTGTCAAGTGTGTGATGGACCCCGGTTCTGCAAGATATACATAATGCAACACGACGCATCAATGAAATTCCCTAACGCCCAGCCAATAATAACCAGAACACCATAGTGACGAGGGAAGTTAAAGTAACCGCAATGAGCATGGGACTGAATCTCGTCACAGGAAATGATCCTCTAACCAAGGATGATTGGACGACGAAATATCTGACAAGACCTAGAGCATAGTCAACAGCCTTCTATTCGAATCTCTTCCAACTTGTGACCACTTCTCACCTATTCCAAGAACAAGAAGACCCATAGCAATCAAAGATGCCCCCAAAGGATGAGCAGACTTTTTAATGTCTGTCTTATTCGATGCATCGAAAAGCTGCACGAGAGCTAAATAAACGACCGAAAGGAGACGGTCGGTATTGTTATTTGACAAGACACTTGACTCTGGACGCTTACCTACACCAGCAGAAGCAATTGCAAGGCTGGTTCTCATGTACGCCAAGAACGTTCGCTCGAGGGCGAGATGGTCCCTCGCCACGCTTCCACAATTCTGCAACCTCAGAGAAGCCTCGTCACACCGTCCTCCTGTCAGAACTTGGAACGTTCGACGCAGTGGAGAGAACATATAGACATTCAACACAGGCTTCAAGTCGATTGCTTCCGTGCGACAGTCGACAGACAAATCCCTTCGTTCCTGTTCTCCTAGTTCCCTCTCCTCTGCAGAGGCTAACGTCGTATCTACGTGACACTTCACAAGAGTCTTCGTTAAGTCGTTAGTGCCATAATGATTCGATTTCGAGCTGTTTCGAAGCAGCGGGGTGGTCTGATGATTGAGAGCTTGGAAGGACATCACAGAAAGCAAGCAAGAGGAGGAATGGGCTATGACGTTGTTTACTAGATAATTATAATTTACTCAAGGGGGGTTAGTTCGCTTAAAATCCAAGATGACGCTTGGGATGATCAGCCAGTCCTTCATCCTCCTATTTTGGAGCCAGTCGCTGAAATTGCGCACAGGTTCTGGATCATCCAAGATTGCATCATTAAAGTACATTATGTAATATGGTCAGCTACCACAAGTTTGTATGACGAATGGAATAACCACCCAACATTAAGACCATTTGGCCTTAGAGGGCAAGTGAGGCAAACGACACATTACATATTCCTACTTATAATTGGAACAATAAAACTGAAACAGACTACATGGCTCACATCATGCTCGTATAGGCTAATGTCTACCTACAAATTCCAGCCCAAAGGTCAAGAATTGAATATGGCTCCATATCTTCTGTATAGGTCCAACTACAGGGTAACTGGAGCGCAAGAGTGGCTGGGTCTTGACAGATTTTAGATGGAACATTTGAAGTACTTAAGAGAAATATATATCTCCCGAATCCATGAACCGTTGCGCCAAATATAAAATACGAATGCGTATCCTCTCGTTAGTCCGTGTTGTTGGTGCGTTGATCGGCTTTGTAGTCATAGTATGTTGTCTGACTGGCACGTTTTCTATTTCTTCTCCGGTGAGCAGCAATCTCAAAGCATCTAGACTCCATCGGAATGCTTCTATCAAGTGAAAATTGACTATTTACTGAGAGAAAGTTTACGCCGACAAGAACTTCCCATTGATTGTTCCTATACGAGAGGGCTACGAGAGAGCATGCTACTCTCGGAACAGCACGATGAAAAAAACGGATAATTGCCCCAGGCTAACATGATCCAAAGTAGTGGACTGTGGACACCCCATCGGGATGTCATACCCTCACTACTTACGCTACTGCCTTTTATCTTTGGCAATACTAGTAGTCGCATAAAGGATACTACCCCCAAAAACCATACTAGCTCCTAATGCTAACTTGTAATCCCAGTCGTTTCCGAACCACCAAACACTAAAGCACAGGCTAATTGCTTTACGGATCGTCAGGACTATTTGTGTGGACACTGAAGATACTTGCTAATAATGAAATCTCATTCAGCTATCAGGACACGAGCAACGACATCCAACACTGACCGAGGACAACCGATTCACGCCCGAGACGCAAATGAGCTGGGAAACCAGGTTTCCGATAAGTATTATATATGCAATCCAGACCGAATTGCTTGGGGAAGTACGAGATAAACTTTTTAGCCCTTGGCCCACGTCAAACCGGAGAAAGATGAAGATCGGCAGTGACAAAGCATGCTAGTCAAAGTGAGCACGGTCTCTAATCAAGCCTGGTGTCACAGCCATTCACCGTATAGAATACCCCTTCCTTCCAGCATGGTCCATACTTACGGTAAGTTTCCTCTTGCAGCAATCCGAGAAGGCCCGTACAAAATAGGGATACAATAAGCATGACTATACCGATTGTGTATGTTCGTAGCTCTTGCGGAGTTCGAGGAGACACCTTCCAGGTGCTTTCTGAGCTTGAAGGCCTCGAAAGCGTAGCGAGAGTGACACCAATTGTAACAACAGCAATAGATATCTGGAACATTCACACTTTTCGGATCTATGAGGCTGTCTTCGATGACTTACCATTTGCCGGTAAGTGTAAGCTTTTTTAAGGAATAGACATCCGAACAACATAGATACTGCGAGGCCTAAGAAAACTTTGAATACACAAAGCATATAAGCGTGAGTTAACGTAAGGAACGTACTTCCAGAGCGAAACACTATCTGTACAGTCAAGGGCACCTTGTATGCAAATACCCAGTTGTTCAGTAAGGACCCAGCAGTTAGAACAAGCACTTGAAAACACCACCGAATCAATGGAACTTGACGAGGCCTCAAGCGAGGCAGAGGATGGTCTTTGGAAAATAACAGAAATGAAGGGAGCGATTGTAAGGTGATGAAGAACATTTGAGAAAACGTGAGGGCGGATCCTGGTAGACAACGTCATTCAGTACTCAAATAGTGCTGATACCAGCATACCAATCGCGGGGTTTAACATAAGCAATTGTTCATAGGCCCAGACATTTCTGACAAGAACTCAACAAATTGACCTGAGCTAGCAAAGAATTCGGACGTACGTACAACAGCCTCCAAAGACCATTCCTAGTACCTGCAGTGAGATAAGACCTTACTTTATGCATCATCTTATAATGATTGCTCACAGTGTAGAAATCCAGCAAGGTAGGACCAACAACGGATGTCACTTCCCTAATTTGTGGTAAAAGCGCCGGCATGACAGAAGCCCGAATTGAAGTGCCTATTTCTGAAACCTTGCGCTTTGCCATCTGCAGCACCAAGCCAGTGTCTAGGCCAGGAAGCTCAGGCTCACGTTTTACGGCAACCGTCTATCTAATCACGTGCACGCTTTCAGTATTTATATCGCTACAAGCAATCTGATGGCTAAAGCAGTCCAAATGAACGGGATGAATATTGGCGTGTCCATGGGTAAAGTGTAGGCGAAGTTTTCTGGTCAAGTTTTTTTGGTCAAACGGTCAAAGGGGGCAATACATGGCATGTCCTCTGTGCAGTAAAGCGTGGGAACAATCACATTTGATTGTTGCCAAATTTTCTTATACCACTGTCTCAGAATAATGGAACCAGCCCACGTGCCATTCGAATCCTGAATTACATCTCTCAAGTACACCTCTTGTGGATGGCTTCCGAGGAATACCATAGAAAATCTCCCGGTGATCGAGCATTAACTAGCTCGAACAAATCAGAGCAATCCAGCGTCACCACCACGTCGGGCGATCCTCGTCTATATACCTAGCATCCAACCTTTGCGCGCTAGACTGTTGTTCGTGTGTGCCGGGCACCGAAGCATACGTGATGTGAGGTGGTTTGAATGATTGGCTTGTGCCAGGAATAGCATTGCTTTGCAATGCAGAGAATACGAGTTTAGAAGGGAGACCAGCGAACATGAGAGTTGCTTCCGGAGAGGGAATGAAGAGCAATCACTTTCTTTCAATGTCGAGATGACGGTTGGCGAGGAATGTCTTGAATAGGATGTTGCCCCTGTCTAATTGAAGTGTTCTGTAGACCACCTGAATATGGTGTTGCATCAAGAGACTGGTCACCTAGGGCATGGTTACATGACATCATAAAATTACTCCTCGAAATCGAGAAGAAACAGACAAAGTACTGATTACTGCTGCTCATGGGGCAGATCCGACGGTCTCTTGATGGCATAGAATCGGAGCCGCATGTATACCATTGCCCACTTCCCACTCGCATCTTGACAATCCGTTCGGCAATGTTCAACAACTTCCTCCATAATCACATTCGCCTCTGCCTCCGGTATATCTTTCAAGAACGAGTGTCGTGTAAATAGTTCCAGCCAATCATACAAACCAGAGGCAAGGGGCGTTATCCGAGGTGTTAACGATATGTGCGTCGGTTCAAAACCAGCTGATACTAGTAGCTGATAAGATCTTAGCCAGGACCCTCCTAGAACAAAAATTCTATTACCTTGACATAATCTTCCATTGAGGGAAAGTACCAAGGATCACGGGCAACTGGATCATATCCCCTTATCTTGAGGGCACGATGGATTGCTGCCCTAACGCCTGAAGTTGAAATCAACGGAATCCAGCCATCGGGAGCGTGTAGGCTCACCTATACAGTTCATGAACCCCCCCCCCATCTCTGCGACGAAGCGACCTCCAGGACGCAGAACACGCAGAACACCTCTCAAGACACCTCCGGGATCCTTCTTGCCCCAGTGCAGTGCGGAATTGCTGAAGACAGCGTCGAACGGTTCCTGGGCCTCCGGCACTTCATCCGGTAATTCAAGATCTTGGATATCCGACACAAAGGTGTGCTCCAGTCCGTTCAAACGCGCTTTTTCAATCTATACGTATGGTCTTGTCAGATAGAAGTTTAGATGAGTAGATGGGTTCAGTCTTACCATACTAGTGCTGGAATCCACTCCCACCACCACCCCTCCCAATTTTTGTTTGACTACCTTTGATATCTCAATAGTAACCTCACCACTCCCACAACCTAAGTCCAATATGCGTTCTCCCGGACGAGGACACAAAAGCTTTAGAACTGGCGCAACAAATTGGGGTGAATGAACAAATGAAGCCGTCTTGTTATATTGATTAGCATCCCACATTGAATCAGAAGTTGCGGCACTGGAAGATTGACTACTGATGGATCAAAATGGCTGACTCCAATGTTCACTTCAGATTTATATTTATAAGTCGAGGAGTCGGTCGAGAACGGCCGAGGCTCGGCCGGGAATAATAGCCGACCAGTGTTCTGAGGAGATGGTCTGGTGCGGGTGACCTCGACGCTGCTACACGAGTAAATCCAGATAAGCACTGCGTCTTAGCAATATGTATTAAATATGTAAACATGGGGTGCTCTACGCGAGTTTAAGAAGTGGCCGTTGCGAGCTATTAGGCAGTTGGGGCCTTTCCCGAACTGTCCTGACTAGACTCCGTGCCAGAGACAGCCGTCTCCAAAGATGATTTCTTCTCTGCTTGAGCAATGTGGCGTGCCTCTTCATGAATGTCGTGAACTTGTTTGGAGGTTTCTGTGTAGAAACGCCTCACACGTTGTCCAACCTGAGAAGCGATGGCTTGTTCATAGTACTTGTCACAGGTAGTCAAAAGACGTGTCCATTAATGATCGTGGGCAAAGTAAAACATACGTGACGTGTGGTCTTAGAGTATCCCTTGGCTTCGTCAATTGCCTTGGCTCGCCCGACCTGCTCACCCAATTTGGACTTGACAGCGCCTGTAGCTGTGGTATCAGGGCCAAATGCGCGCCTTCCAGCATCTTCATCGATGCGATTGAACCAAGTCAAGAAATACTTCGAAATTCCGTGTTTTTCTGCAATCGGAAAACAGTGTTAGCAATTATACTTGGGAAAAGTAAGGGTACACACTATCAATGGCGATAGCATGTTCGAGGATTTGGTCGGAGAGTTTATAGCCCCTTGCCAGATATTCTGCTGCAACTGTGTAAAATGATAATTTGATGGTCATTTCAACATGTAGAGATACATTACTCACTAGCAGCTCGAGGTTTATCAGATTGATCAATCTCATCTATGTGCGTTTCTGCTGTAGCTTGATGAAGATGTTCGTCCTCCTTGACAGTGTCAGACGTCACCGATAATGTAGCGCCATCCAGAGTTCCACCATTCAACTGAAAAGGTAAATGTCAGTCGGAGGGAAAATAGGAGTACCTAGAATACCATAAGAGCCGTTTTGGCTGCGGAAGCTTTCTCGAATCTAATGGTAGCGGTCGCCGACTTTTCCTCGTGATCGATAACTGCAATACTTGGATCCTCTGAATTTATGAGGCACTAGACAAGTTATTGGGACTCACGGGCCACAGAATCTGCGTATGTGTTAACTACTACGCTGAGAAAGACCTCGAATGTACTCACGAGAAGAAGTCATGGAGTTGCGACTTGGTAGTCGACGGCGCGATGTCGGAGACCTGTATCGTAAAGCAAGCACCCTTCGAAACCTCATTGTTGCATTGTACGAACCTGTACGGGATAAGTCGACATGTTGGTGAGGGCAGAACTGATGAACGATTTCATAAGGTGTCTGAGTCCAGGGATATGCGTATTTAGAAGGAGATGATGACATCATATATATACCTTTGGATCCCCTCCCTGCCTCCTATTTTATTCGCCACTGACAAAACTGGAACACGCCTTCTTCGAGACAATAGACTATTTGAAGTTTCCAAGTGTCCGTCAGTTGTGTCTAACATCTGATTGGCTACCGAGATCCGGGGTATTCGACCAGCTTTACACAACCCGAGGCTCCTCGCATACGCCCAAAGGTCTAATAAGACACAGTGAAATAGGTGAGGGAGTGATCGACTCAGCTCTTAATTCGATACCACGGCAACCAGCAGATTCATATTGATAGTGAAAGTTGTCCTGATTTACATAGATATGGAATTAGCAATCATATGTTAACCTTTCAATCAAATAGGAAAAATCATAGTAAATGGAAATTGAGATGAAGAGACAACCTAAAGATAAGTCTGTCAGTCCATTTCTGTAACATGGTTTAGTGGATAAGCTATCCAGAAAAATCTTATTAGTCTGAAAGTGAAATTTCAGCACTAGGTGAGTTGTATATAAGCAATGGTCTGTTATAGATCTGATAAATTGTCAAGTCAGGCGCTCTTTCCGCTTCGCGCTCTCTTCCTATTCGATATCACATTCCTTTCCTTTCGGACTTATTTCCTTACATAATGATTGGACTGTACAACTCTTCACGCCACACAGTTCTCACCTCAGTTTCGTGCTACGAAGTCTAAGGTGAGTATAAGATAAC
>Ga0157357_1000588_pt1 | contig 15403 bp, 16 predicted proteins | sample AttcapACBM1_FD_111485 | JGI IMG/M metagenome (GOLD analysis project Ga0157357, IMG submission 111485) | Fungus gardens microbial communities from leaf cutter ant in Botucatu, State of Sao Paulo, Brazil - Atta capiguara ACBM1 | ecosystem: Host-associated > Fungi > Mycelium > Unclassified ... | reverse complement strand
TATATATAGTGTAGATACACTCCTGTATCCTTACACTTTACCACTTGAATCACATCCCTTATACTTTCTCAAGTCTTTGCCTAAGTGTAACCTGAGCTTTAGTTTGAGGTCGTAACAAAGTCATAACTATAAGAATCAAAAGATCTTTGTAAACCAATCTAAGTACTTGAACAAAGTTCTAGCATACTTTAATGTAGCAACCAACCCAATAAGTACTCTACTGTCATCAGACTATGTATTTAAACCCAATAATAAACAGTATAACTCCAATTTCCATCAAAAGTACTAGCAAATGGTCAGATCTCTAATATATCTAATGATTGGCTTACATCCTAACATAGTATTTGTTGTAGTCAAACTTGCCCAACAGATGGCAAATCTCTCAAATGAGCATTATTAAGCAGGATTGTATCTCTGTAAGTATTTGCTTAATACTTGCAAGTATTGAATAGTATTATAAAATAAACTACTCACTTATTTGTGATATCTGAGCCTTAGGTACACTCTCAGAGGTTTAGAAGTGATTCAGAAGTTAAATAATGATGACAATGATGATTAAGATCAATATAGATGATAAAGAATAAAAATTGATGAAAATTGATGTTGTTAAGTCTGAGGTCTAATCTAATTCTTAAACACAGAGATATATATATATATAAAATAGTGATAGTCCATGCACAAGCTGTTTCCATCATATAATCAAAACTCATATCTGATAGGAGCTGTCATCTGTTATAGCAGCTGTTAGGCTAATTTCAGAAGATAACTAATTATGTTACTATATTAATATGCTTGTATCTCTATAAATACTTATTGCTATAAGGTATACTATATATTATTGAGAATAGTTTGGCAAGCACTTTCTAACACAAGTTCAATTGTGTGAATTTGTCTAGTTGTTCATGAGATATTAGCAAATAAAGCTTTTATAGTTACTGATGATCTAATATCTCAGTTGTTTGTTGTTACTTTTATATATCCCACATATATGTAGGTAATCCTCATTTGGGGCTTTCCAGTACAACTTAGTTTGTGAAAATTGGTCCACTTGTTGTAGAGATACAAGCTGAATGAAGTTTGTGACAGAATAGTTTATATGTTACAACTCAAAGACCTTAGAGTTGGTCAATAAGAAGAATCTTATATTAGAATTAACATAAGAGAACTCAATAGAGAATTCTGTACAAGATTGTCTATCTTATATACTAAACTGCCATGGTCTGTGTTATTACTTCTCTAGCCTACCCTAAATGACTATGTGTTTACCTTAAAGTCAATATATGTTGCACATGTTATGTAACATCATCCTTCCAAAACCTTCTATATCCTTCTTTATAACCTTGTGACTTGTGGCTGTTACTGTGACCATTTCATCTGATGTGACTGATGTGTGACAGTGTGATCATGATGTCACTATAACCCTAACCCTAGATCTAAATAAAGAAAAGAAAAAAGAAAAAGAAATTAAATAAAAAAACTAGTGTTCAGACTTCACATGTCTGATATTATGATGAACTCAGCAATAAGTTTGTTATAGCACACTCTGATTCAAACTGGGCACAAGAGAAACACTCCAAACATATTGATGTTTGCTATCATTACATAAGAGATCTAATTGAGGATAAACAAATTAAACTATATCACATTAATGGGAAAAAGAATCCTGCTGATATTCTGACCAAAAACTTTGGTTAAGTATTGTTTAGTCATTTTCATCCATCTCTTGGCTTAGAAATACTCTAAGCTCATCTTCTGTTTCTATCACTTAATAGCTAATGTCTTAAGCAATGAGGAGTGTCGTAAAATATTCTGCTTAGTAAGTGTATGGTGTATGGCCCACAATTAGTAATCCTAATTAGGTAGTTGATATAAAAATTTTTGCATAGATTGAACTACCACCAATATTATTTGTCTTTAATTGTTGCTCATACTTCCTTGGCTCTCCATTCAAGTATTTACTACAGGTAAGTGGTTGCCAGTTGTCCACACTGTCCTATGCTGCTATGCATTCTGACCCTTCCAACATATGGATCAACCTAGAATGTTTGATTCATCTCTGGATAAGTATTGTCAGCTTGGTCTGCTCTTCTGTGTGACATCTGCAGACTTTCTCACCTGAGTGTGAACTGCATCTAACAAGTTTTCACTTTTGCTACTATCATTATGTATAAAGCTTGACTCTCCTAAGATCAAACTAATATATTTGTAAGTAGCTGCCAGTTGTTTACACTGTGCATGCTTGCTACTTTGCTTGCTCTTTTCAACAGTACTATCTTTATGCCTTACAAATTGGTCATCTCATCTATACTTATTCAATTCTTTATTACAGCCTGACCTAAACTTAAGGTTATAACATGATCACTCTCCAAAATTCTTGCAAATCTTTTTGAGAATGGTAAGCAAAAAGGTTCTGGGACTTTGGTAACCAACTTCTTTGGCCCCTAAAGTTCAGAGAGCTGTCCAAATTTTTCAGCCTTAACTAGAATATTTACCACTTACTCCCATAACTGACTCGGTGTTGGAAAAGGTGCATGCTTTGACATTCCCTTCCACTTCGCAATCCCACGACCATTTCGATAATTATGTATACCGCCTCTGGTACCTGAGTAAGTGTCACGAAGTCAAATTTGTCGGGATGCACACGGGATCCAATTTCACCAATGTTGTGACAAGGAACCATAATGTGCGAACGAGTACGAGACAATAAGCGAGAGTGTCTTGTACGTGTGGTGTCCCTTGTCACATCTATGGTCTGCCGTCAATATATGATACTGTCACTCTATATCTATGGACACACAATATGAACCCACATGAATGATACTTGGTCTGGTTTTCCAACTTCAGTTTGATTGGGACAGCATCATCATTATTTATTTATTTAAATATCGATGTCACACACACACAGTCGACTGATGTGATACCGGTACCAGATTACACGCGGGATAAATACTCCACCAGCTTGTGCGCTTTGGTCTCTCTGCTCTCAACTTCCACCTCATTAGATGCCATTGTTTCTACTCTTATTGAGTCTTTTGGTTGGATGGGTCTGTTACAAAGTGTTCATAGCTCCAAAGTTCAACCCACTACAGCAAATCGCGGGTCCTCCCTATGTCTGGAAAGGAAGTGTCAAATTACATGAGTGAGTCCGCCAGTGAGCACCTTGATCTGTGTTTGTTATCTTCACAATGCTTTAAGCCCTTCGTACTCTTCCAGAGTACATGATATATACGTGCAGAGATACGGGCGATCAATGCGCGTCTGGGGGCCAATGCCAGTAGGCTGAGTTCTTCCCACTTGTCGATGCCCAATTTCATACTCAGTCATGTGCTCTAGGGTGATATACGTTTTTTGACACTGGATCCTTGGTCTGTTCAACATGTCCTGACAAATCCGACGATATACGAAAAACCATGGCAAATACGTCATAACATTTCAAACGTGCTCGGAAACGGTCTTCTCGCGGCGGAGGGACATATCCACAAACGTCAGCGACGTATTGTTGCACCCGTATTCTCCAGGCAGTATGTTCAAGGACTTCTACCTCTCTTCTTCACCAAGGGCAACCAGTTGAAAGAAAAGTGGATGGGTTTAGTTTGTGAAGGTGCTGAAACATACGAGGAACATGTGACGGTGAATGTTTATGATGAACTGAAAAGGGTGACTCTTGAAGTCGTAGGACATGCAGGTCAAGTGATATGGCATTTATTTTGGCTGGAGCTCATTCAAAACAGCCCTAGATTGCGATCTCAATGAGAATCGGGACGAGCTCAACGAATTATTACTTGCACAAAGAGATCTCTGGGACCTCGCGGTTTATCCAATTAGGATCTGGGGATTATTAGTGTCATTATATTGTCCATGGATGACTAAGATCATTGTCAGTCGTACCTCATCCGATTTTAGTATCTGTTCATATGGGTTGTATAGCCGAATGAACATCAGAAGTCCATCAAACGCTCTCAATCAACTATTCGACGTATCACGGATAGACTGATTCGAGAGAAGAAACGCAAGATTGAGGATGCTGTTGCCAATGGCAAGACTTACGAAGGGAATGACTTCCTTAGTCGTTTACGTGAGTTAACCTTTACGAGACTCCTCCGTTTTAAAGTTGAGTATCACTGAAGTGAAGTCTAATGCTGCAAAACACTTGGGTCTTGAAGATCGTATCTCGGACGATGAAATATTTCACAATGTCAATACATTCTTGTTTGCGGGTGCAGATACCACCTCTGTTAGTCTCACATGGACACTTTACCTCCTCGGCCAGAACCTCGATCTTCAGACTCGCCTGCGGAATGAACTCCTTTCTGTCATTCCTGCAGTCTCTATCTCAAAATTGACAGAAGAAGAGATCCACTCTTTGTCTGGCAGTATTTCGAATTTGTCCTACCTTCATAATGTTATCCGGGAGTCATTACGATTAGTCCCGCCAGTACATTCCTTTTTTCGTGTTGCCACAAAAGATGACCAAGTGCCAACCCTGTATCCCGTCCGTGATTACCACGGAAATATCATGGATGGAAAGAGAAGCGTTACAGTACCAAAGGGAACGTTTGTCCACATTCCTATAGAGGGTTTCAATCTAGACAAGGAGTTGTGGGGCGAAGATGCTTGGGAATTCAAGTCAATTTTATCGTCTCTTTTCCATTGACATCTGATAACTTGTAATTTCTTAGTCCTGATCGTTGGGATACCCTACCTGATAAAGTTCAGACATTACCCGGCCTACTCCGTCATATACTCTCATTTTCAGGAGGGCCTCGAGTAAGCCTTTCGGCACCACATCACTAAAGACAAATCCTGACCTGTACTGAGGCATGCGTGGGTATGCAGCTCTCCATGACAGAGATGAAAATGATCCTTTACTTCTTGCTTACTCACTTCGTATTTATTCCCACTGAGGATAAGATCCAGCGTGTCAACATGTAGGTTATATATTTTATTTCTGCCACCATGCCGACTACTCAATGCCATCTTGATCAGTGTCATGACTTATCCGTATATATCAAACCGGTTCAAAGAAGGAAGGCAGTTGCCGATGATCGTAAAACCATTCAGAAAAGCAAATATCACTGAAAAGAAGGCAATACCCATCATACCATAGGCAAATTGCTGATAATCAGTGTTGCTACAGAAGCTCCAATGCAGCATTGACAGTAGGCTAGGGTTGACCAGCAGACGAAGTTGTTCACCAAGTGCACCGTTGGTTTCACTTGCTATTTTTATCACCTTCACGATAGTTGTGTGTTGTGTTGTGTGTCGCAAACACGCGTCATCATACAAATTGTACCATTCCAGCTGCTCAGACAATCTTGTATACCAGTAAGTAACGACATGGTGGATGTCTGTTGTGACAGACATGTGTTATACTTGAGTTCAGCCTATTGTCATTGAATCCAGGTATATAGTCAACAGCTTCCATGTATATCCATTGTCATCTGCCTTCTGTACTAGCAGGAAACTTGGTCTTATTTTTTCTGTCTTTATTTCTTCTTTTGCATTCTTAACTATATTCCATAGTAGATTAATGTTACAACTCAAAGATCTTAGAGTGGATCAATGAATAGAACCTTGTATTAGGGTTAACAGAAGAAAACTCAATAGAGAACTCCATACAGAACTGTCTACCTTATATACTAAGACTGATGGTCCATGCTACTACTGTAATTAGCCTACCCTAAATGACCATGTGTCTACCTTAAGGTCAACATATGTTACACACATTATATAACATCATCCTTTTGGAACCTTCTACCATCTTCTATGATAATATGTGATCATGTGACAGTTTGTGACAGTGACTTGTGACATCAATGCTAAACCTTAGCCCCAGTTCCAAAATAAAATAAAATCAAAAAATCAAAAAACCAAGTCTATCATTTATGATTCTTGTTGTGGTAACCACTAGATACAAAGTCCAATAATCACACAAGCAAGTAAAGCTCTCAGTTGGCTATCAATGTAGAGATCACAAGAGAACTCAACAAGGAGTCTCTGCTGAATTGCTACCCTGTTTATATAAATTACACATGGTCTGTGCTACTTAATAATTACCTTACCCTAAAGTCCATATGTTATCTATGAGATAGCTATGCAGTTAACATGCTTCTTGACATCATCCATCTAGACTGCTCTAGTCTGTTCTAGGCCTTTATGACATCACATCATGTGACATGTCATGTGACTGCAGTGTTATGTGCCACTTCATCATCAATAAAAGAAAAAGAAAATCAAAAGAAAAGAAATATAAAATCAAAAAAATAGATAAAAGAAAAAGAAAAATATTAGTCTTCATACACATCATAACAATTCTGACAATTAACCATTTCTATTCATTCTGTTATCATAAACTCCATTTCTTTTTTCTGTTATTATGTTAGGTCTATAATTTCAGAGATAATACAGGATGGTGAGAATTAAGGAAATATAGTAAATAACTAGACTAAGGAAAGCACAGAGTATTTACTAGTCTTAAATATTATGATTATCAAAATATAATAAAAACAATCTGTTATAAACTATTTTGAGTTATCTATCTTTCATGCTTTATATCAAATTCCAGATGCTTATCTGTTTCTGTAGACTCTTTTATCATAAATCATACATTTGTGTTTCATTGTCTGATAACTTGTTTTCTTGACTTCCTATTATTATATTGTTGAGAGTTAGTCTCTTTGATATTTTCATAGTTATTCACTGTTAAGCTATTGTTCTAGAACCTATGTTAGATGTAGTTTTTGCTTCAAGTGGAAGTTCACAATTGTTATATAAAATAGAATAGATCAAGTGCTAAGACCTTTTTTTTTAAATCAACAATTTATTACATAGGATATGAAGACAGACCATGGTAGTTACTTTGTAACTACATACATTAAGATACATATGACATGAAGAAAAAGAGGAGAGAACTAAAAAAGGAAAAGGAAAAAGAAAAGGAGATTTAAATAAAAGAAAGAGATAAGACAGAGTCCACAAAGTAACAAGCTTTAAAAATCATATAATACTTTCCCCAAATAAGAAAGTATTACTGTTATACATCAAAAAAAGTATAAAATGGCCTATTGTATCCCTTCTCAGATTTCAGTAGTTGTTGTATCTTTTGCACTCATATAGAATATGACATCTAACTTCAATAGAATAAGTACTATATGGACACTTGAAATCTTCATGGGAAAAAAATATTAGTTGATACTTACTGATTAGTGTATGGTTAATGATTGCTTTTGTAACTCTAATATATAATAAATTTCAGTGACCAAAGTATTTGAGCCATATTCTACCTTTAGAGTAAGTTGGTTCAAGTAGATTGTTTTTATTGTCCAACAATTTCAGGAAATTATGACCTTTGTCATCTAATGCTTGGAAGGTCATCTTCTATTTATTAATAAGATTATTTCATTCTTTTTTCTTGCTAAAGTTCCAAGATGACTTCTACAGAAAAGTTGGGATGGGTTTAAACTTCTTAGTTTCTCTATCAATAGCTTTGTGAAGGAACCAATTGCTTTGACTAGGGCATTTTTAGAATTCGATAGTATTACTGATGTTGGTATTAAAGAATTTCCTAAGTTCATAGGAGATTGAGACCATATGAACTTGAAAAGGATATGACATATAATTGAAAACTTTCCTAACAGAATGACTACAATTTTCCTGATGCCTTGAAGATTGGTGGCTTAATTTATGCCATATCTTATAGCAAACAATTCAACTTCAGTAGTTGTGATATTAACTATGTGATGGATTGTTTTGATAATCTATTTGTTATGAACATGAATATAAGAGATGGAAGTAGCAACTTGATTCTTTATGCTGGCATTAGATACCACAAGAGTAATTAAGAGATCCAAAGAGGAAGTGAAAGTAATATTGTTAAGGAATCAAATATATGCTCTAAGATTTTTATCACTTTGTTTACTTGAAGTATGAAAGGAAAAACAATTTGAGAAGATATCAATAAGATGATGATCTGGTGTGAATTCTTTGTTAAATGGGTCAAAAGAAGAGAAAACTTTGTTAAACCTGTTATTCATGTTGACAACAGGGCCTTTAATTTTTAACCACTGTTTAGAAGTGAGGTTATTCAGTGATAGTCAATAAGAGATGGTGTTAGATAACAAATTGGTTTTGAGAAGGGATTTTAAAATGTGATTGCTAGGAGGAAAGTGAGCTCTGAGTTGCAATCTGTCACTGAGCTTTTGTAGATGAAGTTTAATTGGAATAAGACCCATGATAGCCTCAATGCCAGAGGAGAGAGAATTATGGAATGTACCTAAGATCTATATGGTAGCTCTTCATTGTATTTTGTTAAGTTTCTTGATAGAATATGAGAGTAGTGCTTTGTTATAGAACTACAATTGAAAGCTATATAGTGCAATGGGGAGAACACAACTTCTATATAGTAGATGTTTTTGTTGAGAGATGAGACTACAAGTGGATTTGCTGAGTAATTTTATGCATTTGACTATAGAAATAGTTTTGTTAGCATAGAAGTCAATGTGCATACAAAATATTAACTTTCTGTCAAAAATGAAGTCTAAATATCTCCACAAATTCTTTGGCTGTAAAATGGGACTGCCTAATGGGGAGAGGTCAAGAAGTGGGGAATTAAAGAAGCCAGTAGATCTCAAGAAATGAAAGACCTCAGTTTTTCTGTGCTCCAACTTGAGACTAAATCTATCTAAGAGAGAGGAATGATTTGATAGCTATAGAAAAGAAAAGAATTCAAGACTGTTAGAGATTTGTTCTGAGCAACAAGTAATTGTTGTTTACAAAAGAAAGAAAGAAAATAGGAATTTTTAGGGATTTTGAGTGATTTTAAAAGATATGAAGAACTAGAGAAATATAAAGAGCAGATAAGATGGGAGAGAGGGCCAAGTCTTAACTAACTCCAATGTCTACATTAAAGAAAGAAGAAGAAAAGGAATTCCAAACATATTGAGTTTTTCATCCTACCAGATAATTTTGGAAGAACCTTGAAACTTTTGGATTGAAGTCTGTCTTGTCAAAAATATGAGGAAGTAGTTGGTGGTTAAGGGATGAGAAAAATTAGGCAATGTCAAAAGTAAGGGTGCTTATATTGATGTTTTTAACCCATTCTGAGTGAATGAAGTATATGAGAGTAACTCTAGCATCAATTGTCGAATGTTGTTTGAATTTATCCAGTTGACTCAGGTGAATGAAATTGAAGTCTTTTACTAATAACTTTCTCAATGAGTCTGCTGATTGTGTTGAGGAAGACAATGGGTCTGAAAGATTTAGAAGAGTCATACAACTCTTTGTTGGGTTTAGGTATGATAATGGAAGTTGATGTTTTGAAATATGATAACCAATAGCCTAGTTCAAAACAAGTATTAGCAATATCAATGAATTTTTTCAGATATCTAGAGTCATTAATGATAGTCTTGAGATGTCTCCATGACAGTTTGTTGGGACTAGGGGTAGATGAGTTATTGTACTTACTAATAGCATTGATAAACTTTACTTTGGAGAAAGAGAACCATACTGATGAATGTTTGCTCAAATGTTTATTCAATAGACTGACATCGATTTGTTGATTTTGTGTCTTATTAAAGATAGAATAAAGAGCCTGCTAAGAATCCTCAATTTCAAGGCAAGGTTGGTCGTTATATTTAATCACCTCTATAGCTGGTAATTTTTATTTGTTGATCCAGTTCATGAGAGCCTAAGGACCACAACTCTTGTTGGTGGTTTCTTGGATTTTTAGGTCAAAAAACATTTGTTTTGTTTTCTTAACTGTATTCCTGAATTGTCTCCAATTTTTAATGTGCTTTGAAGATCTATACTTTTAAAGATCTCTATTGCAATTTGAATCCCACCAGCTTTTAGAATGTTTGGTTATATTGACAGTCTTCAAATATTAAGCCCATAAACTTTCTGTAGTATGAACAATGGTTTGGACAAAACTTTCTAGTGAAATAATGCCAGATATGTTGGACATATCAATTTTATGGATATGATTGATAAGTTCATTGATAAATCTCTTTTCTTCATTACTGTCCTTGACAAGTGAACACTTCTTGGTCTGAATATGTTCCTCAAATATTGTAATATAAATTGTAAGAAGAGCATGATCAGAAATGAGTTTCTATTCAGGGTGAATAGAGTAGTTGTCGAGTTCTTCTGATCTATATCTGAGGAACATTAAATTGATGACTGAGTTTGAGTCATGATTATTGTCTAAGTACCTAGTAGGAATATGGTTAAGAGAAAACAATAAACCAAGATGCATAAAATCTGTAGTGTAAATAAGTAAATTACTATGGGTAGAATGATAAGGATAGTTAGGATCCTAAAAATTGTCATGAATATTGAAATCATCTGTCATGATAAGAACATTGTTAATTACAACTTCAGTATCCTTGAGATACTTTAAAGCCATTTAAGCTGAGTCTGAATAGATATTCATTAAGAAGAAAATTGAATTGTTATTGAAAAAGGAAATAAGAGAAATATCTCTGTGATTGAAAATGTCTTTGCATAAAGAAAAGCAAAGAGAGGAAATCCTTATATTGATGTATGAGACAACTCACAGGGAGTTGTTTTCTTTAGTAGAGGACCTAGAAAAGGTAATCCAGTTAGGATGATTTAGAACTCCTACCAATTCTTCTCTGTTTTTGCTTCTTGAACTTGGTATAGAGCAAATTGTGGTTCAAAACAGTTCTTAAATAAAAATGATATCAAAATCTGATTGAGTTCTAAGAATGGTGTTGATAACTGAATTATATTCTGAACATTCTATGAAAAAATCTTTCAAGTTTTTAATAATCATGTAAAGTTACCATTCACAGATAAATGAATCAATTGATATTTGCTCTTGTAAAGTTCTTAATACTCTTTGGAATACTATTCTTTGTTGAAAAAATGTCTCCAGAATGGATATAAATTCAAATCAGCTTAGTGATCACCTTTGCAATTTAGGCACCTAAAGAAATGAGGCACAGTTCTCTCTATTCAGTTTCTAACCTAGGAGGGTTAGTTTTTGAGTTAGCTTTGCAACATTAAGAGAATTGTCAATGGTGTTCAGTCAAGTATAGTCCATTGCATTTAACATACTTAGAGCCTTGTATTCTGCATGAGTGAGTAGAGTAACTTCATTTCCAACACTTCTTGCACTATGGGATACCCAGGTTCATGTTCACCCCTCAAATGGTTACAATAAAACTACTGACATTGAAGCATCTGTTGATAAGTTCTCTCGTATTCATACTACTTTGAGAGTCCCAGATATCAAGCCATATGATGGCCATGTCTGACTTGGGGAGATACTTTGATAATCCTAGGTTAGGAAGCAATCAAAATATTGTTGAAGATATGATTGTTTTTGAGAATTTTCTCAACCACATCCAATGTAATAGGAATGTTTATGTTTTTCATGAGGTATAGTAAACCAATAATCCTGAGATATGACTTTGGTTGAGGTAGTTGAGAGGTTTCTACCTTATTTGCATTGATCTGGTTTAAGTTTTTGACATACTTCTTTATAGTTTGCAGATCTAAGACTGACATGACTTTGTCAGTAACAATTATGATGCCTGAATTTTCTACCCTAATATAGTCAGCCTTACACTCTGATTTGATATTTTTTAGCAATCTATTGATGTTGATAATGTGATTGCTAGAGCTGGACATGAACTTAACCATGTTGTCACTGTTCATTAGTACAATGACCTGTTTACATGAAGGATCTTTTGTGGTCATGTTGAGATATGGCTTTGGTTTGTTGCCTCTATTGATGATTTTTTGGATGTTTTCTATCTTTTTATCTTAAAAATTTGGAAACACTTCTTTAATCTTCAAAGTTTCCCTTGTACTGTGCCCAGATAACAATACTTAAGCATATGACTTTCTTGTTATTTCTTTACTTTTGGGGTTGTCATTTTTCTTGAAATATTTCATGATATCTTTGACCTCCCTAGGTAATTTTGCAGAAATGGGAGGAGGTAAACTTGAGACAGAAGCTGGTTTTTCAGTTTCCTTGCTACCTTTGTTTTTCAGAATATTATTGATTTTAGAAGTGAATTTCAACCATAACTTTGTTCCTAAATGACATGTTGTTGTCAACACAAAGAACATTCTATTCTGAATTATAAATGGCAGATATAAATTCCCATGCCATTTTACCAACACCTTTGAGATTCTCAAAGTCATTGACTTTTCCCCTCTTAACAGATTTGTTGAGAATATATTTGGTAATTTAGTTGAGGGATACCTTGATTTTTTTATATTTGATGGAAGATGTTCCATTGAACTATGAAGGGAAACAGGTTAAAAGGCATTATTCCACAAGTCTTGATTGATTGCCTGATTGACATCATATGAGAAATTGATATTGAAGGCTGATGGTTGTTCACTATTTGACCTATTGTTGTTATTGACTTGGCTTTATGTTGGAGACAAGAACATTAGGGCCAGAGCCTCATTGAAAACATGTTGACTCCTATTTATAGGAGAATTGTCAGCCATTCTACTAATAGGCTTACCTCTGTTTAAATTATCTGCATAAGATAATTGAGAACTATTGATGGGTTCTCTACTATCATCATCTGGCTTGTTGTTGTCTACTTCCATGCATTCATGGTAGGGAATAGAAAAAGCACTTGAGGAAACCAAAGAGCTTCTTGAACTTGATTTTTTGGTGAGATTGGACCTTTCCCTTAAGATACTATCAACATCAACATCTATCTCCATGTTGGAAGAGAAAAGAGATATTGCAGAGTTGAAATGAATGGTTGAAGAATGAGAAATTTACTTATTCACTAATACTCTTATAGACACTACTATATAAGATAGTAATTAAGAGAAAAGAAGTGATAATAACTGAAGTACTAAGACTTATCTAGAGAGTGATGTGACTAGATATAAATAATAACCTTAGCTTTAAATTATATATTGTACTAAATATATATTATGTGATATCCTACTTATCTAAGTTTATATACAAAGGATAAAGAGAAAACAAATACTTATTTATTATAGCCTATATAGCTTATAACAGTATCTCTCAGTTCAAACTCTGAGTCATATCTGTCTCTAATATAGATAACACTCAACTTATATTTGAGCTGAACTTTGTCTCTATTTGTCATATGCTAAGTCCACTCATCCTAAAGATATATCACCATGATAGTAATGTCTCCAAATATATCTAATAAAATCCTGTCTTTTATAATAGCCATCTTTCCTGCAATATATCTTTGTAGCAGTGATGCAAACCTTTAAGTATCTAGCCTTTCATGATAGGAATACTTTCTTGAACTTAGTCTTCTATAGCAAAGTTCTCCTATCCAAGCTCTTTCAGTGTTTCACTCTTAAAACCTCTGCAACTCTATTAAACTTGATTTCCAGTATTCAATACTATCAGTACTTAACTCTCTTTTGAGAACTTTATTAAGTCTGTATCACTAAGCTTTTTATATAGAGTTTCCATACTCTATACATCTCTGAGCTGACCCTATGGACTTTCACATCCTGGTATGAACTATGCCTAATACTATTCTACTCAAACTGTTGTGACTTTGAGCTTAAGTACTAGAGCAAATATGTATTGAGTAACATAGGAGAACTTGATTAGAGTTTCACTTGATAGAGTTTCTACTACAGAATAGTCTACTTTAGGAGTTAGTCTGTATACATATCTAATCTACTCTAAAGCTATGACTAAGTTTTTCTAGTAGTTTTTATAATGTTCTACCAAGTCACATGACTGTGACACTTTGTGATATATGTGACCATTCCATGTAATATTACATTATGCCTCTTAGTTAAGTTCAAAAAAAGAAATAGAGAAACTAAACAAGAAAAGGAAAATTAAAAAATAAATTATAAAAAGAAGAAAATGTCTGAGATGGGGATTTCTGATATTACTCTCCTTCAATATTTCTCCTTCAGAGAAATAGACTTCTATCTCTATCAGTTTCTCTCCAACTTTCTTAAATATTCCACTTAAAATTTTCTATTGTCCCATCTATATAATATCTTTGCTATGTATTTCCCTGGTAGTTTTCTTCTTCTGAAATCCTTTTTCTCTGCTTTATCTATTCTCTCTTGTCTTCTAACTTTTGTACTCAATCTTTTCTCAAATTATACTACTATATCCTTTATATTCTCTAAGTCTGTTTCTTTTTCCTAGTGTCATATCCTGATTTGGCCACATCTGTTCCAACCTACAAATAACACTTATCTATCCATCTGTACTCCTAAATCTCTTCCAGTGTGAATTAAATTCCTTCATCCCTGTTATAACTTAAGTCTTAATTAAGATGAAAGATATACTCTTGTATTGAGTAACACAAGAGAACTTGATGGAGTTTTTTTAATATGCTTTCCATAGGGCCAACTATTAGAAACAGACTAGCTACTCAACTGGTTATATTAAAAGTGCATAGTACTTTAATATCTGGCTAATGCTATATATATACTTTATACTGTACTCTTGATAGTATTTTCCTTTTAAGGCATGTGGTTTTCATATGAAAGTCATATACATAGCTACACCCAAGAGTTATGCTATATATTACAGTCTCAGAGCCTTAACAGTCTTATGGAGTTTTTAAAGAATCTAGTAATCTCTGCTTCATAGAGAATCTAGTCTAATGGAGATGTGTAGCTAAGTAACTGGTACCATTTCTAGTAATACTTCTAGCTATATCACACCTTTATGCTAATAACTTTCTATTTAAAGAAAATAATTTTACTAGGAGTTGAACCATTAAAGTAGAACCACTAACTGCTTAAAAGTTTAACATTAAGTTAGATACTAAACTAGTTATACTAAAAATACATAATATTAAGCTTAGCTTTATTATTTGGCTGGTGCTATATATATACTTCATACTATACTCCTGATAGTAATGTTAGAGTCAAATATAATAAACTCTATTTATTTCATTTTATTTTCTTATTTTTATTATGATACATAGAAGGACATTGTTAAGGGCAATTCATACTTGTTGAAATTATCTGCAGATAGCATATAAGATGGAATCAGAAGATAGGTTGGAAATAGTACTATGTGAATAAGACAACCTTAGCTTCAATAGAAGATTGTTGCACCTAGCCTACTTGTTGTGTGGTTATATTCTGGAAGAGAAGGTTTAGATGTTTTTAGAGTGAGTTTGGCATAATCTAAGTTGATTATAAAACTAAGAAACTGGCTAATATTCTTAAATATGAAAGTGTTGACCTCTACTGTTGTACATACTCTGGATTGTTAAATACTATAGAGATTATTGTTTGGAGTTTTATAGATTTGATAAGAAATATAAGGTTTAGTCCTTGGGTTGATTGATAATTAGAATAGAGTATGATCTGCACTGGAAGAATGTTAAAAGGAATAGACAAAGAATATCCACTTGTAAATACATTCTCTTGCTAACACACT
>Ga0157357_1000586_pt1 | contig 15422 bp, 9 predicted proteins | sample AttcapACBM1_FD_111485 | JGI IMG/M metagenome (GOLD analysis project Ga0157357, IMG submission 111485) | Fungus gardens microbial communities from leaf cutter ant in Botucatu, State of Sao Paulo, Brazil - Atta capiguara ACBM1 | ecosystem: Host-associated > Fungi > Mycelium > Unclassified ... | reverse complement strand
TTGTAGACTAATAATTAACTACTACTATATCTTTATCTCTTAACCCTAACCAAAGTCTGTCCACACTCTCGTCTTATAACATTATGATTATAACAACCTACTTTCTCTTGCTATGGCCCAATGAACTCCTACCATCCTGTAACATTTAAAGTATCTCTATCAAAATACCTGACTATTTAACTTTATCATTCTGTAGTCAGCTTAGTAAGTGTTCCACCTAACATTAAAATAGACTTTGTAAGTATTTAGAGTAGTTGTTGTTTTTAGAGAACTTTTTCCTGTTCTCTTAGGATTCTCTGAAGATGAGTCATATACTTGATAGTTAACATAATATATACTTAGGATTCTCTAGAGATAGTAAAACTCTATATAAGCTTGTAGACTTTGCTTAGTTGTTCTAATAGCAGAATAGAATATCTCTTTCTGAAATTTCAAACATATAAATTGGTTTGGCAGTCTCAAATTGCTCATTCTCATGTTTTAATCTCTCTTCAACTCTTGAGCTCTGAGAAGTTTAATTGTCTCTCTTCTCTTCTGATTGTCAAGAATGAAAGAAGTAAACTTAGTTTATTTTCATTTTCCTTTTTAATTTTTGTTTTCTTTTTGATTTACTTTCATTTTTCTATTTTTAGAACTTAGGGTTATGGTTAGTGACAACATCACTCAGTCACATCAGATGATACAGTGACAGTGACAAGTCACATGATATATGGAAAGATATAGAAAGCTTTAGAAGAAGTGACATCATACAACATATACATCATATATTGACCTCATGTCTTACATATGGTACTTTAGGGTAGGATGCACAGTAGCTAGCACAGACCATGTGGATAGGTATATAAGATAGACTACTTTGTAAAAGAGCTCTCTATTGAGTTCTCTTGTGTCATCCAATACAAGATTCTTTCTCTTAAGTCAACTCTAATGTTATGAACTAAAGCTCAAAGAGTTAAGCAATAGAACAACTCTTATATTGAGTAACACAAGAGAACTCGATAGAGTTCCTAATATAAAGTAGTCTACCTTATATACTATTACTCATGGTCCATGCTAGCTACTGTGCATCCTATCCTAAATGACCATGAGTATAACATAAGGCCAGTATGTGTTGTTTATGCTATATGACATCACTTTGTTTCAGAATCTTCTACTTCATTCTCCCAAGTCCTGTGATTAGTCTTGTGACTACACCATCAATTTGTGACTGATGTGACAGCATGACTGATAAACCCTAACCCGGGTTGTTCTAAAAATAGAAAATGAAAATGAAAAAAGAAAAGAAAGGTAAAATAAAATGAAAAAATAAAATAAAATAAAGTTTACTGTCAACGATCTTGACATCTAAGGCTTTTGAGTTATAACACTGATAGCTACTCTCTATTTTATCAGTGCTTATATACCAACTACTGTTAGTACTTTCTCCTAGTATTTCTATGGACATCAATGTTATTTACAAACTCTGCCTTGCACTGACAAGAGGTTATTACTGCTGTGTGGATCTAAACTACATAGTTTACAAGTGCCTAGCAAAGTTAGATATACAGCAATTAACTGCTAAGCAACAAAAAACTAATAAAAGATTCAAACACATTAAAGAATATTAAAGAAACACAATAATAAAAGCCTGTAGAATAAGAAGGATTAAATGAAAGATTATGTAATCATGATTTGTATAGAGTAGCTGACAATTTGTGTACCTAACTACTAGTAAATAATTATAAACTCTATTTCTGAAGACTTTAGTATATTCAGAGTAGTTATCTATCTTTTCTAGTCCTTGGATATAGTTTTAGTTACTGAGTATTAGTATTTAAGATACATAAGTACTCTGTAGTTTCTCACTTTAAAAATTAACTAGTGTAGTACACTGTTCTGAGTATCCATACTTGGAACTCTGACTTTCCTCATATTTCACTTTCCATTAATACTTTCTTTCTAAATATGACTATTGTAATATACAAAGATATAGTACATTTGCTAAAGCCAAAATCATCCAGAATCTGTATCTATACATCATGGATAATGTTTTTATATCTTATCTAATGTCTTCTGTAATTTTTCTGCAAATAGTTCTCTTCTGGGTATATTTCTTATCTGATAAATATAACCAATAGCCCTACTATATTCCAGACCATAATGAATAATATCTTCCAGGGTCTTATAGCAGAAGATATTATAATAGTATATCTAAACAATATCCTGATCTTTACCCAAACATTAAAAGAGTATTATAGAGCTATTTGCAGGATTATAGAAGTCCTAGCTAAGTATAAACTATTTCTATGTTTCAAAAAGTATGAGTTTAACAAATAGCAAATAAAGTATCTAAATCTAGTTATTTTGAAAAATTAAGTTAAGATAAACTTTATCAAAATAGCTAGAGTTCAAGATTGGCCCATCCTATAAAATTATACTGAATTATAGGCCTTTCTTGGCTTTACCAACTTCTACTGGCAGTTTATCTACAAGTTTTCAACTACTGTGTAGCTGTTAGAGCAACTAGGCAAAGACTGCAGAGTTTTAGTAAAGTTTATATCTCCAGAGAAATCCTAAGATAATATTGACCAACAGTAGTATATATATGACTTACCTCCAGAGAAAATTTAAGAGAGTTTTCCAGAAGTGACAGCTATTCTAAGTATTTCAAAGTCTATTCCAATTAGATAGAGATATTAAGTAGAACATTTAGTAACCTAACTATAGAATAATGAAGCTGTATGATCAGAAATCTTAATAGAATATAGCTGAATAGTAGAGGCTTATTGGTTGGTTGTTGAAGAAGGTGAATCAGTAGCTGTAAAAAAGTAAGTAAGTATCTATGGAGGTGCTGTAGTAATCAAAAAAGTCTGGCAGTGTTATTACAGTGTATTGGTGTAGGATTTAGAAAATGAGAAGACCATGGGTTTAGCTCAGGCTTGAATTTATGCAAAGCAGAAAGCTTTTTTATAGTAGCCTCTTTTTGACTTCACTAGCAACAACAGCATCTAAACATGAACTACAGATCAACAAGGAGTATTTGATGTCTTGAAAACAGCTATTATTTCTATGCCTATTCTAACCTCTCCAAATATCACTGCTCTCTTCTATATTAAAGTGAATAGCTTAGACTATATAACAGGAGGAATCTTCTCTCAAGAGTCAAAGATAGATGGTAAGTGGTATTCAGTAGTCTTTTTTAGTGAGATTAAATTTCTTTCTCTTATTGAGTGTAACTATAAGATTCATGACAAGAAAATGCTGGTAATCATTCTAGACTCTTGAGAAATAGCAAAACTTCTTAAAAGGTACACCAAATCTTATAGAAATTTGAACAAACTATAAGAACTTAGAGTACTTTATAATAGCCAAGAAACTTAACCATAGATAAGCACAATAATCATTGTATCCAACAAGGTTTGATTTTGTCTTATATTACTATTTGGGTAAGTCTATAGAAAAGCCAAATACACTATCTTGAAAACTAAACCATAATAATAGCTCACGGTATAATAAAGATATAGTTCTGATCAAGCTAGAGTTTTTAGTAGTATATACAATAGAATAGCTGACATTCAAAGAAGAAAAGCATAGCTTTCTAATAAATATCTATTAAGATAACAAAGTAGGTTAACAAGAAGAACTAGTAATCTATATAGCTAATGTTAGAGTTATGAACATTGAACATTATTTTATTTCTTATTTTCACTTTATTTTTGATTTATTTTTATTTTTGGAACTATGGTTAGGGTTTAGTGTGACATCACATGTCTCTGTCACATAATCACATGTCATGATGGAAAATGATAGAAGACTTTGAAAGAAATAACCTTATACAATACGTTATATACATATTAGCCTTAAAAAACAAATGCATGGTCATTTAGGGTAGGCTAAAGTAGTAGAGCACAGACTAGTAGTTTTAGGTATATAAGGTAGACAATCTTATACAGAGTTTCTTATTGAGTTTTTATTAACCCAATATAAGGTTCCTATTCTTGATTTGCTCTAAAAATCTTGAGTTTGTAACAGCTAGGGAACTTCATTAATTATCTTTTAAATTAATACAATCTTCTAAGTCAATATAGTCTTCAGAGTGGTTAGAAATAAATATATTGCCTTTTTTTTAGAGAAAGATTTATATTCTGGGTTTTTCTAACTTATAGTAGTATAGTATGTTCCTTTATCATAATACAAAGATTATAGAGTATACTAGATATTGAAAGACTTTGGAACTGTTATCATAAAGCTATTGGTAGCCTCAAATATTCAGATATGTCAGCTAATATGTTAGCACTTATAATCTATACCTGCAGTTTATTTGTTATTTACCTCTGAGAAAGTTACATTTGTTGCTTATCATAAATATAAGATAGAAGAATATTAGTATCAACTTTATTATACTCCAACTTATACTATAGTCATCATAGAAGATCCTATGAGGCTTTTTTTATACTATGTCTCAAAATGACCTTTACATTAAAATGACTAGTGAGGTCTATAGTGTTTACATGAACTTTATTATTTTCAGAAAGTTCTAAGTGTATTGTCATAATGAATAAGTATAAGTAGCATACACCCCAAGAAGTCCAAAGAGAATAGAATGAGGACTTCTAAAAATAACAACTATTCTAAATACTAAAAGAGTTAATTCTAATCTAGTGGAACAGTGCTAACATAAGGAGAGAATGATAATAGTCAGATAGTTAGGAACTTAAATGGAAACAACTAAAATATTACTAGAAAAGGAAAAGAGAAAATTTATAGTAAGTATATGAAAGGAGACTAGAGATAGAGGTTAACAGTGTGTTTACAAGGTTTGATAGAGTTCAGTATGATTAAGGAGAAAAACTGTATGGGCTAGCAGGGCAGAGGAGTGACTGGTAAAAGGCAAAATTACTACAGGATTTAGCAGTAGAAAGGAATCCCCTTACACTTCCCACTTGTATAGTCTTGGACAGAAAACTATAGTTTATTGTACTCATTATCAAGAAACTCTACTGTCTACTCAGAGTTAAGATTACTTTGTTTACAGCCTAATAAATAGACAAAATAGAATAAGTAAATCAAAAGCTGTAATAATACCTCCAAATATTTGTCAAAAAATAACAGAGTAACTGGCAAAATCTCCTCTTATTAGCAAAGTTTCAGTATAATAACCATGTGTATTTCTCTATACAACAACCACTACTTCTTCTCAATACAAAATGACTGTTATTAAATTTGAGCCTTACTAAAAAAGATCAAAATTGAAAAATGTCTTGAAGTTCACTGATTGTGTGAAGTCCATATTAGAAGAGATAAGATTTGCTATATACAAGTTTTAAGAAAACATGGCCAAATACTATAATTGACAATGTACTTCTGTCTAATACTCTGCTCTAGTGATAAAGTATATCTAGACTTCTCAGACATTTATATAACATACTCTTTAACCAAGTTGCCTCATTGCTATCTTCAATAGAGAAACAAGTGGGACTTATATTATATCATCTTAAGCTCTTTTCTAAATTACAAAGAATATATCCAGTATTCTCAGTGATTAAGTTTACTACTGCTTTTGACAACCCAATTTCTAGAAGATACTTAAGTCTCTACTCCAACCTAGTTATCATTGATAGAGAGAAAGAGTGGGAAGTGAAGAAGATTTTAGGCAACTAGTGGCATTACAAGAGATACTAGTACTTAATCAAGTAGAAGGGTTTTAGTCAAGAGGTAAACTCATGAGAGAACATTATAGATGTTTTCACATCCGAATAAGTGGCTAAGTTTCACCATCTGAATCCATAGTCTCTCAGTTTATTCATTTTATAGACTTTCAAAGTATCAATTTTTAGCCTGTCTCTCTTACTTTGATTTTATCATATGCTAAGTCTAACCCATCAATAACCTATCTTCCATAGTAGTATTATCTCTTATTCAAACTCTGTAAGTACTCAGTCTTCTATAGTAGAGTTTACTTCTTTCCAAACTCAAATTTCTGTCAGTATCTTGCTACTGAAACATCTACTCAGTATAGCTACTGACATCACTTGGGGCTATACTATGAAGTAATAATACTACTTGAGTACTCCTTTATTATTTCTTAGTATTTAGAGTTTATAAGCTAGAAATATGAAAGAACCAATCACCTTATAAAATTCTGAAATTTAAATACTACTAGTATTTGTTATTAAGCCTATGAAGTTTCTTATTTTCTTCAAACTTCAAACTCTAAACTGTCAGAGTTATGAATGATAAACTTGGTTGTATTTTATTTTATTTTTATTTTCTTTATTTGGACTTAGGTAGATAAGTATGATGTGATATCACAAAGTATAATGGAAATGTGACACTTGTCATAGCTATAGTTACACAAATAGTCACATAATCACATAATACAGAGAAAGTTGTAGAAGATTCTGAAGCAGATAATATTATATAGCATAACTACAGTATGGTGGCCTTATAAAAAGCACATGAACTCAAGAATAGGTTAGTTGTAGTATGCACATGAACTATAGTCTGTATATAAGATAAACTAGTTTGTAACAGAAACTTAATTAAGTTCTCTTTTATTCTATTACTTAAAATATAAATACTGTTATAGAATATATAAAGTTTTACAAGTCAACTCCATCACCCTTACTTTCAAACATCATCAAGTGCCATCTTGTAAACAATTGTTATTTTATGTCTTTTGTTATTAACTGATAAGCTTTTACTATTTCTAGTTAATATTTGAGATACTTTTATTAGAGTTTCAGATTATCTGGATGCTATTATTTCTTGGTTACATCAGTGTTGTTTTACTAGATCAAAATGTATTCTAGAGTATTTAGAATAGTTACTGTCTTCAAAAGATCTCATTCTCTTAGATTTCTTCTAGAGATAAACTTTATGTTATATGTCAAAGTCCAACTCTGTAAATAACCTGTCTTCTGTGGCAGTGTTATTCCTCTTCAAACTCTGTGAGTACTTGGTCTTCCATAGTCAAGTTTACTCTTATTCCAAATTCTAGACTTAGCCTGTGTTTTTTCATAGATCATTTTGATCAAACATCTATCCAGCTTAGAGTTGGGCTTAGACACTAATCTCACTCAATGTGGATAATTGCTAAATTATGTAATGTTATAGACTGACTTCTAAGAAATTTGCTTCCTAACTTTGGATAAAACTCTAATCAGTTCTAGATGTACTTCTATATCAACATCTGCTTATACATGGATTATTTCACTGTGTTTTATTGTCTAGTAACTTGTTACATAGACTTTAGGTTGTCTTATCTCTTAGAAATGGTCTCTATAATGTTTTCTTAGCTATCCTCTATACTACCATTCCCTTAGCCATAGTTCCAACTACAAAACTTATTATTTAAGACCAATTAGATACTTTATAGTTTTCCAGTCTGGTAATTGAACTCTAGTGATCTGCTTTCTTTCCTAGCTTTTTTCTACACTTGCCCACTATCTGAAATTACAACCATGTGTTAAGTAGTTGGCATAACATATAAGTTGAAGCTAAGGTTATTATCAATAGTTCAGTCACAAATTCATAAACAAGTATTCTAGCTTGATCCACAATCCAGGTATTTTTACCTACTCTTATGGATAACTATATCTACTCATAGATAAGTTTCTATACTTGATCTGATCCATCTTATGTACAAGTAACTATGTATATCCACTTGAAGTAAGAACTATGCTTAACATGTAGTAATAGCACCACTCAAGTTTTCAAGTGTTTTAAACACTTATCCTAGTATTTAAGGACTGGTAGATACTCTGCAATCTCTAGTCTGATAATCAACTATAGCTTCTACTTGTCAGAGGTAGTTTACAGTTGGAGTGAACTTTTCTTGTAGTCTCTAGTTTGAATAAGCAAGATCTTATTCTTGGTTTCACATGGCTCAAGCAACACAATCCTGAGGTTAACTAGAAAAAAGAGGTAGTCATAATACATAGCCTTATTCACTACTCTTGTTATTAAGATATCCACAAAGCAAAAAAGCACTGTATGCATATTCTAAATACCTGTTGTGCTAGTCTTATTCCAGACTTCACTGAAAACTCTGAAGACATAGTTTTATACCTCCACTCATCTAATAGATATGAGAAAGAGCTAGGGGATCATATTTATGTAACATGACTACTTCTAGAGCTATTAGAGCAACTGAGGTAGAGATGCAGAGTTTGTATTTCAAGTTTCAGAGAAAACCTAAGTTTATTGCTCATAGCTATCTGATATATGACTTATTTTTAAAAAGAACTTGTAAGAATAGAATGAGATTTTCTGGAGATGACAACTGTTTTTAAATACTCAAGTGATCTGTACTAATCAGTAATGAGATAGAAACACAGTGATTTGAGATGAATGAATAAATATATTTAAAAGTCACCAGGACTAGGGGAAAAAGAACTAAGTAGATAGAACAACAAGAGACATTGAGAACATATCTAGGACCAGAGAAAAAGTCAGTTAATGTAACTATAGAGACTGTGACAAGGAAAATAATAGAGATATGGAATGAAGAAATATGAAATGAGAAATAAATAAGGAGTGATAATGAGATGGGAATGAAGAGAAAGTGAATGAGCACAGCTTGTACTTCAATAATTAGGCTAACTATCAGGTGAAACATTGTTGACCTAACTCTAGAATAATTGTATTAAATAGTTAGAAACTATGATGAAAACATCTAGAACATTACCTAGAGATGGTAAGAGCTTATTAGGTGATAGTAGAAAATATAGAATAATAATCATTTGATAACAGCACTTGATAAAGTTTGAAAGTGGAAGTGGTGAAGATCTTGATAAACTTTATGAACTTAATAATAGGTATTGGCATTTGGATCAAACTCTGTAGACTTTGCAACAAGATTTCAGGACATTTTTTTGAAGTTTAGCAGCAAAAATTATGGTTCTTTTACATTCACCCTCTCTTCTAAATTGCTGTGACTCAAAGCAAGAGACAAAAACCTAAACTAATCTGCTTAAAGTATGCCACTCTTATAAATTGTGGAGTGTGGAAATTTAATTGGTAGAACTCTGCTACTTTGTCTGATACAAAGATGCCAGAGATATTATCTTAAAAGTTGGCTTTCAGCCTAAAATCCTCTTATTTGATCTGATATCTTTTACAATACTATCAAATATTCAGAACTTGTTTCATCTCCTACTCTTTTTCTCTATCTACAATGATAAAGTTTGAAGGTGAGGTTGCATATCAACCTAGTATTAGATTTTTAGAAGTGGCAGTTAGCTTCATTATATTGAACACCAGATGCAGTCTTTTCATAGACAAAGAGAGTTTCAGCCAGTAAAATATGAGACCTACTTGCTTTTTCATAGTATATAGTCTAAGATGCCAATTTATAAGTTTAGCAGTGGAGTATATAGTATAAATGTCTGAAGCATTCATAAAAGTCATATCACTGGAGTGAAAGACAGAGATGGGCATATAACATCTGTTGTAGTACTTGATTATATTATTCTAAAATTTACAGATAGTAGACTTTACTTTTTCTAGTATAAACTTCAAAACTGTAACGCTTCTTCTAGCTTAGACTTCTTTTGATATAGTTTGAAGTCTATCTATAGGAGATATTGAGGAGGAACAAGAGTTGCTAAGTGAACAAGTGTATGTGGTGGTAAGAAGGTTATGTCAGTCATCTTATTGTTCACTTACAAAGATCCAAAGATACTAATTAAGCTCTTGATTCACCCACTTGGTTTGTCTATCTGTGTTAGGGATAGTTTAGACTCAAGAGCAAAAGTCTGTAGAATTAGACAAAGTTTAAATAAGTATGAGAACTTATCTGAAAAAACATAGTTACAGACTTCAAGAATGATCTTAGCTTCAACTTATATGCTGTACTGTCTACTTGTCACTTAGTCGTAACTTCAGATAGTGGAACAGTGTTCAAGATAGTGAGTACTGATAAAAATAAGTATGTTGTCATTAACACTAGAGTTTAGTATTAAGAGTGATAGAAACTCTAGTTAATTCAAGATCTTTTCTACCTCTTACTCTTCTTCTCTACCAATAATGACCATGTCTAAAGAGAGACTTGAATATCTTTCTAGAATTAGGTCTTTGGAAGTGGAAATGAGCTTGATAATATGAAATATCAGATGTAGCCTTTGTAAAGTGGGAGAAAATTTCAGACAATATAAAATAGGATCTACTTGCTTCTTCACTATGTAAGATCTAAGATGGTAGTACAACAGCTTTGTAGAAGAGCATGTCATATAAATGTCTGAGGAATTTAAGAATCCTTGTTACCAGAATGGAACACTGGAGTAGGGATAGATTGTTGATTATAATATCTTGCTATGTTATTCCTGAATTTTTGAATAGCAGACTTTGCTTGTTCTAATACAGACTTTATTCAACTAGTAAACTTTGAGAATAGAGATTGCTGTATGGAGGAGTGTATATAGTTATTGTACTAAAACTTTGCTAATGGAAAAAATCATGCCAATTGCTCTAACATTCATTAATGAATATCCAAAGATATTTTTTAAGCTCTTGGTTCACTCATTTCATTTTGCTATTTAACTAGAAGTATCAAGTTATAGATAAAGCAATTTCAATTACAAGTAGATGAGAAAGTTCTTTTGTAAAGAGTATCATAAATTGTAGTTCTCTATTTGATATAACATAATTGGAAAGTATAAGAGGACCTGTCTTTGCATAAAGTTCTAATATTCAAACTTCACTACTGACCTCACTAAATTCTATAGTGTTTTTGCTCCCTATTGGTCAGCACTTCTCTACTCTTGCTAGACTCCATGATCTTTCTCAAGTAATCCTGCAAAACTCTGTAGAAGTTGACAAATATCTTGTTAACTTCTATTCTCAAACCTCTCTAGTATATCTATTGTAAATTTCCTTCCTTCCTCTTCTGGTAAAGTTTTAGATATTTCTATTAGAGTTTCTGACCATCTAGCTATTATTATTCTTCACTTATATTAGCACTGTTCTACAAGATTGAAATGGATTCTATTAGTATTTAGGATAGTTGCTATCTTCAGAAGTTTTTATTCTGTTCTCTTAGGATTTTCTGGAGATAAGTGCTGCTTGTACTTATTAGTTATATCAATATACTTAAAACTTTCTTGAGGTTGTGAAAGTCCACAAAATTCCATGGACTCTGCTAGTTACCCTAGTTGGAAGACCATAAAGTTCTTCCATATAGTATAGAAAGAGTTTTGCTATGTCTTTTACCATGACAGCTGTATAACTTGGAACAAAGTGTACTCTCTTTGACATAGAGTTCACTACAGTCATTACTATATCAAACCTCATGGACTCTAGAAGTTCCATTACAAAGTCAATACTGAGGATCTTCCATCTTGTATTTGACATAGGAAGTGGGTGTAATTTTTCCAGAAACATATCAGAATTGTAAACAGTAGACTCTATTTTTTCCTTGTCTCTTTTTCTTTTCATTTTATTTTATTTAGGGTTAGGGTTTAGCATAATGTCATAGTCATGTGGTCACAATGGAAGGACATAGAAGGTTCTAGTATAATGACATCATCTAGCATGTTTAACACATGTTGACCTTAAGGCAAACACATGGTCATTTAGGGTAGGTTAGAGTAGGAGAGTATGGACCATGAGCTAGTAGTATATAAGGTAGACAATTTTGTACAGAGTTCTCTATTGAGTTCTCTTGTAATTAACCTAATCCAAGGTTTTACTTTTGACTATAACACTTGTGTCTTAAGTCATAACAAAACAAGCATCAAATAGACTTAGTCTGTAAATAGAGATCACAAATACTGATATATTAACTAACATATCAGGACATCTGAGGCTACTGGTAACTCTGTGCTACCAGTTCTAATGTCTTTCATTGTCACATACTAGCCCAATCACATCTATCATTCATCCCAGATAATACTCAAACTCATCTGAACTCATTTGTCCTCTTCTGGAACAGATCATGCTACATTTCAATTACTGATCACTCTGTAGACAAAGTGCTCTCCATTCCACAACAAATCTCATGGAGTTCCAGACAATGACTCCCATGGTACTCAACAAACCCAGAGTATATATAGTCTCTTATTATTAGAACAAAGTTACCATGTATAATTCCTTAGTCTGATAATCAACTTGGATTAAGTGCCACACTCATTCTCAGTTAAAATCCCAACCTCCTCTTTCCAAACCTCCTCTTTCCAAATTATGACCATACAACAAAATTAAGCTAGGTGCAACACCTTACAAGTTGAAACCAAGGTCATCATCCACAACTCACTTCTGATTCACTTCCATGCCTACTTCTGCTAAGTCTTGCAATCAATCCATCTTCTGTCCTACATCCATGGATTCACACACTCATCATCTCTAACAGTATTATTAGACAGCTACTGTCACAAACTGGTACTTCCTACCACCTTATTAAGTCTTGAGAGGACAAACTTTCCTTCAGCCAAAGTAGTCTTTGCACTCACACTTTTGACTTCACTGGATGCTGAGTTTACATGTGAGCTCCAAGGCAACAGTATTAGCCTTCGTACAGTCAATGAGAGGATTTGATCAAACATCGCTCATCCGATGGATCGAAGGTTATTTGAGACCACACGAAGATGTAGTAGTGGAGTAACTAGTAGTGGAGTAACTATCACGAAACCGTCACTACGCCGGACTTAAATTGGTTATTGTTCTGTCCACTAAGAATTGGTTTAGTCAAGTGAATGATCTGGCATTGGGTATGGATGAGGGCGAAGAGCGTGAATTCGTAACACCCAGTTGCCCACGGCCATAAATGGCGATAGAGGGAGGTTTTCAGGTGATAGGTGGATAAGATAGCTTGATCTCTGTTTCGAGCTGTTGACGGGATCACGGACGCACTGAAAACGGATTTAGAGATCAAACTACGGACGGCGTCGATGTTGACCTACCTTTCTTACCATTATTCGCTTGCTGGGCTTTTGGTTGCAATTCTGGCATAGATATCTTGCTCATATGGATTATGAGACTATTGGGAGGTTCATATCTGGTCTTGTTCTTGTTCTTGTCGTCATCATCCAAATTTATTCTACGAGGTCCTTTCCTCTCAGATTTGGCATCATAGAGCACATACTGATGTAGTTCCTCGTCCTCGGATAAACCTGTACGATAAGTACTTGGAAAACAAGAACGTGAGATATCCTTCACGTGCGCACCTGTTTTGTGGCGTATTCGCTTTGTCTCTTCTACTACTTGGAGAACTTTGGGGACATGTTTTGCCTCGGCTGATTTGACGGTGACAAAAAGTATCGCGTCATCCTGCCCCGACGATTAAAGTGATTCCGAGAAAGAGTGATAGGAAGGAAGACCTACATTGAGTAGGATGGAGCAATATTGGGCATAATCCTCCACGGACCCTTCATCCTCAACAGTGATTTCATTGTATTCATCTCGAATTGCTTGCAATTCTGCTATCCTATCTACACCAGTTTTAGCAGGTGGTTTAGGTGGAGGCCTCGGTGCACTTTCTGAGGCTGGAGAATCTGCGTTGGAAGATGTGATAGGTTTTGGAGTACCGGATACAGGTGGCCTGGCCGCGGGGATGTGATGAGCTTCGTTAGAGTCGGAGAAGGTCATGAGGGTGGTTAAAATAAGAATTTCCAGTCCTTTACGGTCATCAATGTCGAACCTTTAGATTCGCATAAGAATTCAAGTAGTAGGTATGTACGCTCGTTGAACGCACCGATGCAGATTGTAGTCCAATATCTGAACAGTTGATGTTCTAAGCTTGCCACCGGGTTCCTTTGTCACTGCGACAAGAACAGGAGGGTCAGGTTTTCGAAGCATGAAGCATTCTTCACGCTTCCACTCGAACTCGTGCCTGATGACTCCACTTAACCACTGATCTTCCAGTCCGAAGAGGGACAGACTAACCCTTCCCATTCGAAGCCCCATTTGAATGAGATGGTGCCCGTGTATTTCAACTCAACGATCTGCGTAGGGTTCTTCAGCTCCAGAATCTTGGTCTTGCTGGTTGCCGATGGAGCAGTGGCCGTAACTAGGAGAGACTCGGAAAAGGGGTCTTTGGATTCAGGTTGGGTCAGGATAATGGGCTACTACTACAAAGCAGTGCGAGTTACCATAAACCTCGATCTTATATTCTGGGGAAGCGGTCCTCTGTTTCCGATAGTGCAAATTTCCTGACAGATCTACGAGATCAATGACATTGGGATAGTCCTTATGAGGAACAAAATGAAGAGTGAAAAGGTTCTTGTCTAGGCTCATGAAAGGAAGAATTGAGAAGGGTGAGGCTGAGGCTGTGGACAAGAAGCCCTGCAGAGCACATGCTGCTGCCATCAGTTTGCATCTAGTAGTATGCACAGACGGCGTCAACTTCAAAGCTGATTTTCGCGGCAGCATTGGTCCTGACCTGATTGATTTTGACTTGCCGCATAATTCCTTTTCACTTTCACTTTTAATTCATTTGCAGCGGCCGTTGAATTCCAAGCACAATAGCAGCGACTATTTGAGGTATGAAACTAGGGCATGGCAGGTCGGGCTGCTGTACGATGTTTTCTGTCGCGGTGTACCGTGCACCGACGTTGTCCAATAAAATATACAGATGACATGAAGTATCATGCAATAGGTCAACTTGTCGTCAACTTGTTTTATTTGTATGAAGGTCAGATGATCCAACTGGAGCGACCATCTAGCAGGCAGGAATTCCAGAGGGCATTTTTTGAGAATAAGAACAAATCTACTAATAATCTTCGAACATGGATACTCTTGAGAATTATGGAATCTACGCGCATGGATGCCGTATCTAATTAATGGCTGAGTGCGCCAACCTTAGTCCCTTAGACTTGACTCAGCAGTACTCAGTAGAACTCCAGTATATTGTACCAATGAATGTATCAAGTGTATATAGAACCAATTATCCGCTTTTCGTGGAAACGGATTCCTAGCTATTTCACAAGGCGGGAGATGGAGATATCACGCTTGAGAGTTTGAACACTTTCGCTACCCATGAGTGTGATGTCTAGTTATAATAGGATCCAGATACTCAGGAAATGTATTCGTCAGCGAACAGTCTTGATATCAAGGAGTTAGCCCACAAGGAATTTTACTTAACCCAAAGATGAGCGAGGCATAATCCGCAATGGAGGCTTACTCCCACATGATTATAAACCTCTAACTGGTGCGAAGAGAAAGAGACGACAACATTATGGTCGGTTTCAGTAGGCTGGAGAAGCTCTATGTTTCATGACTTCATGCCTTGTATATTCTTTGAATTGGTCATGGGCATCGGGATAAACTGATTCTATAGCTGTCCCAGGAGCATAAGATAAAAAGTATTTCAGGTCTGGAGGCGAATAATAGAAGAGTTATCCGCGAGAATGGTTCTGCCCCAGTAAGAAAGAGAGCGGGGAGTTTGCCACGAGGATCATGAATCTTGCTGTTGGAGGTGACAGAAAGAGTGAGCATCAGTTATTACG
>Ga0157357_1000584_pt1 | contig 15432 bp, 15 predicted proteins | sample AttcapACBM1_FD_111485 | JGI IMG/M metagenome (GOLD analysis project Ga0157357, IMG submission 111485) | Fungus gardens microbial communities from leaf cutter ant in Botucatu, State of Sao Paulo, Brazil - Atta capiguara ACBM1 | ecosystem: Host-associated > Fungi > Mycelium > Unclassified ... | reverse complement strand
TGTCAGTGTCAGTGTCAGTGTCAGTATGTATCACCTTCCGGCTTTTTGCCGGAAAAAACGGTCAAGCTTTTATGGAACCATCGCCAACCGCCCAGGCTAAAAGCCAAAAGCCGCCGCGCGAAAAAGCGGCGCCCGGCCGCAGCGGTAAAGCCGCCCGGCCAAAAAAGAAGACAGCCCTGCAGCGGCTGATGGTTTGGACTGTGTCGCTTGCCGACCGTCCGGCGGCGGAATACTGGCTTTATTTTATCACTTTTCTGGAAAGTTCGATTTTCCCCATTCCCAGCGATGCGCTTTATGTGCCGATGGTGATGGTCAAGCCGGAAAAAGCCTGGCGTTATGCTTTCTGGGTCAGTTTCTTTTCTATCACCGGCGGCATAGCCGGCTGGGCTATCGGCTATTTTGCTTATGATATGCTGGCGGCGCCGCTCTTGCGCTTTTACGGCAAGCTTGAGCAATTCGAGGCTTTGCGCGGTTCCGCTTCGGTTGATTTTATTCTGCTTTTATTGATAAGCTCCGGCTTTTTCCACCTGCCGCCGATAAAAATTGTTACAATTTTGTCCGGCGCGGCCGGGGTGCCGCTGTGGCTGTTTATTCTCTCCGCCATTATGGCGCGCGCCGGGCGTTATTATGTGCTGGCCTGGCTTATCCGGCGTTATGATGCGGTGCTGATAGAGTTTTTGCAAAAACATCTTAAAACGGTTTCTATTGCGGGCGCGGCATTATGTGCCCTTGTTTTTGTCGCTTATATGTGTATAGCCTATAGCTGAGAGCGGCTTTTCCGCGCTTATGGGCGGCCGGGCTTTTATGCGGCCGGCGCGGCGGCGCCCGGCTTATACATACAGAGAGGCAATCACTCATGCGTCTTTTATCCGATACGCGTCTTTTGCAAGGCTGTTTTGCCGCCGCCTTATGCGTGATTTTGACGGCCACCGTGTCGGCGGCGCTGGCTTTGCAATATATTTGGGGGTTTCTGCCCTGCGAATTATGCCTGCTGGAGCGCATACCCTATTATATCGGCGCCTCTCTGGCCGCGCTGGCCTTTGTCGCCGCGCTGTGCCGTTGCCCGCCCAAATGGGTGGCTTTGCTGTTTATTCTCATTGCTTTGCTGATGTTTTATGACGCCGCCCTTTCGGTTTATCATGTCGGGGTAGAGCTGGGGTATTGGAAGGGGCCGACCGGCTGTTCTCTGGCGGCGGCGCAGGCCCAGCAATCCGGCTCATTGCTTGACAGCCTTGAAAATAGTGTCCGCATTATCCCGTGTGAGGTGCCGGCCGGCTATATTTTCGGCATTTCCTTTGCCGGGTGGAACGCTATTGCCACCTTTTTCTTTGCTCTTTGCGCGGTTTTTGCCGCCCGCTTCCCCTTTAGCCGGGGGAGCAAAAGCCAGCTTTCTGCCTGAGTGCGAAAGGAACGAGGATTTTGCGATTTCTTGTTATCGTTTTTTAGGATATTTTCTTATGTATAGGCTTCCGAATCGGTGCTGAAAACTGTATTCTTAATGAAGATAGAATCAGCACATTTTATTAAGGAGTTCTGTCATGGGAAAAATGCGCAATTACAGGGATAAAGCTTCCGCTCCCCGTGGGAAGAGTGTGAAGCTTGGCACTATAGTGCAAACGGCTGATGGCAGAGCCTATCTTAATGCCGGCAATAGATCTGTATGTTCTGACGGGCATAGCTATCAGCATACAGGCAACCGAACAATACGCGATGACGGGAAAATATATTGGCGGTAAGCCGGCCGGCCTTGGCCGCTGAAGCTGCCGGATTGTCGCTGTGGGGGAATGTGCGGCCGGCGGCGCTGGAGCCGGGATCGTGAAGCCGGAAACTCTGCCGCCATGGGGGCGGTAGCGCGAAGGTCAGGTTGGGAAAGCCTGTTGCTGCCCGGAAAGGCAGCAGGTGCTGTTGGTGTATTTGCTGTAAACTTCTCTTTCTGTCACGCGCAATTCAAGTAAAGCGCGTCTTGCCTTATCGGTAAGTTTCGGGCCGCGGCTGCTGAGGGATTGCGCGCGCCGGGGGGCAGTATGTTTCAGGCAGGATAGCCGCAGCATAGTGTTTGTCTTCAGCGATTATTTCCCATGCGCGTGTCGCTTTCAGGCAGTCTCCCCATTTTTCGCGTTTAATTTTAGCCTCAAACAGGGCTTGTTTGTTGGGCGAAATACAGTCTTTGAGGCTCAGCTTTCTGCGGCTTATTTCATGAAAGCCGACAATTTTGCCTCTATATTCCCTCGGCGGCCAAGCGGCATTTTTTGTAACATAAACAGCGACCAAATCCCCTTATTGTGATTTTTGCAAAAACCTGCCAACGGACAAGAAATTGACTCCGCCTCATTCTTCGGGGCCAAAGCCCTACATAGCCTTGAAGACTATATTTTTATCGGCGCCGGCCATATCGCGCAATTTTTTATTGTGTTCTGCCGCAATGGCCATACATAACCCCTTTGCTCCTTTACAGGCCGATTAAAGGCTGTGATTCGCGTATTTTAGCAGCAAAATCCTTCCCTGTAAGAGGAAATGCCGCTATAAGGCCTGGTAAAGAGCTGCCTCTTGATGAGAGCAGATTATAGGGCAGGAAGAATGAAATTTTTAGATCAGGCGCGGGTTTTTATCCGCTCGGGCGCCGGCGGGGCCGGGGTGGTATCCTTCCGGCGGGAAAAATTTCTGGAATTTGGCGGGCCGGACGGCGGAGACGGCGGCCGCGGCGGTGATGTCTGGGCTGAGGCCGTAGACGGCCTGAACACTTTGATAGATTATCGCTATCAGCAGCATTTTTACGCCAAAACCGGCATGCACGGCATGGGGCGCAACCGCACCGGCGGCAAAGGCGCTGATGCGCTGTTGAAAGTGCCGGTCGGCACCCAGATTTTTGCCGAAGATAATGCAACCCTGATCTGCGATTTAACCGTCAAAGGGCAGCGCTTTCGCCTGGCTAAAGGCGGCAATGGCGGTTTTGGCAATTTGCATTTTACCACATCGACCAATCGGGCGCCGCGCCGCGCCAATCCCGGGCAGGAAGGGCAGGAGCAGACTATCTGGCTGCGGCTGAAGCTGATTGCCGATGCCGGGCTTGTCGGCCTGCCCAATGCCGGCAAATCCACTTTTTTGAGCGTGGTAACCGCCGCCAGACCAAAAATTGCCGATTATCCTTTTACCACTTTGCACCCTAATCTCGGCGTGGCGCGCGCCGCCGGGCGGGAGGCTGTTCTGGCCGATATTCCCGGCCTGATTGCCGGCGCGCATGAAGGGGTAGGGATTGGCGATCGCTTTTTGGGGCATATTGAGCGCACCAATGTGCTGGTGCATCTGGTTTCGGCGCATAATGAAGATATGGCCGAAGCTTACCGAACGGTGCGGAAGGAGCTGGCCGCCTATGGCCATGGGCTGGCTGAGAAGCCGGAGCTGGTGGTTTTGTCGCAGATTGACAGCGTCAGCGCGGAAGAGCGGCGCGCAAAGCAGGCTGCCTTGGCTGCGGCCGGCGGCGGGCCGGTTTTTGCTTTGTCTGCCGTTACCCATAGCGGGCTGACGCCGCTGATGCACGCCCTTTTTGACGCTATAGAAGCGGCGAGAAAACAGGACGCGCCGCCGGCCAAAAAAGAGCCGGCTGAAGAGATGTAAGCTTTCACACTGCCGGCGCTTTTTTCCCTGATGCGCCGCCGCCTGATTTATGGCCTGATGATTCAAAAAGTCTCTCTGGATTGCTCCTTCGTTGCTTGTCAAATTTTAAACAATCCACTAAATATTAGACTATTCAACGAAGCTGGAGAGCAGGCATGACGAAATCTATTTGTTTATTTAACCATAAAGGAGGCGTAAGCAAAACTACAACGGCCTTCAATCTTGGCTGGAGTCTGGCCGATATGGGGAAGAAAACTCTCATAGTGGATTTGGATTCGCAATGTAATTTGACGGGTATTGTTCTGGGTTTCGAAGCGGTGGGTGATGACAAACTGGACGCTTTTTATAAAAGCCGGGATAATCTCACAATGAAGCCTATTGTTGAGGCTTTGATAGATGGCACTGCTCCACGGACTTTTATGGAAACAGATAAAGGAAAATTATTATCTACCAAGCACAATAATTTGTTTTTACTGCCTGGCTATATCAATGTAGCCGATTTAGATGCACAAATTAGCGTTTCGCTAAAGATTGCTTCCGGTATTCCTGCAACAAGAAATATACCGGGGAACTTGCCTAAAATTCTTCAGGAAATAGCTGAGGCCAATAAAATAGATTATATGCTTTATGATCTAAGTCCGAATGTTGGTGGTCTAAATGAAGTCGCATTGATGTCCAGTGATTATTTTATTGTCCCGACTTCGCCGGATTATTTTTGTTTACAGGCGGTCGGTTCATTAGAAAAAAATATTATGAAATGGCATAGAGAAATCAAGCGATTCAGAGAGGATAATCAATTTGATTCGGCCAGTTTTCCTATTAAAAACAAGCCTAAATTCATAGGCGCAATCCAACAAAGATACCGGCCCAGAAATGAGCGGCCTGCCAAATCATTCCGCGAATGGATTGATTTAATCAGGGAAAGTATTGATTCAAAGCTTGTGCCTTCGTTAGAAAAAATTGGTTGCGTAATTCCGCGCGCTGATCTTGAACAGGCATTAAAGGGCACTAACCTGACGCCTTATGATTTGGAGCAAGTGCCGGATTTCAATTCTCTTATCGCTATCAGCCAAAAACTGTCAAAGCCGATTTTTGCTTTAACTGATGAAGATATAGGTCAGGTTGGTAATGTGCAGGAAACTATGACAGAGAATAGAGATAAGTTTGCCGCCCTCTTTAAAGAATTAGCCCGGAGAGTGGTAATTTTGACTCAGTAGCTCTCCCTTTACTAATTTTTTAGTAATTATGATAGGCAGAGCTGGGGAATCTTACCGCTGAGTTTGCTTATATATGCACAAACAATAAGAATCTGCTTATTTTACAAAAGGTAAAATAGGCAGATATTTTGATGCGGCATACTGTTTAGTCATATTTCAGCGCGTCTAATTGCTGCTTGCGGGCGGCGTCCTGCCGGGCGGCGGCCGTTGCGGCCTGAACCCGGGCATTTTCAGCGGCCTGCCGGTCGGCCGCGGCTTTTTGCGCCGCAGCGCGGCGATTGGCCGCCGCGCGCTGGGCGGCGGCGCGGTCGGCGGATTGATCGCGGCGCTCCTCACGATAATTGCTTTCTGCCTGCCCTTGTTCAATAGCATTCAAATGCCGATTGGTTTTGGACTGCTGAAAAATGCCGATAACCCCTGTCGCGGCGCTAATGCCGTTAAAAACCGTATTGGCATCATTCGCGCGCGCCGGCGCGGCAGCAAAAGCGGCCAAAGCGCTCAGGCCTGCGATAAAAAGAGCTTTTTTCATCTGTTTTACCTCCTGATTATAGCGGAAAACCCTGCTGCCCGGCTATTCAATCATATTTCAGCGCGTCTAATTGCTGCTTGCGGGCGGCGTCCTGCCGGGCGGCGGCCGTTGCGGCCTGAACCCGGGCATTTTCAGCAGCCTGCCGGTCGGCCGCGGCTTTTTGCGCCGCAGCGCGGCGATTGGCCGCCGCCCGCTGCGCGGCGGCGCGGTCGGCAGCCTGATCACGGCGCTCCTCACGATAATTGCTTTCCGCCTGCCCTTGCTCAATAGCATTCAAATGCCGGTTGGTGTTGGACTTTTGAAATATGCCGATAACCCCTGTTGCCGCGCTAATGCCGTTAAAAACCGTATTGGCATCATTCGCGCGCGCCGGCGCGGCAGCAAAAGCCGCCAAAACGCTCAGACCTGCGATATAGATATATATGGCCTTTTTCATCACCATTGCCTCATTTTATCAAATCAATCAGGCGATTGATGCGCTTTTTCATATCATCAATCGCGGCGCTGTTTTGCCTGCTGTCAGCGGCCAGCCGGGCGACATTTTGCTGCAGATCTTTTACCGTGCCGTTAATTTTATCCATAGCGTCCTGCGCTTTTGTTACATTGCTCGCCAGGCTGTTGCGGCTGCTGCCCTGACTTTCTGCCAAATGCGCCAGCCGGCTATTTGTATCATAAACAACGGCGCTGAGCACCAGCACCAGCACCAGACTGACAACCGCCAAAACAAAACTTACTATTTTCATTGCTTTTCCTCGCTCTGGGCCGATGGCTCTGCCATAGCCGGCATATCCGTATTGCTGCTCGCGCTCTTCTCTTGCTTTTCGCTCGAAAAAGGCTCTTTTTGCTGTTTCTTCATCATAGTCCATTCTTTTTCCCATTCCGCTTCCTGCTGAAATTGCTTTGCGGCGGCTTCTTCCTGTCTTTTGGCGCTAAACCAGGCCTCGCGCTCTGAGCGCGCGGCGGCGGCGCGCCGGCGGTTTTGGCCGCGCTTGTAAGCATAATATTGCTCTTGCGTCCATTTGCCCAGCAGCCATGTCGTCAACAGCCAGAAAACCAGACAACCGGCCAGAATCAGCAGCCAGAGCGGGACAGCAATCAGAGCGCCGATAACCGCGCCGGCCAGATTGCCGCCCTGAACGGCGCCAAAACCGCCGGCCAAAGTCGCGGCAAAGGCAAAAGCATATAAAACGGCATAAAGCACGGAAACAGCGATACTTACGCCCAGACCGACAAGAAACGGCACCAGCCTGTCACGGAGAAAATCTTTCTCTTCCTGCATAAGAGGCCTTTCAAACAGCTTTTGCACCGGATAACCGGCGCAATATTGCGTTGTCTATAAGCCAAAGAAGACAAAGTCAAGGCAGAGGCCAGCCGGTTTTAGTCAAAATTTATGGAGCTGTTTTACTTTTGGTGACACGCTTCAAGATGCAAGGCTGACAAGCCCGGCCGCGCCGTCTTCTGTGCCAAAGGCCAGGCGCTGCCCGCTTTTATCCCAGCTTAAGGCGCTAACAGCGCCCTGACCGCCGCGCCGCAGCGCCTGTTCCTCCCTGCCGGCAAAGCCGGCCAGTAAAATCATGCCGTCTGCATAGCCGATAGCTGTCTTATCCTGCTGCGGGTGGCAGGCCACACATGTGACCATACTGTCGCCGCGTGTGCCCAGCTCAAGCGGCGCCGTGTTCACAGGGCCGTCTTTGCTGATAAACGGCCATAAAACGGCCGCCGGCGCGCCGGAAGTGGCGAGGTAACGCCCCCTGGCCGACCAGGAAAAGCTCTTGATTTTGGCCGGATAGCCGGACATGCGCAAATGGCTGCCGTCTTCCAGCCGCCAGCCATGCAGGGCGTTTTCCTGCATGGCGGTGATAATATAGCGGCGATCGGGCGAGAATATAACGCCGGTATGCGCCCCTTTCCATTCCAGTTTTTGCGGCGGATTGGCTGTTTCCGGCCAGTAAAGGCTGACGCCGTTATAATGGGCGACCGCCAGGCGCAAGCCTTTGGGAGCAAAAGCCAGCCCTTCGGCGCTGCGCTCCAGCAGCCATTCACGCAAAAGCGGCTTTTCTGCCTCTGCGCCGCGGCGCGGCCGGGCAATGGCGCCGCAATAAAGCCGGCGGCCGCAGCTAAAAGCGAAACCGCCACCCTGCGGCGCCGCCGCCAGACAATCAATCCATTTGCCTTTTATCTGCGCCACAAGCTGCGGCTCAGGCTTTGCGCCGGCTGCTGCCGCGCCCGGCAGGAAGCTGAGGCAATGCACACTGCCGTCTTCTCCGCCGGTAAACAGGCTATTGCCCGCTGCCGATAAGGCAATAGCCGTCAGCCCGCCGGGCGCCGCCGCTACGGCCTGTGGCCAGACAGGGCTGTGCAACTGCCCGTCAACCGTGGCAAAACACGGAATATCGCCGGCAAAACCGGCAAACAGGCAGGCAGATTCCAGCATGAGCGGGGCAAGAACCGGCATAGATTCGTTCTCTTCCTATACGGTTGCGGTGATCGCGCAATCGGCAAAGCCGCGGCGCAGATTTTCTGCCCCCAGATTGCGGCCGATAATTACCAGCCGGCTTTGCCGCTGTTCCGTATCACGCCAGGGGCGCTGGTGCTCCCCTTCCAGAATCATATGCACACCCTGCACAATATAGCGTTCCTTATCGCCGGCAAAGGCGATAATGCCTTTCAGGCGCAAAATATCCGGCCCCTGGGTCTGGGCGAGTTTTTGCACCCAGGGGAAAAAGGCTGCCGGGTTCAGCTCTCCCGCCCATAGCGAGACGGATTCTACCGTAATTGCATGATGATGCGCGTGGCGCTCATGCTCATGAGCGTGATGATGCTGTTCGCCACTGCCGTGATGATGATCGCAATCCGGGCCGCAAATATGGCCGTCTTCTGCCGCTTCCGGCTCCGGATCAAGAAAATGGGCGTCTTTTTCCAGCGCGCGCTGAAGATCAAAAGCGCTGCGATCAAGCAATTTGCCAATATCAATGGCGGCGCGCTCGGTTTTGTAAACTATCGCTGTGGGGTTAAGGGCGCGCAAGGTTGCTTCTGCTGTGGCCAGCTCCGCCGGCGTAACCAAATCGGCCTTGTTGAGCAGAATAATATCGGCAAAGGCGATCTGATCTTCGGCTTCGCGGCTGCCTGCCACCTGCTGCGGCAGATGTTTGGCGTCAACCACCGCAATAACCGCGTCAATCGCGGCTTTGGCGCGCAGCTCATCGTCCATAAAAAAGCTTTGCACCACCGGTATCGGATCAGCCAGGCCGGTGGTTTCAATAATAATAGCGTCAAAGCGGCCGGTGCGTTGCAGCAGCTTTTGCAGCACGCGAATCAGATCGCCGCGCACGGTGCAGCAAACGCAGCCATTATTCATTTCATAAATTTCTTCATCAGAAGCGACAATCAGCTCATTATCAATGCCGATTTCGCCAAATTCATTGACAATAACCGCATAGCGCCGGCCGTGGCTGCCGGTTAAAATACGGTTGAGCAAGGTGGTTTTGCCGGCGCCCAGATAGCCGGTTAATACGGTTACGGGGATCTTGTCGCCTGTCTGCGCGGTTTGGGTCATTATTTTACCTTTCCTGCCACGGCCGGCAAAAACATTGCCGGCTCACGCCCCCGCTGCGGATATAGGCAGGACAGGCGGCTTATTTAAGGCCTTTATGTCGAATTTTTCAACATCGGCAAAAAGTTTCACCGCCTCAGCGGCAGCATGCGCCAAAATCTGCCGCCCGGCTTTGGCCGTGGCGCGCGCGGCGGCCCCGGCGGCGCCCTGAGGGTTAATATCCTGCATCAGCCAGCCAAAAGCATGGGGGCCATAGGCGCGCAAATGGGTGAATGTTTCGGCATAAAACTGCTGGGCATTGGCAAAATCCTGCGCTTTGCCCATCAGCACCTTTTCCGGCGCGATAGCCAGCATAAGGCTGGTTTCAATAAAGCCGCCGTGAATATCCAGCGTTTTTTCCGCCGGGCTGAGCAGGCCCGCCGGCAGGCCGAAGCGGCTCAGGCTGGTGGCCACGGCCAGCATATCAAAGCGCGCCCGCAATTCTGCGGCGATAATGGCCATAAGCGGGCTGTTGCCGCCATGAGCATTGAGCATAATAAATTTGCGCACTCCCTTTTTATGCTGCCCGGCGGCGATAGAGAGCCATTTTTCAATCGCTTCATCATAAGACAGGGTTTTGCTGCCGGGCGCGCGCATATGCTCGCGTGAATAACCAATGCTTTCCACCGGCAGAAAATGCGCCGGAAAGGCAGCCGGCAGCCGCGCTTTGATCTGCCCGGCAAAGGCTTCGGCAATCAGGCTGTCGGTCTCAAGCGGCAGATGCGGGCCATGATATTCCTGCGCGCCCAGAGGCAAAACGGCAATATTGTTCGTATTCATGGTGCAATTCCCTTACGGCATTATCAACATGCCGGATATTTTTCTAAAAGAATATAGCCTTTTTAATATTTATGTGCTATATAAACAATAAGCGCAGAGCCCTTCAGGACGGCCGGCCTACCTTTAGCGGGGTTTATCCCCGTTATCGATGAGCTGGAGGAGGCTTTTAGCTTCCGGGAGTATTTCCGGCTCTCCTGCGCTTTATTCTGTTATTTTACCGTTTTTCCTGTCTTTTCCGAATTGCTTTTTATTGCTGCGAAATAAAGTGGAAATGTAAATTTCGCCGTGCTTCGTAATCTTTATCCCCATTTTCCAGATTTTTTCCTGGTAGTCCATATAGGCGCAGATCCGCATTTGCAAAATACCGTTGCGTAATTGCGGAAGGCGCAGCCATAGGCCTCTTAGCGGCATAAGCGGGCAAATATGCGCGTAAATTGCCGGGCTTGTCTCTTTATGCTTTTGGCTATGCTGGTAAATTGTTTCGGCTGAGAGCCGCAATTTTTCGCCGCAACCTTCCGGCAAGCCGAAAGCCTTTTTCAGGAAATGGGGCAGGGGCGCGGTATTGATATATTCTGCGTAAGCAAGAATGCGTTCCGTCACAGCATAGTGAGCAAACTCCTCTATTGAGGTGAGACGTGTTACAAAGCCCCGTTTCATAAAATTTAACTTCCCCGAAATTACGCAATACAGCGATGGCAAGCTGCAGCGCAATATTATAATAGGCAAGCTATAATAAGCGGGGGGGGAAAAGACAAGGATAAACCTGCCGGCAGGCGGTAAAAAGGATAATAGAGGCAACAGGCCGCCGGCAATCAGGGGGAGCCGCAGCCTGAATCCGTTGGGGGAGGGAGCACTTGCAGCCGGGTTTCACGAATCAGATGGGGGGAGTCGCAGCCTGGCTCACCTGAGAAAAGCTTATCTGACCGGCTTTTAAACATATTTAAGGGAGAAATCCAGACCCGCTTACCGGGGAGAAGCTTCCGCCCGGCTGTAATGATTTCTCCGGCAGCAATCAGAGTGGGGAAGGCGCAACGGTTGCCTTGGCCGGAAATCCCCGGCGTGAGGCGGATTGCCGTAAAAGCGGCTCCGGTATGGTATAGCCAATAAAAAACGCAGGGCGCGCGCAAAACACACCCTGCGTTATCACCTTTAACAAGGCAGACCGGATTAGAAATCCATACCGCCCATGCCACCCATACCGCCCGGCATTGGCGGAACCGGGGCTTCTTTCTTCGGCAGCTCAGCCACGGCAGCCTCGGTTGTCAGCATCAGGCCGGCGACAGAAGCGGCATTTTGCAAGGCCGAACGCACAACTTTGACCGGATCGACAATACCAAGGGCAATCAGATCACCATATTCGCCTTTGGCGGTGTCAAAGCCGTAATTATCTTCTGCCCGCTCCAGAATTTTGCCGACAATAACCGCCGCTTCAAGGCCGGCATTGTTGATAATCTGGCGCGCCGGCGCCTGCAAGGCATCACGCAGGATCTGAATGCCGGCGTCCTGATCGGCATTGGCGCCTTTCACCGTAATATCAGAAGCTGCGCGCAGCAAGGCCGCTCCGCCGCCGGGGACAATGCCTTCTTCCACTGCGGCGCGCGTGGCGTTCAAGGCGTCATCAACGCGATCCTTGCGCTCTTTCACCTCAACCTCGGTTGCGCCGCCAACGCGGATAACGGCAACACCGCCGGCCAGCTTGGCCAAACGCTCCTGCAGTTTTTCCTTGTCATAGTCAGAAGTCGTTTCCTCAATCTGAGCTTTGATCTGGTTGACGCGGGCTTCAATTTCCGCCTTGTGGCCGGCGCCGTCAACAATAGTGGTATTTTCCTTGTTGATCGCTACTTTCTTGGCGCGGCCCAGCATATCCAGCGTCACATTTTCCAGCTTGATGCCCAGATCTTCCGAAATCACCTGACCATTGGTCAAAACGGCAATATCTTCCAGCATGGCCTTGCGGCGATCGCCAAAGCCCGGAGCCTTCACTGCCGCCACTTTCAGGCCGCCGCGCAGCTTGTTAACCACCAGTGTGGCCAGCGCTTCGCCTTCCACATCTTCAGCAATAATCAATAAAGGCGCGCCGGATTTCACCACAGCTTCCAGGACCGGCAGCAAAGCCTGCAGGTTGGAAAGCTTTTTCTCATGAATGAGAATATAGGGATCTTCCAGATCGGCAATCATTTTCTCGGCATTGGTGACGAAATAAGGGGAAAGATAGCCGCGGTCAAACTGCATGCCTTCCACAACTTCCAGCTCCGTTTCCGCGGTTTTGGATTCCTCTACCGTGATAACGCCTTCATTGCCGACCTTTTCCATCGCCTCGGCAATCATTTTGCCGATCTCATGCTCGCCATTGGCCGAAATTGTGCCGACTTGCGCCACTTCCGCCGAAGTTTTGATTTTGGTTGATTTTTTCAGCAGTTTTTCCACCACTTCATCAACCGCCAGATCAATGCCGCGCTTCAGATCCATAGGGTTGCGCCGCGCTGCCAGCGCTTTGTCACCCTCGCGCACAATGGCCTGACCCAGCACCGTTGCCGTGGTCGTGCCGTCACCGGCAACATCATTGGTCTTGGAAGCAACTTCGCGCAGCATTTGCGCGCCCATATTCTCATATTTGTCTTCCAGCTCAATTTCCTTGGCAACCGAAACGCCGTCTTTGGTAATGCGCGGCGCGCCGAAGGATTTTTCAATCACCACATTGCGGCCTTTTGGCCCCAGGGTTACCCGCACGGCATTGGCCAGAATATTGACACCGCGCAACATGCCTTCACGCGCTTCGCGGCCGAATTTCACTTCTTTAGCCATAAGATTTACTCCTCAGTAAAATAATGCTTGCCGGCTGCCGGGCACAAAGGCCGCATTACCGCCGGACATCAAAGGATATTCAGGCCAGAACGCCCATAATATCGGATTCTTTCATAATCAGAACATCTTCGCCGTCAAGCTTGACTTCCGTGCCCGACCATTTGCCGAACAGCACACGATCGCCGGCCTTGACGTCCAGAGCGACAAGCTTGCCGTGTTCATCACGCGCGCCGGCGCCGACAGCCAGAATAACGCCTTCCTGCGGCTTTTCCTTGGCGCTATCGGGGATAATAATGCCGCCGGCGGTTTTTTCTTCCATATCAACCCGGCGGACGACAACACGATCGTGAAGCGGGCGGAATGAAGTTTTACTCATGGTCAAAACCCTTATAATCTAAAAATTAAGAGGTTTGTCGCCTCTTGGTGTTAAGCCCTGCCGGCACTGCGTCAACCTAGCCCTGTCTGTTTGCCTTTGCTCTGAAGGCGCATGCCGATTTAGCCCAGAGATAAAAATGCGCCTTGCCAATGTCAAGAAGCGGAGCAAAAAAAATATTGAAAAAGGCCGCCGGCCGCGGCAGAAAGCGCTGCAAAGCCGCCAAAATCCGGCCAAAGCCGCGCAAATTGGCGGCTCAGGCCGACCGGCGCGCTGTTTTTGCCCTCTATTATTGCTTGACAGCCGCCGCCCGGCCGGGCTGCCGGCGCGGCGCTTTGGCCGCTGTTACGGCCGCGGCACCGCCGCCAGCGCGGCTTTGGCCGCGGCGATGTCTTTGTGCATTTGCGCGATCAGGCCGGCCGTGTCGGAGAATTTTTCTTCAGCCCGCAAAAAGGCGATAAACAGCACTTCCGCCGTCCGGCCATAGAGATTTTGGCAGAAATCAAACAAAAATGTTTCCAGCAGGAGCGCGCCATTGCTTTCAACCGTGGGGCGGCGGCCAAAAGAAGCTGCGCCCGGGTAAAATTTACCCCCCAGGCGCATATAAACCGCATAAATGCCCGGTTTCAGCCCGGTTCCCGCCGGCAGCGCCATATTGGCGGTGGGGAAGCCAAGCTGCCGCCCCAAAGCGCGGCCGCGAATAATCGTGCCCCGCACGGCATAAGGGCGCCCCAGCAGGGCATTGGCCGCCTGCACTTTGCCTGCCGCCAATAAAGCGCGAATGCGGCTGGAAGAAATAATCTCCCCTGTTTCATCTTTTTCCCCGGCGACCAATAAAACGCCAAAGCCGAGATCGCGCCCGGCCTGCTGCAAAAAAGCCGGCGTGCCCTGCCGCTTATGGCCAAAATGGAAATCGGCCCCGGCAACCAGACAGCCTGCCGCCATTTTGTCGTGCAAAACGGCGCGGACAAATTCTTCTGCGCTTAAAGCGGCAAAAGCGGCGGTAAAGGGTTGCTCTATCACGCCGTCAAAGCCCATTTGCCGGAAATGCTCAGCCTTTTGCTCAGCGCTCGTCAGGCGGTAAAGCGGTTCCTGTGGTTTAAACAGCGCCTTTGGGTGCGGCTCAAAGGTAAACACAAGCGCCGGCCGGCCGGCTTTGCGCGCTTGCGCCAGCGCGGTTTGCAGCACGGCGGCATGGCCTTTATGCGCGCCGTCAAAATTGCCGATAGCAATAACCGCGCCGCGTAAATGCGCCGGCAGGCGGGCGCAGCCGCGAAGGCGTGAAAATTTGTGCTTGCCGGCCATTATATGCCTGTCCCTTTTGTGCCCGTCTGTGCCGCCATCAGGCCAGCTCCGGCATAAAATAGCGCGGAGCAAAGCCGTGTCGGACCATAAAAGCCGTGAGTTTTGCCGCATCAAGGCCGCCGGGGCTGCCGGTGCCGTAATCGCGGATATGTATGCCGCCGGCAACAAACAGGCAATCCAGCCCCTGATTGTCGGCGCCTTTAATATCGGTCATAATGCCGTCACCTATGGCCAGAATACGGCTTTTGTCCAGCGCCGCTATATCCGGCAGGCCAAGCTTTGCCGCCGCCCGGGCATAGGCGGCCTCATAAATCGGCGCATGCGGCTTGCCGGCAATCAGGGTGCGGCCGCCAAGCCCGGTATATATTTGCGCCAAAGCGCCGGCGCACCATAATTCCCGCCCGCCAATATGCACGACAATATCGGGATTGGCGCAAATAAAGGGCAGGTTGCGGCCGCGCAATTTTTGCAAAAGCGGGCGGTAATCTTCCGGGTTTTCCGCCATTTCCTGAAACAGGCCGGTGCAGAGAACAGCCTGCGCCTCATACTCTTCCACCAGTTCGCAATCCAGCCCGGTGAGCAGGCTTAAATCCCGTTCCGGGCCGATATGGAACAGCCGCCGGGGCGCCTGCTGTATCAGATTGCGGGTCACATCGCCGGAGCTGATCAGGCCGTCATAACGGCCGGGGGGGAAGCCCAAACCGCTTAATTGCGCCGTAACATCAGCCGCCGGGCGGGGAGAATTGGTAATAAGGATAATTATTTTGCCTTTGGCGCGCGCCTGCGCCAGCGCCGCCTGCGCCGCCGGGTAAAGGCGCACGCCATTATGCAAAACCCCCCATATATCGGAAAGGATTATATCATATTGGCTGTCAATTTCCGCCAGACGGGTGAGGGGGCGCAGTGTCATTGGCCTGTTTTCCTTAACTCTTCATTCGGCTCTGCCTGCCGCCGGCGCGGCGCTGTTTTATGGCATTGCAATACACCCGGATTTAAAGCATGATAGGGTTCCTGTCAAAAAGAATGCGTGAGCGGCGATTGCAGCCATAGCCGGGGGGCGTCCGGGCGGCAGAAATCTGGTGAGTCTGGTGCGGAAATTTGCGACTGTGGCAAGCGGCACAATGATGAGCCGGCTTCAGCTTTGCGCGCCAAAAACCTGCGGGTTTTTGGATAATCGCGCAAATCAGGGATAACGGAAAGACGGCGGAGGCTTGAT
>Ga0157357_1000583_pt1 | contig 15439 bp, 8 predicted proteins | sample AttcapACBM1_FD_111485 | JGI IMG/M metagenome (GOLD analysis project Ga0157357, IMG submission 111485) | Fungus gardens microbial communities from leaf cutter ant in Botucatu, State of Sao Paulo, Brazil - Atta capiguara ACBM1 | ecosystem: Host-associated > Fungi > Mycelium > Unclassified ... | reverse complement strand
TTTTCTTTTCCTTTCTTTTATTCTTATTTTTGGGGACTTAGGGTTAGGGTTAATGTGACATCACTGTCAACTGTCACATGACAACGTCACAGTCACAGTCACATGATCATGTCTCATGGAGAAAAGTATAGAAGGTTCTGGAAGAATAATGTTATACAGCATGTTTAACACATATTGATCTTAAGGCAAACACATGGTTGTTTAGGGTAGGCTAGGAGTAGTTAGCATGGACCATGGAGTTTTAGTATATAAGATAGATAATTTTGTACAGAGTTCTCTATTGAGTTCTCTTGTTTTCAATCCTAATATAAGATTCTTTTACTTGATTCACTCTAAGATCTTGTAATCGTAACATGCACAGACTATATGCTATTAGTATATATAATATAGTAATATAATCAGGACTTTTTGTTGAGTTCTTCTCATGATTTCCATGAAAGATATCTATGAGTTATTATATTGAGTAGTAGGCTGTATAGATTAAATGAGACCTTTTTTGTCAGATTTGAAGATAGTAAACTTGTTCTTTTTCTATCTCTCTTCTGTTATTTAAGTTTCTCTTATTTTCCTATTTCAATTCTTCTCTATTCTCTTTTTATTCAAAACTTAGTAAAAAAGAATAATGTAATGTCATATGTGTCTGTTACAATGGTCACAATAATATAACAAGGTATGACAGCTATTACAAGTTGGTTATGTATGTCACAATCACAGTCACAACATCATGTGATACATAGAAAGATAATATTATATATCATATAATATGATAACTCTTATATATATAACTCATAGCATTTAGGGTAGGCTAGATGTAAAGTGTACATAGACCATGTACTAGAGATATATAGAGTAGACTCATCTATACTAGGAACTCTACTGAGTTCTCTTATGTTAAACAATATAAGTTTCCTTCTTTGTCTAAATTCTAGGACTTAAGTTATAGTATTTTTTTGGAAATGTGTTAGTATTACATCCCAATTTGGCCACATCTATTCCAACCCACAGATAATGCCTACCAACCCATCCACACCTCCAAACATCTTCTAGTACAGATCAACTTTCTTTATTCTACATTGATTACTTCTTAGATATTCTCACTAGACTTTCCAATAACTCCATGGATCTCCACCCCTATATCTGAGGACTATCTAGACCCAAGGTAACTTACTTACAGTCCCCATTTCCTAGATAGCTACCTAAGCCTTAGGTAGAGTGCTCAGTATATAAGCCAGTAGTTACACAATAAACTCTTATTCTGAAAATCAACTAAAACTGACATTCACTTTCAGTGTTAGCAATGACACACCTCACCACCTTCTGGTGGACTTATCCTCCACAAAAGCACCTTAGTATGACTTCCAAAATATGCAACTAGTGTGACTAGTAGAGGCATAGCACATAAGCTGAAGCCAAAGGTCATTTGACATCCATATTCTGTACATTTGGATAACATATACTCATCTGTCTTTCAAGAATCTACTATGGGTCTCAGATAATGAGATGTGAACCACGTCTAACAGTTAAAGGAATACTATCAATACATGACTTGGCACTCCAGGTCTAGTTCTTTCTAAGCTACAGTCTCTAACAAAAACATCACTATTATAGTGCTACTTTGGCCACAGGCTTTGGTTTCTGAATACACATTTAATATGTGTAGACTCAGTTCACAGACCAAATGTGAGAGCTGAAATTTCTGTATTACCTTCCAAATGCGACCGCGGTGCAACAGTTACAATGCTTGAGAAATAAGTAATCATTTGAGGTCGCACAATATTCTACACAATCAGAAGTCATCGAAAGCCGTCCCATCCATGCGAATACCCATATTCTGTTTCACATCCATACCCAGTAATTTCATCTTGCCAACCTGGTAACCAAATCGAAAAAAGTGAACTCAAGCAGTGAGCAGATCTTACCTGTACTCTTTCGTTCTGGACTTTTCTAAGCTCCTCCAGCTGTTCTCGAGACATGTAAGACTCTCTTTCATGTACTTTCTTCTTGTGCGCTCCACTGAGTGCAAGCATGTCTGCCGCGGGGTCGTAGGTATCCTCTGCAGGCGGTAAATATTCTCCCTGACGGAGAGCATCCATACGCCTCTCGTATTGAGCCATGTCGTAGAATTTTTCATGAGCAAGTGTCGCTGAGAGAAGTGTTTAAACTCATGCGACTAGTACTGGAAACCAACATACCGGTGTTGAAGTCCTCGACAAAATGCGCAAACTCTTTTTTTTCTTGATTCTTTGAGAGTGTCTCGGGATTGATCTTACGCTCTTCGACCAGCCACGCATGAAATTCTGTTCTCTTGTTAAAGATACTTATGACAGTCAGTTTGGACACGGCGTTGGACAAGAAGATGAACTTACTCTACCTCAGACAGGATACCGTGCTTTCCCCAGTGAGATGAGCTACTACCACTCTTCCTCTGGACATTGTGATTTCAGTAATTTATCAGAGCATAATGGGATGATAAACCTTGTCCCTCCTTTCCCTTTTTTCTCTCTTTTTCTCTTTCCGCCGCTCTCTACTTTCTTTCCGCTTGTTCTTCTTGTCTCGTTTCCGTCGTTTTCTTTCACCCTCGGTATCGCCACTGCTCGAAGACAACGAACGCCTCCCCTTCCGTTTCTCTCTTTGATCTTGAGAACGGGAACGAGATCGAGAGTCAGGTCTATGGCGAGAGCGAGAGCGTAGTGCCCTGTCATGCTTCCGTTGTTCTTGAAATCTCGACCGCGACCTAGAGTACCTATCACGTTGGTCACGTTTGTCCCGTTCCTCGTCTCTACGGCCTCTATCCTGCACTCTGTCTCGACGTGGGCTAAAACTACGACCACGACTACGGTCTCGACGTGACGTAAAAGCATGATAACGATGGTCTGGGGACCTGGATCTTGAGCGGGCAGGCATGATTGTGAGCAGTTGAAACTTGTGGGTTATGCAGCTCAGAGGTATAACATTTGACATTATTGCCTACCAAATCAGTTTGTAGTCCTTCTTAGCTCAGTTGGTAGAGCGCGTCACTAGTAATGACGAGGTCAGTCGTTCGAGTCGGCTAGAAGGAATATTTTTGAAATCAGATCTGAGTGTGTGTACAGCCACGTGCAGGCAAATAATCGCCAGTCCCACAGTCTCCTCCTTCTTATTCCCTCCACCAAGTAATGTCTGCTAGGCGGCAGGCCTCTACTACCTCCCTTTCTGGATATGTACGCACAAGCTCACCTGTCGACCACGGTGGTACTCCTGATTTCTGTAACTCGTTTTGGGGCCTTCGGGACCAGGGCTTTGATATCCTTTCCCGGCGTATGAGAGGAGCCATTCACACAATGGAGGAGCTGCGAGGCTTCTGGAAGGAGCGGTGAGTACGGTGTAAGCTCTCCCCAGCCGGATCTATTCTCAGTTCCTCAACTGGTCTAAATTAGAGCTGCTATTGAAGAGGATTATGCAAAACGATTGTCGAAGCTCTCAAAACTTGTGCTCGGAAAGGATGAAGTCGGGTATGTCACGGAAATCTGCTTTGTTCAGAAGCACCTTGGGATATGCGTCATTTGGATGGCGACAATGCGCTGACCGGTGATTGGTTCATTCTCGAATCCCCCCAGGTGATGTTATGCGGATCCTATCATCACTTTTTGACTCCAAGCTTTCCAATCCACATTATCTAATTATCTAATCTAAAGTGCCCTCCGGCGTTCGCTTGACATAGTCAAAGATGAGACTGATAAGCAAGCCTCATTTCATTTGACGCTCGCGCAGCAAATTCGAACAGAACTTGAAGTCACTTGTGCTGACTTCCAGTCGAAACAATTGAACCACAAGAAAACGTACTTGGCAAGCATTGAGAAGCAATGCAGAACGAAGCAGTTGCAAGAACAACACGTGGATAAGGCGCGAGAGAAGTACGAACAGGATTGCATGAAGATTAATTCTTACACAGCCCAGTCTTCCCTTGTTCAAGGCAAAGATCTAGAGAAGATCCAACTGAAGCTTGACCGTGCCAAGCAAACCGTTCAGGCTAATGAACGCGAATTTGCCAATTTCACGAGGGCCTTTGAATCAACCGTGCAGAGGTGGGAACAAGACTGGAAAGCGTTTTGTGACGGCTGTCAGGACTTGGAAGAGGCTAGAATTGACTTCATGAAGGACAACATGTGGTCCTACACGAATCTCGTTTCAACAGTGTGCGTGGCCGACGATGAGGTGTGTTTCAGCTTCTGTTATACTAAAGCTTACCTCATCATTTCTCCAGTCCTGCGAGCGTGTTCGTGTATCGCTAGAACAGATGGAAACTGAACGTGAAATTGGCAACTTTGTTTCTGTGTATGGGACTGGATCACAGATCCCTGACCCTCCCGCTTTTGTCAACTATCAATCACCCGATGCTACCCCATCCTCCGCCGTTCAGCCTACATTCCGATCTGCTAATTTCACTCGTTCCTCTGCCCGAGATGTTTCTGTTCAGCTTCATCGCAATATCCTTCCTCATGAAGAAGAACTGGTTAACATTGCTGGCCGTGGTGCAGGTGGTGGTGGTGCCCCACGGAGAGTAGATACCTACCCCGAGACAAACACCTTGGCCAGACAGCCCACTCAAAGAAATAGCGTCTACGGAGTGCCTCAGCAACAGCAACAGCAACAGCAACAACAACTCTATGCAAATGGGGTCGGGCCTGGCCACTCTTCCCAAAAATATTCATATCAAAACCAGATCAACAGCGTAGCCAGTTCGTCAATGTCATCTGGAGTCTCAGCAACCCTTGTACATCGTCCGGTGGCCAATACTGTTCTGTCCTCTCAACCACAATCTTACCACCGCCCATCCCCTTCCGTGTATGATCCTCACGCTGGACCCATTGACCCCACCGCCGAAACTTACATTAAAGTTGGCAATAATGCCTATAAGGTTGACCCATCAAAGGACCCACAAATGAACCCAGGTGCCAGTGGAAATGGTTCCGGGCTGGCAAGTCGGGCAGGTTCTTCTGTCACGAAACAAAATGGTATTGATCCTCTTCAAAAACAGCTCGAAGAGCTTCAAAGTGGGCTATCTGCATTTGGAAGCAATAGGAGAAACACTATACATCGACAAAGCGCTGGTCCTAGTAGTGAAAACTCGGTCGCGGGCTCAAGTCGCCACAAAGGAAACGATTTGCTTGCCGCCGGGGGGACGCTCTTCCGATCTCCGGTCGCTAACTCACCGTCGCCTGTCGCCTCCGGTAGTGGTTCGCAACAAGTTCGAGATTACAAGAATTCGGCAGAACTCGTTGTAGGTGCTCCGCCACAGACGAATTCTCGACCTTCCTCACCCAACCCTCCTACCGCTAACTTTATGATCCCCAAAAATGCGAACGGTAATCATGGGGCCGAAGTTGTGACAGATGTGCTCGCTGATTACCACCAACACTTACCTGGAGAGCGGAACAGCAGAAGGGTTAGCTCCGCTGGCGGAGGTAATCCAGGTCCTGGCGGGCATGGTCATTCACTGAGCGTGAGTAGCCAACAGGGACAGGGTCTTGCAAGGACACCCAGTATAGGGCATGCTGGTATCGGAGCACATGGTGGCAACTCAAGGGGAAATAGTCCACAGCCTTCGGCGTCAAGAGGGCCAAGTCCTGGACCAGGGGAGATTGTACGACTAGGAAATACTCCTGGTCATCCTTCGCCTCAACCTCAACCACAACAACACCAAGTCCAACACCAGTCCTCACCCCAGCAGAAGAGAAATAGCACTTTCATTACATCACCATCCATTGGTACGCCTGTCCGGGACACCAGTCCGAATCCTGTGGGCATCGCACTTGACCTAAATGGAAGAGTGTCTCATGATGAGATGGCACAGCGATATCAAATGCAGCAACAGCAAAAAGGACAGATACCTCAGGGCCACCAGCATACGTATGGTGGAATCCAGCAGCAGTCTCAACATCCACAACAAGCCCAACAGCAGAGGCGATCAAGTTGGTTAGCAGGGGTATCTACCCCGGGTGCTCCTCAGCCGTCAATTGCACCTCCTGTGCAACCCACCTATTCACCGATGACTCCACCTCCACCGCAAGTCATGAACATGTACCAAGTGCCGCCACCTCCGCCAATCCCACAAACTGGTTATATGACACCTGCACCCGGACAAGGAATGTATAATCAGTATTCACAACAGCCATCTACAGGCTTCCAGCAGTCAACACCACAGCAGCAGCAGCCACAGAACGCTTATGCTATGGTGAACAGCCCTTTGGTCACTCGGCAACAAAGGCCTAGTGGAAATGGGTTCAATGGGGGGAATGTCCCTTCGAGTCAGGCTTCGAGCTCGTTGGCTATTCGAAATGGGGGTGGAGATGGATATAGAGTCCCCAGTCCGGGGCCAGGAGTAGGTATGCATGTTGGGAGATCACCAAGCCCTCAATCTATGGTCCAGCAGGTGTCGCCACAAATTCAACAAGTTCATCAATTAGCCTCGCAAGCTCAGCAGATTCCCATGACGCATCAATACCAGTCCATGCAACAAGTATCTTTTTCGGCCCCGCAGTCAGTACAACAACAAATGCAGGGACAGGGACAGTTGTCCCATGGACGATTCGGTGCGCCGCCCCAGCAGCAGATTGGACAGACGACTGAGGATGGAAAACAAATCATGTTCTACGGTATGTCGTTTGTGTTTGTGTTTCTTTTTCTGTTGTCTTTTTGGTCTCTCTTTCCTTAGGGAAGGAGGTCACTCGTGACTGCTGATGTGTTATTTCCAATTGAGGCTTCCCGCTTCCGTGAAACGTGGAAATTCATGTACCACATCAACTGTTTCTATTTCTATCTGAATTTCGGAGGCTTTGGTCGGAAATATTGACTGATCCAAAACCCATTTCCAGTCAAAGCGTTGTATGACTATCAGGCGACCATAGACGAGGAATTTGACTTCCAGACGGGCGATATCATCGCTGTCACTGCGACTCCAGATGATGGATGGTGGAGTGGGGAATTGTTAGATGAAGCTAGGAGACAGAGAGGAAGATACATTTTCCCAAGCAATTTTGTTTGCCTGTTCTAAGAACATAATACGGCATGAGAAGGATGACCCAAAGTCAGAACTGACTCACAGTTTGTTGAGTTGAGTCTTGTGACGTGACGTGTATATTGTTGACCGCTTTAGTTGTGTTTCATTTTCGTCAAACAACATTGTTGCTCTTTGACTGACTCCCCCGTTCCTTTTTATGATCTGCTACGCACTGTTTGTTTTACTGACTCTTCCGAGTTCAGGAGTTCGTTGTTGATTAGATGATGACCGGCCTCATCGCTGTAACATATATTATAGATAAATAGTCGAGAACATCCTGAATAGCTCGCTTTTCGGATCTGAGATAAGGTATTACTGATGACCGGTAGTAGTTGTCCCTTGCCGAAGTTTTCGGGGATTGGGTGGAGGGAGGGCAGGGCAGGGCAGTGCAATTGTCCAAAGTCCAACGCACGGAAGTTTTTGAGTCATTACTTTCGGAGATTAAGGAACCGGCGCTATTGATCCTCCTATCATTCATCAACGACCGCCTGGGAGTTTCATGCATGATTATCCTTTATCTTATGCACTCTCAGATGAATGGTTTTTGCAAGTTTCAGTAATTTACGATAAGCAAGGTGATTTGTGGTATGGACGCAGTAGTGTATTGGCTTACCATCGTTCTGAGGCTGACAGCTGTCAGGACGACTAGCGCGATTTTGTCGCTTTGTGATAGAACAAAAAACAAATCCGATCACATAAGGATTCTATTTTGAGAGGACGTGCCTCTCCTATAAAAGTAAGCTCTGTCCTGATCTCTTTTTATTATATCTCATCGTCATGCGAGCTACCGTCTCTCTGTATGAGCACCCAGACCTCTCTGACTCAGAAATCTGGTCTTCGGGCTCTGCGGGCACCAAGAGCGGGTGTACTGCCGTCGTTCTGGGTGTTATTTCAATAGCTGCAGCGTCCACCCTTGCCGCTGTGCAGTATACCAACCTCGTCTCCCCCAGGTGGGTTTTAGATTTTTTTGACGGTTTTGCCGTAATCTACCGTGAGGCTGGCAGTGACGACTCAAGTGGCTGGTTTGTTTGAGGCTACAGCAGTTCTGACCGTCTTGCCGCTTCTCGTGTCATATCACAGCCTGTGATCGAGCGCTTACTTTTCTAAATAGTTTATTGACGACGCCTTGGATATGATGTTATGCACACATCCAACTTCTTGATCACGTATTCTGTTGCTTGATCCTCCATTCTCATTAATACTTCGCAATTCGTTTTACCTGCGCCACGACAACCAGCAAACCTACACATCCGCCACTATTTTGGGATATACTTATACCTTTCCACCAACTACATTCCAACCTGTCGCCCCTCCTTTCTCGTCCTTCATCTATCTTCTCGGCTGAGTTGCTTTCACACGGTAGCCGACGCAGCAGCCTCCTCTCCCTTCTCGGTTTACGAATCTGACCCACTTGCAATCTCGGAGGGGTTAGCTTTTGTGTAAAGCATAGTGTCTTCTTTTCTCCAAGCTTCGTAGCTTCGCACAGAATCCGGCTCTTATTTGCTACTCTTGCCCAACCCTCGTTTTCGCATTGTCCTTATTTGATCTATCGTTCTTTGTTGCATGTAATTTAATTATCTTCGGGTCGACCTTGTTGCGTGTATGTTAATTATCTTCAGGTCGATTATCATAATTATTTTCAAGTACCCTTGTCGATCTGACTGAAGAGTATGTGCGGATTTTTCTCAAGAGCAGGCGGCACTGCTTATATGTAGGTTTTCAACTCCAAAATGATGTCCTTGTCACTAAAGAATAGAAATCTCATGGAAACCAACTGTTGAGGAAGAGTAAGAGTGAATCATCCTGGAAGAATACCTAGTTCTCGATCGCGGTTTACAACGCCAAGTTGCTTGGTTTTCGACCTGAGCCTTTTCGAGAGTGGTGAAATGAATGATTCAAGTGGCATCCAGTACTCGATTGCTGTTTGTAAGGGAAGAAATGGACTTCGGGAACCCCTTTTATTTAAAGACGTGAAGATGAGTCGTAACTTTCAAAGTCGTGTGCCGCCGAAATGCTGGGATAGTCTCGATTGATTTCACCACAGGACTTGACCACTTGTGGATTAATTAAGGGGTCATCGGTATTTCTTTTCTAATGAATCGGCGCTTGCTACTCCGGTATATCAAATCTTCGACTCAAAAGATAGCTCGTGCTCTAAATTGATGACTCGGGGCTGAAGCGAAGTTTGGATCGTACGCATTGGACACGGTGCATTACATTACCGTTATTCTGGGCTAGGGATATAGGGAACAAGACTCCGATTCACCCAAATCACACACACAACTCAGATGAACAAGTGCATACAATCGTGAAATGATGTAGCCATTTCATACAATTGTCATCTTGGAGTTGCCAAAGGCAGGACAATGATCGAGGTTGACCTGATCGGGAAGGATAAAATGCATCCATTGTAGGTGTCCCCTATATGAATGGGAAGAGTGAAAACGATCCTCAAAGAGGGAAAGGGCGATCGGCGGAATTGAAATGGAACAAGGCAAGATTACATCTGTTGTATCCTCTGCTGTACACGTTCCTTTACTGTTTGGTATGCGCTTAGAATCGTCTGTTCATTAATCACGATCTCAGTCGTATCTGGGCGTGGCCGACTGACACGGGAAGCAATAGCTGCTGCATCTGTGTCTACAATTATTCTATCACTCGGCGTAAGCATAGATAATGCAAGCTAGGGGAGGAAGGCCATACCCATCATCAACGGTTTCGTCTAGGCACAACAGAACCAGGTCCAAGTTTTCCAACACAGCCCGCTTCTCGAGTGAGTTTCGAAGGAGCATTGATAATGCATCAGTGAGAGATGACAACGCCGTCGAAATCATGAGTTCATTCTCGGTTGGGCCAGCGATGAAGTAGAGAATGAGGTCAAGGGAGTGCTTGTATACCACGAGATGTGAATCATAGAGGATTATATCGCCTAGGAGGAACCTAAGAATCAGCACATGCATCAAAGCTGACTTCGCCTCGAAACAACAGATTTTGAGGACTTACCTCCAGCTTTCTTTGTCTTCTGCCAAAGCCCTTTCTCAAATGTCTTTTGATCTTTGAGAGTGGTGAATTCTTTTGATTCACCATCGGCACGGCCTTTAGGGTGATAGTATTTTGCTAGAACACGATTTCCTTCTGAATCAAGAGTGACAAAGGCTTGAATGCTATAGAGGGAGAGATTCATGGTGTTGTTGTGTTGTGTTGTGTGTTCCGTTGTAACAGCCTTTGATCTTATTTGACAAATCCCCATCAAGCTAGACATCTTTCTACTAAAGATGTTTTACTCAAAAAGATACAAGTATACTACTTCAACACTGCTCACTTTAACAATAAGTATGTCTAGGTAGGTATCTAAGCTTGGTCCTCATTCATGGTAGCCGAACGAGTAAGGTTCAAGATGGATTTGGCTTGGCCTTGAAACAAGACACTCGTTCTCCATCGACCTGCCACATACTATCTAAGCTTATGCCCTTGTCAAGCCTCTTCTGTTCCTAGACAATGGACTTGACGCACAGTTGTTCCGACAAGATAGGCCACCTCACATTGCCATTGCTGTTGTTAATGCATGCGCGCTGCTTCCATCTCGTGGTTACTTGCTATAGCGAGAAAAGCTCAACAGCGAGATCTGTATTGCTGCTAATAAGAAGAGCTTGTAAATATCTTCCTCCATTCTCTTCGGCTGCTCAAACACTTATTTGTACGTTGGAATTCATCTGACTCAGAGTGAGTCACCATCCTTGTGACCGCTTACATCATGCCTGCTGGACGTGGAATGGTATTGGCCAGGGAAACGTGTCGGAAGTATCGATGCTGTAATTGCATGTGTCTTGCCTTCCCCGCTTGTCCAAAAAAATCCACATGCGTCCATCGCGCTTCAAACTAGTATTTTTTGTGCCAAAGAAAAGCTCCAGGATTGTTCTAGATCATCTTTTCCTCAGATTTCCAAACGATTTGGGAATGATTGGAAAGTACGAGCAATGTGCTTTTATTCAATCAGGAATCGGTTGGCATTTATCACTAATTTTTTGCGGTCTGTTTCTCATACGCTCTGATGTGCTCTGATACACGTGCAATCAGGGCAATTCAGGGCCGTACCTGGTGCGCAACCAGCAGTTGGATCCGTCGGTGAGCTGGAACGTGTGGAAGAGGACAAGGTGGAGATCACATTGATCGATCGCAAAGGCACTGGTGAAGCTGTAAAAGAAGTCCTTAATGAGCTCAAAACTGTTAGTTGTTTTGCGTCTGTGGATTTCATTTTTGAAAGGTGCACCCTTACGAAGAGGTTGCCTATAATGTTTATAGGCTCGAAGACTTCTAAAATAATCAATCAGAAAGCCTGAATGTGAGACCTAAGTGTCAGGTGATGATAAGTTAGGAGCATTATTTCCATACTCACACCACATAGTGTTCTAGCCCAGAAGTGAATCTTAGATTGGTATATATATTATATTTTCCAACATCCAAGATCATATAAGCTCAGTTATTAGAGCTGCTAATGTAAATCTGTATTTTACAATCACAAGCCATAATGATTATCTAACTTTAATCTATTGCTAACTATAGAACATAATATATGACTAGTTATGTGATATAGTGTCACATACTAATCTGGTCATATCTGTCCATATCTGTATTCTCTTATAAATAACTAAACCCTAACTCTGGGTTAAAGGTGACTTAGACAGATTTTTCTAGCAGTTTTCTCCTTCTAAAGTTTTTTTCCTCTGCTGTGTCCAATATCTCCTATCTCCTTATTCTTATTTTCCCTTCAGACTCTGCTACTACTTCTTTTGCATTTTTTAAATCTGCTTTTTTTTCTCAAGTGTTGTATACTATTATAAATCTTTTTCAATAAACCAGATATTTTATATATCCTTGTACCATTCTTTTATTGAGAATTCTTTCTATCTCTCATTTCTCTTCTTTATTATTATGATCCTAAGCTTGGCATAGGTTGCAACTAAGGCAAAGACTTGAGAAAGAATAAAGTATAAAGATACAGGATTGTATTTACTACTATATATATCTGGTAACCATAAGGAATAGATAAGACATCCTTGAGGAAACAATAAAGAAAGAATAAGGAGAACATGGGGAAACTTCTACTACTACATGAGATGCTAACTATATAACATAAGAAAAGTACAAGGCATAGTAAATATGAGTCAAAAGTAAAACAAACCCTAATATATATTTAAGTCAAGGTGAACATGAAGTAAATATCTATAGTATATGAGGCATTGATCATAGTATCTATCTACTATTAGAAGACCTATTATCAAATCAAGTTCAAGTACTCAAATATGGCCAAACTCTAGAGTTTTCTTATTTCTTTGTAATTAATACTTCTTCTTTGCCAAACTCTATAATCTTTATTAGACCAATACTACTACTTCCCACAGTCAAACTTCAAGTTATAATCCTCAATATCCTAATACTACCCCACTCTAGTTATTGCTATTATAAGCTTTTTTTCTTTTTTAGCAATTCTTTTAAACATACTTTTATCTAGATTCTTAACTATTCAGTCATTATTATTTTCTAGTTATATCAATATTGTTTAGCTAGATTGAAATATATTTTAATGATATTTAGTTGAGTAAATATATGTTAGATTTAAAGACAATAAAATTTATTTATTTTCATTTCTATTTTCATTTTTATTTATTTTCTTATTTTTGAACTTGAGATTAGAAGTTAGTATAATATCACATATCACAGTCATAGTCACATGATCACATATTATATAGAAAGACATAGAAAGTTCTAAAAAAATAATACTATATAACATATTTACTACATGTTAACCTTATGGATAATATATATTCTTTAGAGTAGGCTAGATTTAGTATAGTATGAACCATTAGCCCAGTAGAACTTCATTGAGTTCTCTTGTATTAACTCTAATACAAGATTTTTTTCTTAACTCTACAAGTTTTGAATCATAACAAATATAATCTTCCTTTTGAAACTCATATCAAACTCTGTTCTTGTAACTATAAATATTTCTGTTCCCTTTCTCTCTCCTATAAGACCTCTGTATTTAATAAACATTCTTATATCCAGAAACATCTTAAGTTGCTTTTAATCCATATACCATCCTTGCTAGACTTTAACAGTAATCACTAGACTGAAAAAATCTTTCTAAGTTCTTACTCTCTGTAAGGGAACTGGTTCTTTCAAGACTTTTTTTTTCTGTGTTATTTGGCTGATCCATGTTCCATAATCCTTTTTTATATCTGCATGTTATGACTTAAAGATCTTAGAGTTGATCTATAAGAGGAACCTTATATTAGAGTTAACATAAGAGAACTCAATAAAGAACTCTGTACAAGATTGTCTACCTTATATACTAAACTACTATGGTCCATGCTACTACTTCTCTAATATACCCTAAATGTCCATGTATTTACCTTAAGGTTAGCATGTATTTTGCACATGTTATATATATATAACATTATCTTTCCAGAATCTTTTATTCTGTTCCATGTGATCATGTGATTGTGTAGCTATTACTGTGACCATGTCATCTGATGTGACTGATGTGTAACATTGTGATCCTAATATCACTCTGACCCTAACCCTAGATCCAAATAAAGAACATAACAAAAAAAAGAAAAGGAAAAGAGAATTAAATAAAAAAACTAACATCCAAGCTTCATATATCTGACACTGTACTTGTTTACTTATTTATTTTCTTATATTCCAAACTTCTTTAAGCTATATACTAATACTTCTAACTATCTAGATATGTTGTTTAACTCCCTTTTCTGGTACTTTCTTGCTTTTCTACAATACTCTATAGTCTTTCAATATTTATTAATATTATCTGCTTATCTACTTTTACATACTTCAGAAATACTTACTAAGTACTCTGACTTTTTTTCAATTTAGTTGCTCTATTCTAAACTATCTCTGATTACTTAAGTATTATCATTCCTTGCTTATATAAATAGAATTTTAACATATTAAAATAGACCTGTTATTATATAGAGTAGTTATTACCTTCAAAAATCTCTATTCTATTCTTTTAGGATTTTCTGGAGATTTGAAGTGCTCTGCTCTTCTATCCAATTATCTTAACACTCTCTATATATCTATCTATTTACTGAGCAATTTACTTATAAGTAAGACAAGATCTTCTAAGTCTTGTTCTTTTTTAAAAGCAGCTATGTCTCAAAATAGTCAGAGGAAATGTTTTGTAAAAAGTTAACTATAGATATCTTTTTTATTACTACTTGGCTCAAGTTCAAACAGCTCTTCTGAAAGTATCTTTTTTCAATTAATACTATTATAGAGGTTGTTAACAAGCTTAAAGAGACAGCATATTACTAAGAGATCTGTATAATGGAAAATCATATAGATGAGTTCCAAACCTTAATCTTAGAAGCTAGTTATACTGATCTTTATACCATTAGAAATAAACTTGAATACTTCAATTAAAAAGGAGATTTATAACAGCTAATGTTAGAGTTAAAAATAACAGACTTTGTTTTATTTCTTTCTTATTTTATTATCTTGAACTTAGGGTCAGGATTAGTATAATGTTATAAAGCATAACAGAGATGTAGTACTTGTTATATAAAATATATAGACTTTAGAGTAGGTTAGTTATAGTGTACATACAGACTATAGTCTGTGGTATATAAGGTAGACTAGTTTTTAAGTTGTAATAGCTAAGATATACCAGCTTTATAGAGTGTGCATATAGCATTAGGATAGACTAGAGTAAAATAGTGTACAGATTATGATCTGTGGTATATACTTTAACTTTTAAGCCTAAGTTTATAACATATACTATAGTTGTTAAATTCTGCTATAGTCTTAGATCACTACTCTATTATGACTTAAAACTTAGAGTTTAGTTAAAAGAAAAATCTTATATAGGATTTATATAAGAAAACTCAATAGAGTTCCAAGTACAATGTATCTTTCTCTATATTGTTACAAACTCAAGACCTTAGAGTTGATCAAGAGAAAGAACCTTGTATTAGGGTTAACACAGGAGAACTTGATAGAGAACTCTATACAAGATAGTCTATCTTATATACTAAATCCACATGGTCTATGCTAGCTACTTCTAACCTACCCTAAACAGCCATGTGTTAGCCTTAAGGTCAATATGTGTTGCACATGTTGTATAACATTATCTTTCCAGAATCTTCTACTTTCTTCTATGCATCATGTGACTTGTGACTATGTTATCTGATGTAACTGATGTGTTACAGTGTGATCTTATCACTCTAACCCTAACCCTAGTTCTAAAAATAGAAAATGAGAAAGAAAATCAAAAAGAAAATAAATTAAGTTTACTATTTTTATCTTTGACATATATACACTAAGTTAGTAGTTTATATTACATGAATTCTAACTTACTCTAAAGATTATATATATTACATA
>Ga0157357_1000581_pt1 | contig 15483 bp, 23 predicted proteins | sample AttcapACBM1_FD_111485 | JGI IMG/M metagenome (GOLD analysis project Ga0157357, IMG submission 111485) | Fungus gardens microbial communities from leaf cutter ant in Botucatu, State of Sao Paulo, Brazil - Atta capiguara ACBM1 | ecosystem: Host-associated > Fungi > Mycelium > Unclassified ... | reverse complement strand
AGGGCTCCTTGTCGAGTTCTCTTGTAATCCCCACTACTAGATAGCCTACTGAGAGCTTTGCTGAAGTTAGTATATCACAAGTGCTATTCCAGCAAGTGGTTGCTACAACAATATTTCTAATGTCAATAAATGTTTGAAAAATTCCAAATCAGACATTGTTGCAGATTTTATTTGAATAACCAACAATGGAATCATCATTATAACAAATAAGCCAGCAAATGCACTTAATTTGTTAACAATTGAGAAATTCTTAAAAAACATTGATAATATCAATTTAGATTCGATTGAGGGTCCACATCTTTCCAAGTCCAAGTTGTATATGAAAATTGTTGGACTTCCATACAAGATCAAGTAAGGAGTCATCACTCCTGACTACATTGAGGGTATTCTCAAGGAAATGCACTTATTCAAGGATGTTGTATTGGCTTCAAAACCATATATTATCAGAATATCTCCCAAATCTGATATAGCAGTGGTTTGGGTGGATATCTGGGATTCCAAGAGCAGTTCTTTGGTGAAGAACATTATCAATCATTGTTTTAATGTTGGACAGTGTTGCATGGAAAACAAGAAAGTGAATTAAGTAGCTATCAAAGAAGGAGAGCCTTGTCCTCACATCTTCAAATGCATAAATTGCAAGGGTGACTATTAAGCAGATAGCATTAGCTATCCTTATTGGCATAACTATTTCAATAAAGACTAGCATGGTAGAAAACAACAGAAGCTCTTTCATAAGTAGAGTACAGTAAATGTAGAAATCCTGTTATCATATATAGTTTTTTGTTTTCTTTTTCTTTTTCCTTTTCCATTTTCATGTTGTCTGCCTATCAATGTACTGTAGCTACTAAGTAGTTACCATGGTCTGCCATTGTGCCCTGTATTATAAATTGTTGATTTTTTAAAAAAAAAGTTAGTAAGGGTCCAGTGAGAATATCTGAGGTAGAATAGAAATATGTGATCTGTATTAGAAAAGGTTGATAAGGGAGAAAAGATTATTTGTAGGTTAGAATGGATGTGGTTGGAACAGAATATGATACTTCTTCATAAAACTTCTATTGATTAAAACTCTAGTAGTTCTGGAGTCAACTAGTGTATATAGAAAATATCTTAGAGATATTAATAGTTTTCAAAGAGACAGATAGATATAGTAATGTTCTATGAGCATCAAGGACATTGATGATAGGGTATAGGAGTAATCTCTTTTTCTATCTAGATTAATGGATAGACAAAGTTTAATCATCACAAAATAGATATATAAGTGTGTTTGAAAGGTAACTATAATATTTATTGTATTCTTCTACAGAGGGTAAGAGTATGTAAGAGAACCTACCTTGGCATCCCAAAATCTTGCCTCCAGTCCTACTAAACTCCATGGTGTTCTTGTTTCTTACCAGTCAGTACTTGACTACTCTGCTAAATTCTATGGTCTTTTTCTGACCAGTTTATTAATCTCCTAACCTTACCAGACCTCATGGACTCTCATATGCATATTATCAATCTCTGTCATCAAACCTCTCTAATGTTCCTGCTGTAAGATTCCTTTCTTTCTTTTCTAGTAGATTTCTAGGTATTTCTACCAGATTTATACTATGTAGCTCCCCTGGTAGTATACTGTTTCCTTAAGCTAGCTTACTGCTTCCATAGTAGTGTTGATAGAAGAAATGAATTCCTTAAACTCTGGCCAAGTAGTAACTGGGAAGACTCTAGTATTGGACTCTTCTTTGAACAGGCTCTCTGATCACTTTGTAGCTTGATACATTTGATAGTCACCACCAAATACCATAGAGAGAGTATATTGGGTTTGGAATATTAGAAGACAAGCTAAGATATAGAGAGGTTAATGGGAGAGTGGGGTCTAGAAGTAAGCAGAAGAAGTGGTATATATGTAGATGCTAAGGTGATTCTGACAGACTAAAGAAATATTATAAAAATGAACTTTGGGTAATATGATAATAGAAAGTCTAGTAAACAAGTTATTAAGCAATAAAACATAGATATAGAATTTATAGTGAAAGAGATTGTGGAGTGGAAGAAGTCTACTTTTATACCTATTTTTTATTATAGGCTTTACTTTCTTGTTCTAGTAGTTTACCTTTATATGAGCTCTTCATCTATCTTTTCAAAATTCTCTCTTGTTACATACTGATCTAGCCACATCTAGTTAACATTATGAATAATACCTTCTTTCTCATTTATGCTCTCAAACCTCATTTAGAGTAGATCAACTCCTTCAATTCTATGTCAATTACATCCATGCTGGACTTCCTTCTGATATCGAAGGACCATTCAAACCCAGGGTGATCACTTATAGTCTCTATTCTCTAGATACCATCTTGGATAGAGTACATCAGTATATAAGTCAGATAGTCATACTGTAATTCTCATTCTGAAAATTGACTAAAACCAGCACTCACTTCTGGTGTTGGTAGCAATACACTTCACTACCTTTAGGTGGATTATCTCTTATAATTTCCTTAAGTACACACTCTGAAAGATGCAACTAGTATGATGAGTAGAGGTGCAGCACATAAGCTGAAGCCAAAGGTTGTTCATTATCTGTGTTCTGCATATCATGGATAAGTAGAACATGTCATCTGTCTTCTGATCATCTTTTGCAGATCTTGGTCACCAAGGTGTGAACCATACCTAACATCTCTCACCTTATCAAATAACTCTTCTACTGTCTATCAAGTCCACTACTGTTAGCTTATGAGTATAAATCATGATAACCTACTTAGTTTTTGATAATTAACTTGGTATCACTTTTTTTCTATGCTCTTGTTTTATATTTTATTTTAGATCTTTGTCTCTTTTCTTTTAGCATGAACTGCTCTTGATATTAACTACAATATACAGAGACTATGATACACACAACTGAAAATAAAAGATGAGTAAGAAAATGAAAAAAAAACAAAGACATGAAAAATGAGATTCAATCAGCAACATACTGAAAAAATGAAGATTTCAGACAATGTAACATAACACTCTCTATATGTATACATTAATAACTCAATTTTTTAAAATTTAGCTTCTGGGATGATGATGATGAACCCACCTTCTTCATAATATAATATATCAATATTCATCATGGTATTATGGTTTTCTTACCTCGACACAGACCATTTCCTTTGATAAGCTGAGCTGTCAACCTACGTGAATGGGACAGGGACGAGGTCAATAAAAATAAGACAATTCGATTTTTGACTTTTTGATTTGGGAGGGGGGAGAAATGTGGTTTGTGGTTTGAGCAAGAAAAAAAAGTTCTAAGAGATTGAATCAATGAACTAGATTGAAAAAAGATCAAAGGACGGGATGAGAGATGGCCCTCTAGTAGTGATAGTAGTAGTAGTAGTTAGTACAACACCACGAGGAGAGAATTCAAGACAAGACTGACCGGCCCGTTACCTACACGACATGACATGACATCATCCTACATAAAAATAAACATGAACTCTCGAAAGCTTCTCCAATGGTTTGTGTTGCGTGTAGATGATCCAGGCCTGGATCACACGTAAGTGGCTTACTTAGAGATCACATTATCAAAAGTCAACCGTTGACAAGAACGAGAAAGAAAATCACATACGCAAACTAAAGAGAAGGGAGGGAGGGGATGGACGACAGTAGAGAAACAACCATCGGACGATTAAACTGACAAGGGAAAGAGAAAGGAAAAGCAACGATGCACACACACACACACGCACACACACGCAACACGCACAGACAAGAGGCAGTTCATTTCATTACAATCTGGATCTGGAGAGCATATTAATCAATTGGATTCAAAAAGAAAAAAATTCGAGAAGAAATACAAAAAAAAACACTTTCAGGTTATCTGTAATCAACGTAAAAAACTCCTAAGTGTCATTGGGGAAAGGGGGGGGGGCTACCGTTGAAGTTCACCGTCTCCAATTGGTAATATTCCATCCCCCGCCTGTATGAATCTGTGCAGGTCCCTGAGTTTGCAGAGTCTGAGCAGGCGGTGGTGTTGGATGATGAGGTGTAGGATCAGGTGTTCTCTCTTCAGACATAAACGTGTTCTGTCCAGGTTGATGTGAAGAACTGTCCTGTACTGCTGCTACTGCCGCCAACATCTGACTATAGTCACTCTGACCACGTCCTACTGCAACTCGCGCAGGGCCACCAATAGGTCCACTACTTCCGTCTGGAGGCTGAGATGAGGAGGATGCTCCAGTTCCTTGCAATACATCAGAGGAAACTTGGGCTTCTGGATAGAATGGGTAAAATAAATTGGATGGGATATCAACGAGACGTTTATGGGGTGGTGTCACCGTCCTAGGGGGACCATTGGGTCCGACGTGGTTGTTCATTCCTGATGGTCCCGCAGAGCCATTCAATGGTCCTCGGACGACGACGGTGCCATACGTTCCCGGGCTAGCATTAGGACCACCCATGGCTACATGTCCATAAACACCCGTGTTCGCATTCGATACCGGTGATGAAACTGGGGGGGCGGGAACTGGACCACCCATGACCGTGATATTTGTTTTTGTTCTAGGCGAGTTAAATCCTTCTTCATCCCACTCGGGCTCTGAGATCAACACAGGATGAGATGCAGGTCCTATAGTATGCAAATCGACATTCATAACACGTTCCACTAGGCGTGCAATGAGTGGATGACCACCTGCTGCATCTTTGCGTTCCCAGCGCCATCGGAAACGTGGGATCATGTCGAGTGCCATCCAAAGATCTTCAAGCGCGGTTTGATGGGGTAAAACATCGCATTGGGACATGTGTCCGAAGAGGATGACCATGGCAGCTATGTGTAAGGGAATAGGAGAGGTGAAAAAGGCGATATCTGGAAAGCGGATGAGCTGATTGTGGATGACGATGACGTTGTGCGAGGTGATGATCGCTGAAAGAGTGAAATCGATGTCAGTGACATGATATCTATATAGCTTGGGTTGGGGAGCGTACCATCTACGAGTGCTTGATGCCTGCTGGCATAGCTTAGCTCTTTTGAGCTAAATAAGGCCCTCAGCAAGAGGATTCTGGCGATCCCGAGCTTCAACAACGTTAAACCCTCATCTTCTGTGATGCCCTGGACCAACTTGACCTTTTTGTCCAAGGGCCAGTCTTTGTTGCCATTGAAGTAATACTTGTATCGGTCGGGCAGATACTTCCTAAATTCGATCAAACTCTTGATGATCCTGGTAGCATTGCGCATCACTGTGTCGCCGGCCTGTTTCTTGGGGGTGTACAAGGAATTAATGATATCGGCTTGGATCTCAGCGACAGGGTGAGATAATTCGAAATGTTCCGAGAAATCGTCGTCGGAACCTGAGTGGCGTTTATTGAGTTTCAAGCGAGAGGGACGAGGGGTGTCAGTATCGCTGGGAGCTATGGCGAGAGGACGGCCGAGAAGGATAGAAGTACCACGGTCGTGGACGAGGACTATACCCCAGAGACGAATACGGAGTTGACATTCCTCTTCGCTAAAGAGGGGGATTTGAGGGAGATGAGCACCTTGAGGAGAGGAGACGTATTGTGTTGAAGGGTCGTGGTGGAGACCGAGTTCGATAGACAGGCGAACGAGGCTTCCGACGAGACGCCACAAGGTTCTTCCCTGACGCTGGAAAAAAGAAAGAAAGGTAAGCTGTTGGGTGATGGAAGAAGAGGATGGGGAAATGTACCTCGGTATAAAGGTACCAGTGGAGCAGAATGAGAGCTTGGAGACTAGAGATGGAGACGCGAAGATCGGGTTTTACGGCCAAGGCCCTCTCGAAGAACTCGTCGTAAACAGGCCAGTCAGGGGGCATGGGGTCTTTGGAGACGGAAGAGATGGCGTTGTTGAGGTCTGACTTGTTTTCGATATTGACGGTGCGGTGGTTGAGTTCACTGAGAGTACCGAGGGCAAGGACGAGGTAGACACCACAGATATGGCCAGGATCATGGACGTTGGCGGTCTGATCATAGAGACCGGCGACGATGGCGTCGAATTCCTTGCGAGAGTAAACAGGCCTGTGGATGTTGAGTCGGTTGAAGTAGACATCGACGATGATCTTGAACATGACTCTGTCCTTGGGCAGCCAGACTAGGAGGCTGGAAGGGGAAAAAGAGCAGGGAGCGGGGGGAGCAAAAGTGAGGGCAGTGGAGACAGGACCATTAGGAGGGATGTTGAGAGAGAGCCAGGAGGAGGGATTGCGGGGTTTGATGGACTCGTTGCAGGAACGGTCGCGACCTGAAGAGAGGCCGTTGTAGTCGACTGCGAGATCCTCTCTGTCGCTGGCGACGTGGAGTCTGAGATCGCCGACGATGCTCGGGGAGACACCGAAGTTGGTTGCGAGTTTCTCGGCGTCGGACATGTCATTGCCATTGGGGTCAGTGCCCTTGGCAGGGAGGAGGCGGGAGGCAAGCAGAGGAGGAGGAGGAGGAGGAGGATAGGGAGCTGTGGGAGGGTGGAAGGGTGAGTAGAGAGCAGAAGGGGCAGGAGGAGGAGGGGCAGAAGGAGGAGGAGGAGGAGGATAAGCGGGGGAGTAGTGAATCACGTGGGGAGGAGGGTAGGAGGGGATGAGGTGAGGGCCGGGATACGGGACGGGATACGGCTTTGGCGGGCCGTGGAAGTCATGATGGTGGTGATGGTGGTGGACTTGAAAGTCAGGAGAGAGATTAGCAGTGGAGAGTGAAGCAGGGTCGATGCCCTGACGTGCCAAATATTCCTCAATGCGATTCATGTCAAAGTCAGGAATGTGAGCTTTGAGTAGAGCTTCACACTGAGCCACAAGTTGTTCCATTCGCATGCTGAGACCCCGTGGTGTGAGACGCTGCCTGTGTCGGTCTTCCTGGTTACACACAGTCCCTGCTGTCGCACACGCCGTACATCGCGGATGCTTCGAGTCGCACTAAATAAATAAATAAATTCGTCTTTTTTTTTGCTGAGAGAGGAACTTGCCGTCGGCACTTGCCTTGATTTTCTTGCTCCTGCACCGAGCACACGCCTCGTGCGACCGACGCAACCTCCTCGGCTCGGCTCCTCCTCCTCCTCCTCCTTCATCTTCAGCCTTTCGCCGCCGTTTCGGCGCAGACACTTGGCTCTCAGCCATCCCAAGTCCTGATCCTACAGATCCAAGTCCATTCTCCTCGTTCTGGTCACCGAGAGCACTTGGAAGCATGGTGTCCAATATCACCGTTGCAGACGACGACGACGATGACGACGACAACAATGACAATGACAACGACCAGCAAACCCCAATCCAGGAAAACCAATCCGCTTCTGTGTGGTCCTGTTTGTGCCCATTGGCCGAAAATAGCCATCTACACACACACTCCTTCCCAATGTACCACCGCAACGACTCCATGTACACCCTCCACACCGTGAATGACGACGACGACGACGACCGCGTTCCTCTCCGCACACACACCCAAACATCCTATGGAACAACTACTCCTCCTTCGTCGAAAAAACTCATCTTCAATGCCACTCTCAAGATGGCCTGCATCTTCTTCATCAGCACCCTTTTGCTTGGAGGAACGCTTTGGCTTGCCCTCCCTACCCTCGACGAGTGCGTCTGACAACACAACCCTCCCCCTTGGTCTCCCATAATTCATCTTTTTCTTTTTCCACAGCGCAGACCGCCCCATGCTCCGCATACCCAAGTCCTTTGCCCAGCTCCAGGATCTCAACGGCCTTCTCAAAAAGTACCGTGATATCTACCCCTACCGCATCGTCATCTCTTACGTCATCATCTACCTCTTGTCCGTCCCTTTTTGTTCATCTTTTTCCATCTCCATGGCTCACTTTCGGCCTACTCCAGCCTCCAGGCATTTTCCCTACCCGGCTCCATGTATCTGTCTATTCTTGGCGGTGCTGTCTGGGGCATCCCACGGGCGCTCCCTCTGGCCTGTTGCTGTGTCGCCACAGGAGCTTCCCTATGTTATCTCATCTCGGCTGCCCTCGGCCCTGCCCTCCTCACCCTCCCCAGATGGAAAGCAGTCTTGGATAAATGGGCCAACAAGATAACCGCCAACAAGGAAAATATGGTCTCCTTTCTCATCCTTCTCCGTATCGCCCCCCTGCCTCCTCACTGGGTCGTCAATGTCGTCTCTCCCCATGTCGGCATCGGCCTTGTCCCCTTTTGGATCAGCACGTTTTTGGGCATACTCGGCGTCACCGTCATCCACACCACCATCGGGGGTGAGCTCGACGACATGACGAGCGCCGAGGATTTTCATTTGATCAGCTGGAAGAATTTTTTCGGCCTCGCTGCCGTCGCTGTTGGTGTCATGATTCCTGTTGGACTACGATATTGGTTCCGAACGCAAGAAGAACACGTCGATGGGTCCGAATATCGAAACGAGGAGGAAGAGTTACTCGCCAAAGATGACGACGAGGACGACGATGGCGATATTATTCTCGAGGCAGGACCTTCAATAGCTAATAACAGACATGTAAAATAGAATATAGGTATATCAAGGTAGATTTATGGCTCAACGGAGATGCCGGAAATGCCGGCTCAGCGGAGATTCCGGGTTTGTTTAGTTGAAGCAAACATGGAATTGGGGTCAGCCACAGCCCTCACTTCGCTCCCACCACCACACTCGGGTCAGTTCTCCCCCCCCTTCTCCTCCCATTCTTCTCAAAATCCCACTGGCTAGTTTGCTCCTCGTTGTGGCCTTGGCTGGTGCTTTTATCTGTCAAAAACGCCCCGGATAATGTCCGATCGTTTCTCCCAATACCCGCCCATGATCCCCACTTTCAATAATAATCCAAACATGCTCCAGCAGCAACAGCAACCAACACAACAACAGGGTCAACAGGGTCAACAACAGCAGCAGCAACAACCACAGCAACAACCACAGCAACCACAACAACAAGGCCAGCAGGGTCATTCCCAACACCAGCCCCAGCAGGACGGTCATCCCAACTACCCCGACCAGTCCCGCATGTGGCAACCCCAGATCCAGTACAGACCGCGCAGCGGCATGGATATTTCACCGCCGGGCCAACAGCAGACCCCTCAGGTGGGCTTTTTTTCTTTTTTGACTTTTCCCCCTCTCTTCCCCCGCGGCTTTCCGTGGGACTCGTTCACCTTAGTGATTCCTTTCTCCACCAGATGCTCAGAGCACGTCTCAATGCTCAGAACCAGCAGCTGGGTCAGCAGAATCCACCCCAGTCCCAGTTCACCCTTGCCATGAACCCTCCTCCTCAGATAGGCGGTCTAACAGGCCCTACCAACCAACCTCAGCAGCAGTCTCAACCCTTCTCCGACCCCGGATCCAACCCGTCCACTCAGCCGTCACATATCCCCTTCCCCAATATGGGTTCGGGTATTAATGCGGCCCAACGTCTTGGCATGCAGAACTCAGGTCCCGTGAACAGGCAGCTCGAACTCATGCTCGCGCAGCAGACCCACAATGGCGGTCTTTTCAACGCTGCCAAGAACCAGCAGGTCCAGCAGCAATCACAACAACAACAGCGCGACCAGCAGCAGCAACAACAACAACAACTCCAACCCCCTGGCATCAATCACCCTAATGCTGACATATTCACCTCTCCCGCGCTTTCCGGCGAGGCTCTCAGGCGCCCTTCACCTTCCCACCCCTCCAACCTCACTTCCCAGATACAAGCCTCCATGCAGGGTGGTGGCCCCCAACAACAACACCCAGGCGTTCATCACCCCGGCGCTCCGGGAATGCCTTTACGACGTACCGCGCCTCCGGTGAACATCCAAGACATCACTGAACGTGTCAGAGTCACTCGACAGGCGCTCGCAAATCACGAAAGCGACCTCCGTCAACTCCTGAGCACGATGCAAGTTGCGCCTTCTAGTGAACTCACCTCCAAAGCTCGCAGTCTCCAAATGGAAATTAAGACTAAACAGGAAATGATGAATCGTTTGCTTCAGCAGCAGCAACTTGCCATGAACAACCCTGGCATGTGAGTTTGTTACTGTTGTTGAAATCCAATGCGATAACCTCATCTCCAAGTGTCGCTAGGGCGAATGGAATATCTCGTGTCGTACCGAACATGGGTGCTGGTCAGAACCCCTGGGCTCCGCAGAACAGTCAGTTCGATCTAAATGGGAACATCCGTCCGCCTCAGAACGGCCAACTCTCCATTGGAGGCTCTCAAGCCATGCATCCAGGTCATGGAGGACCCAACGGCATGCAGCCGAACCCCTCTCTCCAAACACCTACCAACATTCACAGTGGACTCATGGCACCCACGGGTGTGCCTAGACTTGGTCCATCGTCAAACCCACCCCCTCAACAACTCGGAAGTCCGTTTGGCGGTGTCCAGATGAACGTTGGGGCCAATAAACCCTCGTTTTTGATGGGTGGGCTCAACATACCAGGTGTCCCTGCTGCTACTACGCGACCTATGGGAGGTAGTGGCATTGGATACCCTCCTCCGTTGGACAAAAAAAAGGTTGATACCATGCTTCCCGCATTTTTACAGAAGAGAAACATCAAGATTGACCCTGGTTTGCTGACGTACAACGATCAGCAAATAGATCTCGCTCACCTTCATGTACTTGTTATGCTAGAAGGAGGGTACGCCAAGGTGAGTAAGAGCGTATTGTAGAATTCACACTCACTCTGACGGGCTCTTGTTGTTTTAGGTGAATGAAAAGGAAATGTGGAATGTGATCGGTGGAAGAATGGGCTTTGTGAATTTTCCCGGATCAGATCGCGAGCCGCCCAAATCGGGGCCTGTTCCAGCTCAACAAATTGCCCGCACCTACAGTGAATACCTCCTCGACTTCGAACAGGCTTACGTTCGTGCTGCGATGAGAGTTAATCCCATTGGTGGCGGTGGTGGCGGTACCTTGGGCAGTGGTTATGGTAACCATTCTGTTGCTCCCGGGTCCGCTGGCACTGGAGATCTAGGAGGAACTGGGTTACCCAACGGTCCTGGAAACGTGACCGTTGGTCAACTCCAACGACTCGGTCCCATGTTATTTCCATACGTCAACTTGAACGTAGCTGAACTCCGACAAAAGAATCTTTCTGAAAGTGCTATCACACTCGTGGAACGGTATCGACCGCAGCTTCAACGAATGGTGATAGAGTCAAAGAAGTTTTCGCAGCAGGTGCGCATGAATGGGAGGAATGCACCCGGAATGGTTGCAGGTCCTACCCCTGTGCCGTTGCATTCTGATGCTAATGGGATGCAGCAGCATCCTAATCAAGGGCCATCGGGTGCTGGCGTTACCGGTCTGGGATCTGGGCCTGGTCCAAACTCGATGATGAACGACCAACAATCTGGAGGTGCTGACGTAGGCGCTGGTGGGATTGGCATGGGTGTACATGGAGGACTGAACGGGGTACAGGCGCAGCAGAAGATGAGGCAGCAGCAGATGGCGAGGCAGCAGCAGATGGCGAGGCAGCAGTTAATGAGTGCTATTACTGGGGATGGCAAGATTGGAGTGTTTTCAAATAGCTTTGTGTTGAGTAACCCGGTATGGGCAAAGAGGGCGATGGACATCGTGACTCAGTTCGGGGAGGATTTCAAGAAGGGTAAGTCATCCATTTGTCTGAGGGAGGGGAGAGGGGTTGTGTTGACAAGAGTTTTTTTTCTGTAGGTCCTGCCATTATGCGTCTTTGGCAGGCGAATGTGGAAGTACCGTTTGAACAACAAGCTGATTTCAAGCAATTATTGCAGACCTTGGGACGGACGGTCGCTGAGCTGAACGACAAGGTGTACTTGATATGTATGTTACTGCCGAGCGCGACGCAGCGGACGATCAGTCTTGTAAACATATCTTATTTTTAAGAGAACAATGAGGGCTGATCAATTTCGACAGATTCATACGGTTCGTTTGCAAAGCCAGTTGATGGCGACCAGTCAACCACGATATATTATGACCTTGGATAATCTACAACACCTAGCGGGGGATGCACAGAAGATTCTCAGCATGTTCTCACAGCAAGAAACTTTAATGGCGGCGAAGATGCAACAACAGTTGCACCGGGTGCAAGAACAAGCTCAGGTTCATGCGGCAGCGGCGGCAGCCCAACAACAGCCAGGGCAACCGCAGCACCTTCAACAATCTCCTCATCCTCCACAAGTTCTGGGACAACTGGCTCATTCACACCCTAATGGTCCTCATCCCCTTCCGCCTTCTGCGATGCAGGTCAATGGGCCGGCACAGTCGCCCCCGAATATGATACAGCACCAGTCTCACTCTCCACAACCACTATCTCAACAGTCTCAACCTTCAACCATGGGAATGCCTCCTCAGCCTGGATATTCGACACAATCAGCGCCGTCGCCTTCTCATAGAGCGGCCTCCATCAATCTTCTTCAACCGCCTCCTTCGAAAAGGAAGCCTGTGAATGCGCCTACACCTTCGAATGCTGCGCCTTCTCCTGTCGGCGTTTCGACGCCTGTGCCTACGAATGCACCTACGCCGAATGCCACGATCAATTCTACGTCGCCTTCAGCAGCGCCTAAATCACCAAAGGGGAAAGTTTCAGCGAAGTCGAAGCAAGTCAAACGTAAGGCGTCGATGGCAACCACACCACAAAATCAGAATGCAAACGTTAATGCGTCTGTGGGTTCTTCTTCTCATCCTACCCCTAATGCACCTTCAGTGCCAATCGCTCCTCAAGTGACTCAGGCACCTGAAACTATGCAACAGCAGGGGTCGTCAGGATTGAATGGGAGTACGAAGAGGGCCAGGGAAGAGGACGGTGGTTCTGGGAGCAATGTTGCGCCGAGTCCCCTTGGAGATTCAATTGCGTTTGTGGACCAGCCTTCGCCGCCCAAGCGTGTCAAAATGGAGTGGGATGGTCCACCATCAGAAGAGATGCAACAGAGGAAGGCGATGGTTGAGAGTGTCAAGACTGAGGAAGACACGACGCAGTTCCTTGCGCAGATGTCTGAGCTGTTTAAGATGGCTGGAAGCGATTCTCACCAGGCCTCTGATTTTAATGATTTAACGAGTGTGATATTGAAAGGAGTTAACCAAGTGCCTGGTATGGGCTCATATCTGCCGGATAATGGAGATGGAAGTGGTGTTGTTGATGTATTTGGGGCGGCGGTGACGTCTTTGGACCAGTCGTTGTTGGCGGGTGGAATCAAGGATGACTTGGAACAGTATTTCGATTTTGCAAGATTGGGAGGGGAGGATGATGATTCAAAGACACCGGAGCTTGTGTCCTCATCTTCGACGACTAACACTAGTCCTGGGTCGAATTCGGGCCACGAGTCTAATACGGAGACGGTGGGAGTATCTGCGGTATCGACATTGACTACTAATAATGAGGTGAAAAGTGAGGAATCGATGGATTTGACTTATCTTGGTTTGTGGAAGGAACTTGATGGAGGGGAATCGGCTTCTTATCAGTCCAACGATTGGAAATGGGACAGTACCATGACGTCTTTGGATCTTCCTTGGTCAATCTGCAACCCCAACATGTCGTGATGTCCTCTTAATGGTCTGTTTGTTGTGTCATTCTATATACACTTATCCTATATCCCACTTTTCTTCTTTTTCTCATTTCTTCTCTTTCGCTCTCCCCTTGCTATTACGGCTGGTTTGTCTTATTTCCTGCCTGCTTTCCTCCCCTGACCTTTTTGTTTCATTAACTATGTCTATCCTGTGTGTGTATGTTAATCTTTGTTTTTCTGATCTGTGGTTATTTTACGGTTCTCTTACTTACCTATTTTCTCTTCGGAGCCTGATACATACATACATACATACATATATTCTCCTTGTGTTACTACCTACGTACTAGCGGCTTGTTTTCTTTTTCTTTTTCCCTCTCCCTCCTCTGTGCTTGTGTATTCTTATTTGTTGTTCTCGCTATCGATTTTCTTGCTGAATCATCATCAAAAAAACACCAAGCAAATTGCCCCCCCTTAGATTATTTTTTCTTCTTCTTTTGTTTCTCTTTTCCAAGTGTGCGGACTCGATTTGATTACTAATAATGCAGAGAGACTCAGAGCGACTACATGAATACATGGACAATCAGTCATAAAGAGAGGGAAAATATGCATAACGAGGATATCAAACTAGAGTTTGCGGATCGGTAGTGAGGATTTAGATGATAGTCGAGGATGGGGTATTGAACCGTTCTTTGCAGTATTGGATAAGATGCGAGTGCGCAAGTTATCCAAAGAGGAGGAGGAGGATCCACCTGTGAGTCTGTGTGTAGTAGATGAAATGACTGGAACATCGTCTACTCCGCCTATTCGGCGTCGTTTGGCACTCTCTTGTGACTGATGAAATTTTTGCTTCGCCTCTTCCCAAGCTGCCTTGGCTTCGTCCCTTGCCTTGGTATCATCTTCAACAAGACTGAACGAGGCAGGCAACCCGTAACGGCCTTTCAAGTCTTCATCCGCCTTGCGTTTCTGTTGTTCTCTTTTCTTCTCTTCTCGAAATTTCTTTCGAACTTTGAGTGAGAGCGTATAGGGGTCTGCGTTGTAGTGCTCCGATACGGATTGTAGGGCTTCCAGACGTGGAATCTGGACTTGAGTGAGGTGAGTTTGAGCCTCAGAGGTTTTTTCGAGAGCAGCGAGAGGATCGTCTGGTGTGTTGTCTTTCTTGTCTGGATCTGCATGAGAATGAATCACCCCCCAAAGGAGGGCGTCCGGTTCATTGTGAGTTTTACAGAAGCGTCATAGGAGAAGAAGAAAGAAGGAAAATGAGATTGACCATGTATTGCGAAACCACCATTCTCCTCTGGGTTCCACTCTTCATCCTTCTGGCGAGCACCGGATGTCACAACGTAGCGAGTGTTCTTTCGAAAAGTTCCCAGAAGTCAGGCAAATGGGAGTGAATGTAAAAAGGAGAACTAGGGTCCACCTTACCTTGGGATCAGTCTGGATCTCGAACCAGTTATCGCAGAGGTGACATTTACACCGAAATGAAAAGATGGGTGTTGAGTAATAATTTCCTATCTTCTTTTTTTCGGCGTTGTAACGGACTCCCATGCCAATGTGATTGTGACAGCCATCGCTTTTTTTTAAAAAAAAAAGACCAAAGGCAGTTTGGTTGAGTAAAAGATTGAAAAACAAGTTTTTGGAAAATGACATTACCACCAGATATTGAAAGGTAGTTCAAAGCGAGTTATGAGGATACCCTGGTCAAGTTTACGTGCTCTGTCACCAAGAGCATGTTTGCCTGAAAAAGCAGGATAGGGTCAGAAGTGCTTATGTAGATGTGTAAATAGTGCGATCCTCGCCTCTGACTTTATTGAGGCTTCCTTGAGAAGGGTCATAGTCAGGTGGATAGTATCTGTCATTAAGGCATAAGCAAAAGCAAGAATGCTTGACAACAAACATAATATGGCTTACTTGTTGAAGCCTTGCATGGTGAGCGTAGTCCTGACTGAGTCAGGTCATGAGAGCCAGACCTTCGGGTATATCCGAACTAACACACTTCTGACTCATTCACCCACGCAATTCGTGTGCACCGAGTATCACAAATGTATTAGTGTATATAACATAAAAGGGTATCAGGATCTAAATCAACATTCAAAAATATACAGTAAAAGTACCCATGACAGGTCTATGGT
>Ga0157357_1000579_pt1 | contig 15496 bp, 18 predicted proteins | sample AttcapACBM1_FD_111485 | JGI IMG/M metagenome (GOLD analysis project Ga0157357, IMG submission 111485) | Fungus gardens microbial communities from leaf cutter ant in Botucatu, State of Sao Paulo, Brazil - Atta capiguara ACBM1 | ecosystem: Host-associated > Fungi > Mycelium > Unclassified ... | reverse complement strand
TAAGTATTTGTTGTGGCAACCACTAGACTAGTCTTCAATAGCAGTACTAACAAGTAAATCTCAAAGGCAGATATCTAGTGGAGAATATGAGTTGTGTAATTTATAAGAGACTCAACAGAGAACCACAACAGTATTCTACTGACTATTTATATAAAGTATCCATGGTCCATGCTATGACTATGCTTCTACTGCGCATCCTACCCTAATGTCTATGCCCTGTCCTCATGTCCATTAGTAATCTACCTCAAGGCCAGTATGCTGTATACATGTGCCTTGACGTCATACCCTAAACCCTACTCTTAATCTCTATTGTCCATGCATGTACTATGTGTACATCATAAGAAAATCATGCTGTTAACATGTTCCTTGATATCACTCTATCTCTAGACTCTTTCTGATTCTTCTAGACTTTAGATCCTTTCAGACTGCTCTAGACCACTCTAGGCCTTATGATGTAATGTCATATGACTTCCTAGTCATGTGCCCTTTCTCTCTCTCATCATAGACTAATAATATAACTACTGTCCTATCTATATCTTATCCTACTAAAGTCTGTCCATACTTTCTTGTCTTATAACAGTATTCATTATACAACAATAGTACCAACAGTTAGCTAATATGTATAGAACTCCAGCTTTGGACTTCTAGATGGGATAATAGGTATTTGTTAAAGTCCTGTTCTTCTATACTATACAACCTTCAGAAAAAGCTATTGAAAAAGTATCTAGGATTCTTTGAAATCATCACTAGGCCAGTACTCACTTATTTACAATCTGTCTTCTAAGATTAATAAACACTATTTACCTAGTATTTTATATATTCATGTTCAAACCTGCTATACCTAACACCTTTCTCAGTTGATCTGAACCACCAACACTAGTCATTATAGATGGAAAATCCAAATATGAGATTTCCTGAATCATCTACTTGAAAATTGATTGTAGATGTACATGTAAGCTACTGTACAAAGTCATTTGGTTAGAATATGAAAACACAAAAGAAGAATCCAATTGGCTACCTGCCTCAGAACTTGCTCATATTCCTGATGTCATATTTAATTTTCTCTTGAATTATCTATGTTTATTTCTCCTTTTTCTTTCTTTCTTCATTAATAAAGCTATGGCATACTCTACTTTATGTAAAATTAAGATCTTGAAGGCTGAGTCTTAAGAAAGAGATACTATTACATACTATTCAACCATATCTGACATCTATACTCTTTTACTCTCTTCCAGTGTAGATCACACTCTATTCCAATTACCTATCAACCCAAGAACTAAAATCTCTCCATTCCTTATCAATTCTATGGAGTTTCAAATAACAATCTTCCTAATACTTGACAATCTAGAGTATACACAGTAATATTATTATTATTATTAGAAAATACTTTCTGTATTTAAGAATGATAGTTACTATGTGTAGTTCTTTAGTCTGATAATCAACTTAGAATTGTGCCACACTCACTCTAAGTTCATCTGAATCCCCTCTTTTGAAATATGATTACATGATAAAGTTAAGCTAAGTGCAATGTCTTTCCATTGAAGCTAAGGTCATCTTATTTACATAGCACTACTTCCAAACCTCTTCTGCCCTATATTCCATCAAGTTGCATCATCTATTCTGTCTTTCATACTATATTTCTGACAAGTATGAATTGCTCTTAACAGTTATGTATATAAGACCCATCATATTATATGATATATAATGTCATTTTTCTCGATCCTTTTATACTCTTCTCTGTGTCACATGTGATATCACATCACTTCTCTTAGCTAAGCCCAAAATAGAGACAGAAAAATAAGAGAAACTAAATAATAAGGGAGAGAAATAGACTAAAAACAAGTCTACCATCCTCAAGTCTGACATATATGGTAGTGGTATAACAGTAGAATATGTATTCTCTTACCCAAATATCATCTGGAGTTCCTGGGCACTTACAACTCCTCATGTAAGACTAATTCCCTTACATTTACCAATTGATCATCTTCTCTATCCTTACTCAAGCCCTTGCCTTGCCTGCAACCTGAGCCAAGCTTAGAATCATAATACTAGTCTCAGTTTCATATATTATCCTTTTTATCACCATAATATAGCATTATGTATAGGTATTGCTTCATGTTACTGAATTTATTCCTACACCATCTAGTAATGGGAGTTCATCCACAAGATGTGGTAGATAGATTGACATGTGTTGTGTCAGAAAATGAGAAGCCTTAACCAGAACAAAGCTAAAGATATACCAGCAGCATTATTTATGCGAAATGGTGATGGACCATCACCATTTCGCATAAATAATGCTGCTGGTGGTCCATTTGGATGTTTTACTACAGCATAGTCAGATGCGTGACAAGCAGGGATAACAACTAAGCACTACGCCACGCACATCATAGATTCAGTCTGGTATTCTGCTTCCACGTTTTACTTCCTAGAGGACTGAAATGAATCAGCCGGAAAATGATCACCTTGGTGATATCAAGTGCCATCGTCTCTATTGGCAGAGGGGCACTAATTGTAGTTTGCTAAAACTTGTGAAAAACGTCGCCGATGCTATACTGTATCGTCAATGCCTATGAATAATTTCTTCGAGAATCTCCTGATGCAGTGCAGGACGTAACTTAGAACGATCAAATGACGTATGATGTGTTCGTGCATGTAGCCCCTGAGTCAACCCTGGATAGAAATCAAGCACTTCTGAGCCCTTAATATATGTTCTATTAGGGCTGAAACAGGCATATCCAGGCGACAAATGGTACTTCAGCTTAAATGGACCCGAAATAAGAGAATCTTGAGTCTTACTACAAGAAGAGTGCCAGACAGATCAGATCGATTGACGGGCCACGAGGGAGATGAGGACTGAAGGTGAGTGGACAGAAAGAACAATGAATTGACACGACCACTTTGGAAAGGAACTAATCAAATCCTAATCAAATTGACGATACAAGGCGCCAGTTCTCCATTCCAGGGAGAAGTAAACAAGGGAGGGTCATTGTCAAGTGCCTGGGGGTGTACGTCGTCGACAAGTCATGGTCTCTGTAAAGGTTTACATTCCATGTGTAATTTCTCCGGATTAGAGGGTAACGCGCAAAAGAAACCTTGTTGTTGCATGGCAGTAAACAACTGTCTCGAACTCATCTGCAACTATAATTACGACCTTCTGAAACGAGCCAAAACGGTTCTAAAGCGTACACACCGCAATACACTCTTCCGATCCCTTCCCTTGCCCTTGCTGTCTGCACAATTCTGACTCTGCACTGTCTCTCTCGCTATTAAACGTATACCGTGCCTTCGGGTCAAACTGTTCATGTTCCCAAAGAAAGCACGAAAGAGTTGGCGTAAATGGAATAATATCATCAATCTGTCCTGACATAAACATATCATATCTAGCGTACCGATAGAAATTCCTTCAAAACCTTACTAGCGTCATTGTCTGGTTGCTTTGAAGTTGTCATTGGATCCTGAGAATGGCGTGAAACCATGATCTGTTATCGATAGGTATTGGATAAACGGTCGGTTATCTGTGAAGATAATAAATAAATGTGGAGTTTGAACATGACGTCAAGATTTTTAATTCAGAATTTCTATAAACTAGTCTAGTTACGATCAACTCAAGTCCCAGAGGGGGGGAGCTCCATGACACGGAGGTGGTGTATTCCTTAGTCACTAATAAATAAATCTCGTTTTTCCAAACACTGGGCCGCAGGGTTTAAGACGTGACAGAGGCCCGGTGTCGGGGTTGTATCAGCTGAAGGGAGGAAGTGTAGGCGAGGTTTACTGATAGATGGGTAAGGTAGAGATTTGTTCGAAATAGGAAGAAAGAGACAATAACAATTACTGAATGCAACACTCACTGCGACCGAGTGGGTGATACGGCGGATGGCTCACCCTCAAGTCCTTCTTCAAAGTAGTTTTCCAGGGGTGTGCCATTGACGGACAACTTGTGTCGGACTTTGGGGGGGCCTCCTTCCAAAATACGCCAGATTTAATTCCTCTTGAGATTCCCGGAGTGGTCAATGAGTATCGCAGATACAACCAAATTGCTGAGGCAAGAAAGCTACGCATCAGTAAAATGATGTTTCATGACAGCAACGGTAGATTCAGCGGTGCCAAGTGCTAACACTCGAGCAATACTATCTATCCATGCATCCTTCATTTTGGCCGGAGCGCATCACCAATCACAGAGACAAGCGCTTTGCATCAGAAGTCCTCAGGAGGCTTTATAGTCTCCCACACAAGGACCGCGGTTCTCTTTCTTCATATCCATCACCTTCCAGAATCCACATCCCTTCCCATCATTTTGAGCGCCGGCATAGCAGGTCCACCAATATCTATCTGTCAAGCCATCAGTCCTATTCTTCATATCCGGCCGTAGAATCGTTGGTACACGACAATGGCATCTCGGGATGCTCTCTGGGCGGAAATCCGGTCTATAGAATCGGAATGTGATATTAATTCTGCAGTTGGACGGTGCGTATGTGGGTCTAGATGTCGTTTTACCGCAAGTAGATGCTTTCAAAGGCGCTGACGACATTGCAATCTCGGAACTTGGAATATTTGTGCTATTGAACGTTGAGGGTGGGCGAAAAATATCTATTGCAGACTGCGGTGGAATAGCGTGCTTGAAATTTTCTTGGCACGAGGCATGCATAATAGTTAACTGAAATCATGAGATTGACGACGACAATGCAGGGCGCACATGGGCATTCAGATTTACAGATAGTGTAACTAAACTTTACGCACTGAATTATGGGGCAGACGAATATTAAATGTCCTCGCTTGACGAGAATTAATCTCATCGGTGGGTATGACTTCCCGCAGCCGAAACACCCTCGTAGTACCTAGGAATAAACACGGCTAAGTCTTTCCCTGGAATCGGAGTTGGTTGCACCACCTACCCAGACTCAGAGAGGCGATGGTAGGATATGGACCCAGATATGTCAACTGATCAGAATGAAACCCAACACCCTCCTCGGCTCCTTCATAGCAGTTCGATGCCGCTACGTTCGCTTTCCAGACCGGATTAATGGTTCCCGAATCATCGTTCTGGTTTCCACCGTACTCCAATGAGTAACGATTTCGCTTCTTGAGCTCTTTATTAACGACTTGTTCAATGATCTTGCACGCGACTTCCATCTCCGGCGGAAACCTCTTGGGAGGATCCGTCATGCGCCCATTATACCTGAAGTCGATGGATCGTGTCAGAAATGAAGTCGAGGCCATCCACCCCCATTAAGACCAACGGAATGAACTATTGTCAGATGAAGGTATACACACCAGAACCTCGCAGCTTCCTGCCATTCGGTACAGTCTCGTTCATCTGTCAATCCATCTCCTTCCTCCAGTCTAGCATAAAAAGAGGTTCGATGAGGACTTTCCACGATCCTGTCAAACAGCCACCATTTGTTTCGCTGCCAAGTCTTAGACGCTTCTAACATGGTATAAAACAGTTGACAAGCGAGTTCAGGAGGCAATATAGACAGGTGCAAGGTGCAAGGCGTGTGTTCCGCGATCATCGACGAATTCGATAGCATGAGGGGCGGCAAACTCTTGGTCTTTCTTTTCAAATTGTCTTTGGAAAGGGGTGGGCGCAACACTGTCATCAAGTCCACTGTGGGCGAGTTAGCCTGAGATCTAGCAGTGGACTTTGGTTTGATCAGAGTAGACGCCCCCTCATCCAGACTAGCTTTGTTTCGTGTACAGTTGACGTGCATTACCGTCGTGGTCGATGATTTTAGCTTTTTGACCCAGCCATCCAGTGTTTGCCTCTTCCTCTTCTCTCCAAGTCCATTACTCTTGTTCAAAACATCTGCAGCTCGCTGTGCATCGCCTTCTGAACGAACAAGAGCTTCTAGAATTTTTTCGTGGTCCACGACGTGGTTCAGCAGGCTAGAGACAAGCGCGATGAGGGTTTCCGTGTCAAGGTCCATTATAGCGCGGGGCGTGAGAGACGGATCAGTCAGAGAGACGGATCAGTCAGTAACCGACAACAAGTGAGGAGCTACTCCCCAACCTCTAATTGCTGACTGAGGACAGAGGATCCACATAGCAGTGGTAGACGGCTCTCTGTGACAATATTCTAAACGCGTACATGCTTGTTTACTCCCAAACTTCTTATCCACACTGCACCAATGTATTTAAAGTCCGTGGTGAAAATATAATTACTTATCTTCGACTAAACCTAATAACGCCGACCATAACCACGAATAATGCCAGGACAATTACAACTACACCGATCACCATCCACGTGGATCCCTTACTTCTTGTTCTGAAGTCCCTTAATTGAATCCTCTCTTTCAACATCAGACTAAAGTTCCCATCAATCTTGTCTTGTGTTTCCTCAATGACATCCTTATCTTTCTCTAGACTGGCAGAGAAATGCTGCACATTACGCTTGAGTTGCGCAGCCATGAGTGCAAGTTGATCGGATAGTTCTTCCTGGAGGGCATTTGTAGTTTGTAGATGTTTACGTTTTGTGGCATTAGAAGAGGTGGAAAGAGCAGTGGAAGAGGAGAGGGGTAATGGGGTACTTTCGATTGGTGTGGTGGGAAGAAGGGTCGATACTGGTGGTGACGAAGGTGGAGGCGGAGACAACGAAGTCTCAGTAGAGTCGTTCAACGTCATGGAGCGCCTTCCTTCGACCTGCGAGAGCAGTCGGATAGATTCCTTGGGGCCCTCGGTCGACGAAACCCCGGTCCAACCTTCTCTCTCGACAATGGAGTCTGATCCTGGCTTTGAATCCGATTCTGATTGTTGTATAATGTCAGTGGGCACTGGAAGCTTTGGAAGGACAGGTTCAGGTCGCTGTTGTGGAGGTTCCGTTCTCTGTCATAAGTTGGCGTTGACAGAAGAGCAGAATGATGAGTAAAGAAAGCATAATTGTGGTAAGAAATGAAACGTACATTTTGAACCCTTGTCACGAAGAGCTGTATTTTATCTAGTTTCGCCTTCAGATCGATTCTCTGACGTGCTTGTTTTCTGGTTCGAAGACGTCATGGCTTGGGCTTCTGGAGAGAAATGAAGGCATACGAGGTGGGCTGGGTGTCGTAATGCTCGAGGTTTCTCAAAATTTTTCGCCCGTAATTCACTTTCTATATGTGCGGCGGAGCTGGTCAATCCCTGTCGGTACGAAGAAATAGAGTATATTTACCTGAAGGGTACCCAAAGCCTGCAGCCACATCTTTTCTCGTTGGGCTTCGACTGTATCATTCCATTCTTGTTCAGAGGCTACAAATTTTTCCAGGCGCTGTACAAGTCGTAGGAGATTGACCTCATCATGCGTCGCTTGTGTGTGTGAGTAGTCCATGTACAGTATACTTCAAGTGCGTGCAAACCGACAGCAATGGCGTGGGGTCTGATTGCCATATTTGGTTAGTAGAGATTGCAAATTTAAAAACAAGCGCTTGCCCAGTCTACGGAGAATAAGAGTGCATTACGTCGAGACCTGTACAACATATGCAAACGGAAGAAGGTATTCTGGGACCCATGGTCGCGAACAGTAAACGGAAGCAAAACAGACGACAGAACATCACAAGGTCAGATCTACAGCAAGTTCATCGAGTATCCCATGCGTAACTGTCAGAGAAGGAGAGAGAGAAAAGAGTAAAATTCCAGTTTCTAAACCCATACAATGGACGTCCAGCAGGTTACATGGAAGGTACAATAATCATAGTGGATTGCCTTGTCCAGGCATCTGAGATTGAGGTGGTCGAACCGGAAATTGAAAGGTCCCAGTTCCAAACGGTACACGACGACCATTAGGGGTAGTAGGTGTACCTGGCATAGAACCAACTACAGGAAAACTTGGAGAAGTTGAGATGCGCGTGGATGTGGCATAAAGCACTTCTGGTTGAGAAGCCGGCAGCAGCTGAGTAAAGCTAACATCACGATATTCTCCTGGTTGTGATCTCTTTTCTAATAGAACACCTTGAGCGGGATCCACAAAAGAGGGCTTGAACTTGGCCTGGCCAGCAGGACTTGTTCCCTTGCTGTCGTAATTACCACCCATCATTTCATTTTTTTCCTCACCATTACTGAGGCCAACATGCGCGAAAGGATATGAAGCAGAATTGTTGACAAATTCGTCATGGGGAAGTGGGCGATTCTTGTGCGACCGCTTGTATATTATCCAAGCTGCAAGTACGAATAGGACGACGGCGAAAGCACCAACCACGCCGCCCGCAATCGCACCGTAATTGCTATGTTTTGAGATATTGGATTGAGAAGTAATGAAATTGGTTGATTTAGCAGGAGTGTTACTCGAGGGGGTGGCACTTGAAAAGGTTGCAACTCCTATGGGACTGACGCTGACCCTTGTCGTTGGAGATGAAAAACTGGAGTTGGAATGGAGGGTTGACGAGCTGCTGCTTGGGACATCTACAGGACTGTCTCCAAGAGTATCCATGAGAGAGACAATGCAACTCACTTTCAGTATTAATTGAGGCTGAGGTGGTCAACAGGTCCGATTCAAGGCTCAAATCTTCGACTGATTCGGTGCTCCCTTTGGAGGCAGAACCCTCAGAGTCATTTCCAGTATCGACACCAGAGTTTCCGTTGGCATTGTTACCGCCATAATGGCGTCCTCCATTTTTACCTCCACCATCATCATAATGATCTTTCTCGCTATTCCCTTCAGGGTTGGAACTTCCTCCTCCGCCACCACCAGCATCATCACTGGATGTGCCCATACCATCCCGAGCAGCACCCCATAGGCTTCTATAAGTCCTGAGATGCCGGTGCAACATGCGGGGGCGCGGGACTGAGGTGGCCATGAGGATAGAAAGAAAGGAAGGATAAGGAGCGTAAAAAAAAAGAGTGACGAAGGCGCCCGCTCAACAAGAGAGCATGAGAGGATGAGAAAAAGGATTTGTTTGCTACCTCCTCTCCTTCCCCTTTAGGATATGATCTACAACATATCTCACTCCCACGTGCTGTCATGTTCCTCCCAAGATCATTCCTTTCCCGCTCCTTTGTTTCGTCATCCCGTGCCTCAATGAAGATCATCCCAGTTCCCGTCCGCCAGGACAATTATGCCTACTTGCTTGTAGACGAGCCCTCCAACAAAGCTGCAGCCGTCGATCCATTCGATGTCTCCAAGGTTGCTTCTGCTGCTGAACGTCTTGGCGTTTCTATCGTTGCCGCTATCACCACTCACCATCATCTCGACCACAGTGGTGGAAATGGTGTATGTTACCACATATCTTTGTCCTCTATCTGGCTGATTGTCGTTCTAGGACTTTGTGCGTAATTTGACATCCAACCCTTGGGCCCCTGTTTCAATGGTGCTCAACTGCAGGCACGGAAATACCCCGAGGCTCCAATTTATGGGGGAAGCCATCAGGTCCAGAATGTCACCAACATCGTCAAAGACAAGGACGAGTTCAAAATCGGGGACAACATTCACATCAGGTGAGCGGGTGCCAGTCATATCAGCGGCCCTTTATTCTGAAATGAAAGAGAGGTGCCTGGCAACACCGTGTCACACTCAGGACTCAATTTGCTACTACGTAACTGATCCAACGGATATGTCGCACCCTGGTGGCCTTTTCACTGGAGACACCCTCTTCATCGGAGGTTGTGGCCGTTTCTTTGAAGGTACAGCTGATGAAATGATTCATGCCCTTAAATATCTCGGAAGCCTTCCTGACAAGACCATTGTATATAATGGTCACGAGTACACAGCTTCAAATCTGGCTTTTGGCAGGTTCATCGAACCGAATAGTAGTGGCATTGCTCGACTTTCTGAAATTGTCAAGAATAATGATATCACTACCGGTAAGACGACAGTAGGGGAAGAGAAAGAATGGAACGTTTTCATGCGTTTGAATGCACCTACCGTGAGGCAAGTCAGTCTTAAAACTCCCATTCTCTTGCACTTATGATCTGCAGGGAGAAAATGAATGCAGGACCAGCTGCCTCCGAGATTGATGTCATGAACTCTTTGAGAGAGCAAAAGAATAATTACAAGGGGTGAATTAGTTTCAAATGGTCATACTTTGACAACTTCCCGACATTGCTGTAGACAGCCACCGCGTTTGTGAAATTAGTCTGAACGGAACATTGTATGCAACAACAAACGACACATTTGACCACGATCCCCGCCCCCTCTTGTGCTAGCACAGAAGATGTGACTCTCAAGCCACTCCAAAGACTTTGAGTACGGCAGAACGTGCATAGGGGATATACGAAAGTGTATACCAAGTATAAGCGAGGTACTCGATGATTACGAAAACTAGGCGTGGTAGGGATATCAGATCGACATGCAACATCGAGAGAATATTAGATCGACACCCACTCAAACAAAGGATCTACAACCACAAAATATGACACCGTTGATTAGTCACTTGCTAGGCGTCAAATTCAAATGTTACATACATCGCTGTGAAGGACAAAAGCAGCCACGAAAACCAGGCCGATAGATGCTAGGAAGATGATGGAGGCCACTACACGGACAGGTTTGAACATCTACACTGTTAAGTCAACCAATTAGAAAGTCGGACGAAAATAAGCGTACAAGCTTCAGTTGCTTAAAGAACTGTCATTAATCAGCTACTACTGTTTAAGATTTTGAATACAGGATCCAGACGTACGCCAATGATGAAACCAGTTCCAATGAGTGAGATGACGGTTCCAAAGACATAAAGGACTGCGGAAGACTTCATTAGTCCGTTTTGGTCTGACTAGCATCCAACCACTCACCAGCGAAACTTCCTAGCTGCCCCAGGAAAAGTACAATGGAACCTAATAAACTCAACAAGAAACCAATGGCAAGACTAATACCAGTAAAACATGAGCGCGAGACAATGCCACAGTTTCACCCAAAGCCAACAAGTTATATGAAGATAGCAGTGGAAAGAGAGAAAAAACACACCAGGCAATGAACCCGTATAATCTCGTCGTCTTCGACAGACCCAAAAACTTGAATGCGGAATCACCTTCGAAGAATTGTGTTTCTGGAACGACGCTGGTTCCAGCTTCGAGATTAAACCATCCTTTGCTAGGCATATCGTTGCTTCAGAAGTCGTTTCGCAGACAAAACAGAACAGGCAATATAAAAGTGGAAATTGTTCCTCTACGAGTTGAAGCGTTGTAGGGAGTCGTAAAGTCAGTGTAAGCAATCGTAGGATCGTTCTTGAGAATTCAAGCCTGAGATACGCGTATCTGTAAAAAGCTATGGCTTTGTTTCAACAGAGTAAGCTGCGTAAAGCGCTGTTTGAGCAGCGAAAACTTGATTGGTTGTATGGACTGGTGTAGTGGTGTGAGTGCTGGCCGCAGTTGCCAACTTGCCCTGAAGTATTTTGATATGCTCTCTCCGAAGTCCTATGATTTCCATGTCCCAAGAAAATCTTGGTATTAAATGCAGCAACTTATTTTCTGTCAGAATTGAGTCAAGATCAAGTACGGTGGTTGACACATAAATTGTAGACCAATGGCTCGCAGAAAAGTTCGCAGAAAAGCAACAAAACAAGAATGGAAGTCTTCATTACAGACACGATGACACAAAACCAACTGCGTCTAGTCCAGAGAAAAATGACGTTACACAAGCTCGACATATTCAAGAAGACAGGTATTAGACATAGTACATTTGTTGGCGCATGTTGCTGTTCACAGGGTCGAATCTCGAGCGATAGTAATCCAAATGTACACTCATGTCATCGCTCACCGAGGACGAAGAGTAATCATTGATCTCTTCGCTAAAGTGGAACTTGGCACGACGACAGACAAGCTGGAAGAAATGGTGAGAAATTTGTCATTCGGCGATGCTGCCGATGAGCCGGCCACCCACATCAGCATCTGGAAAGTTCAATCAGCCTAGGTTTAATACAAATTGAGCTGAGACTCACAGTAAACAGGAGCCGGTATCTTGACAGAGCGTGTAGATCGAGAATAGCAATGACAGAGAGTATATCTGGTTTGAAAGGGCTTTTTGAGAGACTGGTTTAATAATACCTGAACTGTGACTTACGCAAATTCCTGAATACTATCCAACAGCTTGTTGAGTATGATTCAAGCAGATAGATATAGATGAGACACTTACCTTGCCAACGAAATTCCCATGTCGTTCCGGATAACTGTATAGTGACTCGGGATTGACGCTGACGAAGCGATGAGTATAAAGTAGATGAAGAAAGGAGGACTTACTGCCCTTCAACCCTGGCTGGGACTGCAAATAGAAGTCGCAGAACCGGGGATGAACAATGTCTACGATACAAGGTAGGCGATGCTATGGACAGAGGCACCACAGACCATACTTACTATCGTCAACTACAAGCCCGGAAGGAAAGTTTCCATTTCCTTTAAGGTCGGCTCCCTGGCTCCCAGGGAAAAATCGGATGTGGTGTCTCTTCCCTACAACAACATAAAGGATTTTCGGCTTGGGGTTAGAGGAATATTTTGATTTAAAGACAGCTATGGCAAGATATGACCAGATAACAAAATTAGAACATAGTAGAGCTTACCATCGAGCGCTGCTTTCTCCGATGCTCCGACAGTCATGAATTCGCCTTCAGATACACCATCTCTGAAGATATAGATGGATCGGGGCAATACCCTGTTTCTTTGTTCAAAGACTTCGAGAAGTTCCTATCGAGACGTGCTGGTCAGGGTACAGTGGACCGGCAATTGTTATAGTTATGAGTAGGACACCTTGAACATCGACTCAAAATCCTCAATGATTTCGACTCTAGACGATTGGACTTTTACGGAAGCAGCGTACCGACATGCTTCACGATCGTATGATGCAACCAGAGAAGCCACCGAAGGCATCTGACTTCCTGGCCCTGGGTGGCTGACATCGGCACCTGCATGATTGAGATTCAGCATGATCTGAAGATGAGTCTTTAGTCCCTCACCAATCACCATAAAAGGCTCCGAGGCTGCCCGTTGAAGGACCGACGAGTCCACATAGAAGTTTGCTCCACCCATTTTGGGGTTGATCCTCAGTGAATGGATTAGGTTGATCGTGCAAGATAGAAGAAAGCTTACTTGAGAATCAAGTTGTTTTGATACTGATTAACCCGTCTTTGGCTGACACTCTTCCTCAGATTGTTGCTCCAGCGCTACATGGTACATTGGTTCTTGGGCGATTCCAAGGTATTGACGATCACTCACAACACACTGCGTGGCAACCCCGTGCGTTATATCCCCGAACCTCTTGATCTTGCGATACTGTTCCTCTGCTGGATCTGGGAGTATAGCAAGTATCAACGTTGGACTGTATTGCTTCATCAAGGTAACCAGCTCCTGGTGTTCATAATGGAAATATGAGGGAATTACTACTTTAAGCTTTCTTTCGACTTACTCTTTCGATGTGAGCTTGCACAGATCTGTTCTCAAGAGCCACTGGTCCTGAGACTGAGATTCCTGCAATAAAAAGTCAGATAAAATACTGAGGGCCAACGGAAGGGAAACCTAGGCTCCTCATCGCCATGATAAGCTCGTCAACAAAATAGTGCAAGGATCGTTCATCTAATTGGACAAAGTTGATTAAGACCCAGGTTGTGATAGTCGCTGGCTTAGCCAATCTCTGTGACATCACATCCCATACTCCTGGTCGGGCATTCTATACCAGCCTGGTAAGTTTCTGTTCCTATATTCCACAGAGGGTAACACACAAGACTCCTCGAGGCACCGTTGAAAACAATCTTTGGTCTCGGGAGCAGCCGTCCTTTGATCATCTGGGGCCTTTCATCAACATCGATTCCAGCGAACGAAAGGAAAAAAGAATTCCCATAGTTCAAGTGTCCGAATGCTTTTTTGATTTCGTTTTCCCTTGCACTTGGATTTGGTGGAGTAAATTCTAGAGCTGCGCGGACCACCTCGGGAGTTGCACGGTTCTATACATAATTGGTAATTGCTCCAGATTGTATATGATGATACAAACATACTTTGTAAAATTGCTGAACTGTCTTACAGACTGTAATGGGGAAAACACTAGTCGATCTCTCAAATTTGACACCCAATGTGTGGGGCGGGATCACCACATTATGGGCCTCCAAGAAGTGTTGCTGGTCCAGAAGTTTCGTCAGCAGCTAGACAGTAATTGAGTGGTTGGAAGATAGGACTAACGGCTACGGTTACAGTTATCCCATTTTTGTCGAAGGTGGAACTACTTCCATCCAGGACCAAATCCTTAATAGCTCTCGGACTCTTGTTCTTGTGTGCCTCGACCTCTATTGTAACCTTGATTGATCTTAAGAAATGACGCAGCCTTTGGAAGTAATCATTCCTCAGCCGTCTGAGGTCTTGAAGATTCCTAAGACGCAGATAAGCGGCACATATATGCTCCAGCTTATCTGCAGGGAGACTGTGTACAGGTCAAAGTCTAGGTTATAGTCTAAGAAGGCGTAAGACACACATGACACCAATGGTCACATCAACATTGACAACCATCCTGTCAAATGCCGGCCTGACGGATCTGCAGATGGAAGTCAGTATAGTCAGGTGAGTAAACCATTCATGAAACCAACTGGTAGTAACCCCGCCACAGCTCGAGTGGTGCGATAGAATCAATCGCTCTCCGCTCATCCTGGACGAAGATGGATTTGGAAGTTGCAAGTATTCCCACTTTCCTAGGCAAAGCTGAGAACAGGCTAAGGAATGTAGATAAGTTTGCTTACTGCTTGGGGACAGCACTCATGAAGACGTTCAACATATTTGTTATGAGGTTGACTCTGTCTTGTAACTTGTCACTACTTTGTTGTGTTTGGAGGTACCGGTGCACAGTTCTGGGAACATTGTCTCAAAGCTCATCAGATGTCCGTCACACCGGAGAACTCACCCAAAATCGATGGCATTGACGTGATTCATGTGGATTCGTACTTTTTTCGGTGCTCTGCCTTGACGCGGTTTCTCGTTTACATTCAACTCCACTTCAAACTGATAGGCTTTGGGAAGACGTATTCTGTAGAGCTGGGAAAAACATACATACATTCTGGCTTGAAAAATATTTCATAGGAGCAAAAAGATTCTTCTTTCCGTCGAAAGCTGAGTCCTTGTTTAGTGTCTGCCATTCAAATCGTCAACATTTACTTTTACTTACCAGCTCTCTTGACAAATAAATCGGAATTGTCGGATTGAGCTCTTTGTACAAGTTCGTTTGCCTTCCTGCTGCCAATTGCTCTCTTGTTGTCATACATCGGCTCAATGACTTAAGCAAGTTGAGCCTCAAGAAGAGCTAAGTCAAAAAGTGTCCTTACCGACTAAGTATTTGAGAAATCAATGATCAGAACGACCCTCATGAAAGTGGATCGTACCGTCATAATGGTGGATAACATTTTTAGGAAAGTCAATACTGAACGAGTTGGTCCTGACATCGAGGTCATTGACCACTCTTCCAGACTGCAGGTGTTCTAGACGGAGTTGGCGCGGTATAAACACCATTTTGAAGCAATTTGAGAGTGAAGGTTAGAACGGGAAGATGAATGCTGAATAACGAGGAATTGGTTGACTGACAATGTCCGGGGTATTTATACTCAGGGCGGACAAAGAAATTAACAGTTGC
>Ga0157357_1000578_pt1 | contig 15497 bp, 13 predicted proteins | sample AttcapACBM1_FD_111485 | JGI IMG/M metagenome (GOLD analysis project Ga0157357, IMG submission 111485) | Fungus gardens microbial communities from leaf cutter ant in Botucatu, State of Sao Paulo, Brazil - Atta capiguara ACBM1 | ecosystem: Host-associated > Fungi > Mycelium > Unclassified ... | reverse complement strand
TCATTATTGTATGATAAGTTATGTATCTTTCCAAAAACATAGTCCTTACAGACACTCTTCAGACTATGATTTCTAATGATATCAAGTCCATCAACTAGCCTCTTTCTCACCAAATTCCTAATAGCATCTATCCCAATATGTCCAAAATAGCAATGCCAGATGTCTATTAGAACTGGCTTTCTCAATAACTTTATAAGAAAAACTTGTAGTATTTCTAAAACATTCACTAGATAAAGTCTATTTATTCTAATCTCCTTGATAGCAGTATCTTCATCTGGAAAGCAAAACAACCACTGTATTCATGCCAAATATAACATCAAGTCTCTAAGTGCAAATTCTTGAGATTGAGATCAGGTGTAAAATGAGATCTACCTCTCATTTATCCACCTCAATCTGCATTCTCACTGTTTCTTGTCCAGCAATCTCAAAGCTTGTTTCTTTTCTAGCTATCTATCCAAAAGCTAATTTTGCAAAGACTGTATACTTAATAAAATCATCTTTTCAAACAAAACAACAGTCTGTGGCTTCAGAATCAATAACTGTGCTCACTCCCTTTCTACAGCCCCTTTCTCTGAATTAGACATTGTAGCTATTAACATAATAATATCTCTTGACAACTCAACTACCATGTTAAGAGTAGCTGCATTTCCATTGGTTGTTATATTGAATAACTGTGGGAGATGACTTTCTATATTCTGCTAGCAGTATAAGTAAGTATTATTTTAATGAGACTGTTGTCTTTGTTGGCAAAAATTTGGTGAAAATTAGCCCTGTTTGCAACTTCCTGGCTAGTAACAGTTTTCAATTAAATGCTCTGGATATCAGCAATTTTTGTTTGCATAAATTAGTTGGTGTGGTCCACTTGTCTAAAGAGCAGTTGATGAGCTACTAGATATACTTCTTCTATTATAGTTGTTAATTTGGAACCAGTGAGCATTTAATTGTGTAATTGCATTAACAGATGAAGTAATAGCATAGATTGTGGTGACAATTGGATTCCAGGATACTAGCAGAGAGCCAAGGAGAAAGATATGTCTTCTATCTTTCTACTAAGGACATTTATATTCTGCCACTATAAGGGGATTTTACTTACTAAGCTAGATAAGTGTTCCAGAAACTAGACTGATATTCAGGTAAGAGTAGATCTACTCATACAAGCTTCTATATATACTATAGAAGGTAGTCTGTCATATGATACAGTACTTACAATACAGACTATTAAATATGATTATCCAATAAAATCCAAGTATAATAATTGACAAAGAGGAAAGGGATAGATAAACATGCAGTAATAGATCAAGAGATGTAGATAAAATCACCACTGATAGTATTACTTAAGCATTACCTTAGAATGAACTTCTAGAGTTTCTCTTACAGTCACAGAGTGTAGAGAAGAGCAATATGACTTGGAAAATTATTCTCATCCTAGAAATGTAGGTTTCTGAGTTGTTTCTCAGCATGTAAAAGAGCCAGCTCAAATGATGTGTTATATAAATTAGTTAGTAACTCCTAGAGGTCAGTGGCTATTCCAGCTATATTTGTATCAAGTCCAATAGTATTGCAAATATTGTAGTATAACAAGCCTTTTACTCAGACATTCCTTATCTTCTACTCTTTAGCTAAGGATTGGTCTGAGTTTCAGAGAGTATCAGAAAACAATGTGGATATACCAGATGGAGTGCTAGTAAGAGCAGTTAGCTAAGATTTAATAGTTCCAGTAGTAATGTTTAGGTTATGAATAGTCCCTTCTAGATATCCTATTGCTTCTTAAACTTCAGCAGCAATAGTTATCATAGCTTTAAAAATGATCTAGTATGAGCCATCAAATTTGTTGCTTTTAGAAAATATTAATGGTCTGTTAAATATGCTTGACATCTTTTTAGTAGGTTTTTTGTTGTCAGTATTAATAGTATTTAGTATTAGTATATAAATGATAATATGAGTATAGAGTTAAAAAGTAAGTTTTTTTTGAATTCAAGACAATGTGCTAGTCAAGCAAGTCAGAATCCATAACCTATTAGATATACAAGCCTGGTCTTACAAATGTAGTATGAACAACTATAATTATTCATATCTATTGGATATACAAACTATACTAGATAGTTTATATAAATAAACATACTCTAGTACTCACCTTAGTCTCACAAAGGTAGTATGAATGACTGAGATATAGCCACCTATTATAGGTCCTTTTATATTAGGTAGAAAGTAAAATGCATACTGTATAAATTTTTATTATAATTATTGGCACAGCATAATATCCTGCCAGTGGTGCAAACATGGACATGTGCCCAAAAATGGACAAATGATATCAAAAGAAATAATAAAATGAGGAATAAAAATAGAAAATTTGAAACTTGTCAACTATGTTCTTCATCTATTTGTTATGCCTCTTCAACAATCATCCTATTCTCTTAGGATTTCATTGCATAGTCTGTATTATTTGGTAATATCACTTAGGATTTTCTGGAATTCCAAGGCTCTTCTATGCATAAAGAATGTTAGGGTGATTGAACAAAAGCATTATATTTTTATCTAATGTACCCTAGTTGGGGTTACCAGGACCAGTGTCAGACCTACATTGTTCTGGATTGCTTAGTGGATGAATGAGTATGAAGTATTTATGACCAGGAGCTTAGTCTCAGGCCTAGCAAGCTCTTTCATCAGAAGAGATTGTTCCTAGCTGGGAGATAATGAGAAGCCCAGAGGATGGTTGAGGTCGACAGAGGACCACTATGACCGGGAAGTTGTAGATGTTGAGGGAGGACCTAGAATAAATGTGGCTAGGTACATGTTTGTATATTGTATCATACTCACCTCAGTCTTCGTAGCATAAAACTGAGGTGGCACAGGAGAAATATACAGTCCATCATTATGTAAGAAAATGATATGCTTCAGAAGGAAAAGAGTGGGAAGTGAAACATATGTGAAACAAATGAACAACAACAGTAGAGTGCTAGCAGACTGCCGGATACAGCTCCAGCTCGGGTATATTTGAAGGGGCCTTAATGTTGGGAAGGTAGTTGAGAAGCGGCCAACGATGAGGGACGTTCGAGTAGGGTATGGTGTTCGGCACGTGCATTTTTATCGTGTTTTTATCACATGTATCCTTGTTTTTATCACATGTATCCTTGCCGTGCACCTGTCTTAACCCTCATCGTGATTTGGTGATTTGATCTTCCACTCCCCCACTCCACTTTACAATGGCTATCCAGAGATTGAAGCAGCTTACCCGAGAAGAGGTGGCAACAGTGCGTGAAATTTATAACACATTCCTGGTGCTCGGCTGATCCAAGTCATTTCCGAAACAGCACAACATGGAAGATGACCTGGTGATTATACCAGCATTATGGATGGGCATTTAATATAATCCACAACATCTTCTTTGCAGTGGATTATCATTGACGCAAATGTCTATGATATCTCGCGGTTCAAACAATTCCACCCTGGAGGACTTTCCGTCCTCCTGGACCCCGACATTGGTACGGAAAACCCCTATCATGGTATTGTGTTATAGGCGTGCTCAGCAATTGGTTTCATGAAACATCAGCTGGAAAAGACGCGACAGAAACATTCTACGGTCTTCACCGACATGAAGTTCTGGAGCAAAGTCAATATCAACGACTGAAGATAGGTGCTATTGCCGAAGAGAAGAGTGTTATTCATTGGAGAGTTTCTGGAACTATTAGTAAGGTTCCTTATGCCGAACCGACATGGTTGGCAGAGGGCTATCATAGCCCATACTTCAGTGATGTCAGTGCTTGAATTTATCTTTCGGGTCTCTTCGTCCTTATTGCTTGGCCTTTCCCCCTAGAATCATCGTACATTTCAGAAGCAGGTTCGCATATTTTGTGATACCTACATTTATCCCGATGCTATCGTGAGTCTACTGCACTGTCAGACTCAGTAAGGAAGTGAAATGTAATCAGGCCAGGGAAGCTGATGGCAAGAGGCCCTCGCAGAGCGTCTTTGATAAAATGTCGTATGTCCTATGCTTCAAGCCTGCGAGGTATGCAATAGTCACACAAGACATTTAGGGAGCTTGAAATACATGCCATGCGTCTTGGACCTGGAAAGCACTTGAAAGGTCGTACTCTAATGGGCGGGTTGGTCAAGCCTGAGGAGTATGACTACTTCCACGAGGTGTGCTCCAATTATTCCTCCCTTTGCCCGACACTGAAATTCAGAATATCTCAAGCTCATCATCACGCAAGAACTCAGTCGCACCAGCTTGCGTGGCTACGGGGATGGTATGTGGATTTGTCTGCTTGCGGGACTAGGGTTTCTACAAATTTCTAGGCATTCTTGGTGGAAAGGTCATCGGTCTCCCTCCTGTCCTTAACTTTGGCAGCGAAGGACTCAAAGCTCGTGTTGTCCCTGATGTCCTTGCAGGGAAGAAGTTTATTTGTCTTGCTATCTCTGAGGCCTTTGCTGGCAGTGATGTCTTGGGTCTCCAAACCACAGCTGTGAAGACAAAGGATGGCAAACACTGGATCATTAATGGTGCGCGACCCGTTTGAATATCCTCTCCCTGAGTATAAGTTCTTTCACTAGGTAATAAGAAATGGATTACGAATGGAACGTAAGGCACCTAAACTTGTTTACCTGTCTCTCTTGATCGCACTTGTACCCCCAGTTTCGCCGACTACTTCACCGTCGGGTGTAAAACTGAGGACGGACTTACTGTCATTCTAGTCGAACGAGGGCCGGGAGTGGAAACTAAGCAGATCAAAACGAGTTATTCAACAACAGCTGGCACAGCTTATATCACCTTTGATAATGTCAAAGTGCCCACGGAAAACACTCTTGGTGAAGAGGGTGGAGGAATTTTCGTCATCCTCAGGTAAACTTCGTACATACGAATTATCCACTATCATTGAATATCATTGCGACAGTAATTTCAATCACGAACGATGGACTATGTGTTGTGCCTCCGCTAGGAGCCAACGTAGTATCAGTAAGCTTCTTATTCTCGCTCTGTAACTCACGTGATCATGACTTCCCAATAGTTGAGGAATGCTTGAAGTACGTCATTTCAAACGACTGATACACTTCCTGTGTTGATAATTGGGTACAGGTGGACGGCACAGCGCAAAGTGTTTGGAAAGCCTCTCCATTCTCAAGCCGTCATCCGGTCGAAACTTGCAGGGATGATTTCTCGTGCTGAAAGTGTCCAAAATTGGTTGGAGAATATTACCTACCAGATGTGCAACATGGTATAGTATTCTTGAAAAGCCCTTTCTATATGCCACTGAACTTGGTTTACAGTCATATACACAGCAGGCCAACAAGCTTGCTGGTCAAATTGCGTTGCTAAAGAGCTATTCTACTGCGTGCGGGCAGGATACTGCTCGTGATGCTGTTCAAATTTTTGGTGGTCGCGGTATTACCCAGACCGGAATAGGTAAATATATTGAGCATGTAGGTACACTCGTCAGGCTGGTGAGTTATGTACTAACTCCTTTGACTAGTATCATCGGACAATTGCGTTCGATGCACTCCTAGGAGGAACTGAGGATGTTCTGGCTGATCTTGGTGCTCGTCAGGCCCTTAGAGCAATGCCAAAAGACGTCCGTCTATAGACGGGTAGCCAGTAAAGGATCACCGTCTTGAACTCATAGTAGTACATGAATCTCAATATCTCTATTTGATATGACACAGCATACTACTCAGGAATATGATTCTACGAAATTTGACACGATTTTAAACAGTAAGCATGGAAGAACAGACGTCGAATAGACGCCATGAGAATAACTAAGTGCTATGTAGTATGTCAGGCATTCTTCATCCGTCACAGAACCCAACCAAGAAAGTCTTTTGAATCTTTGCTCCTCATCGTCTCACATTTACATACACGTGTTATCTGGATCCTAAGAGATTTCCATCACGAGCAAGATCCTAGCGAAAGGAATGCCAAGAGGAAGTTGGACACAATCTCATGGTTGTGGGTATTGTCAAAAGACATGACGACGAGAGAATGGCAAGGAAACAACTAATGGTTAATGGCTAATAGGCAGTCTGTAAGATTGCCAGATCCCTATCTGAGGAGGTTGTATTGTTCACCAAACGTTGAGATATAGTTGCAGACTTGAGTAGTTGGCTGTACTTACAGCACAGCCGCTTTCCTTTCGGGAGCAGTAGCTAATTCTGAAGATCAAAAAGCCAAGCTCATTCTTGACCAAATTCCACAACGAATGTCTTCCGTGCCTCAAATAACACATTGCTTTCACTCTTGACACAATGCAGAAACACATCATTGTTTCTGGAGTGTTATTAGGGCGAGACAAGTCGTATTACAAAGTGGTTCGCCGGAACCGTCATAGAGATCCATTTGATCTCTGTCAGTGTCAGCTGAGAAGGGGCTCATCAAGTCAGTTGAGAAGGGGCCAAGTCAGCTGAGAAGGAGTCAAGTCAGCTGAGAAGGAGCCAAGTCAGCTGAGAAGGGGCCAAGTCAGTGCTATGTCAGTACATGACTTCTTGCTTTCGGGTGCCGAATAGAGTTGCCAATGGCGCTCAATTCCTCGTATTTCCGTTAGTGTTGCGTTCCATTGTAGTGATATTGAAATGCGTAGTGATATTGAAATGTCGATCTATCTATGAGATATGAACCCAAGAGCAGAAATATCTGAAAGTGAGCTGGAAAGGGTTTGAATTTGCGGAAAATATCGAGAGGGCATTCTACGGTGCTATGAATAAATTGCCTGGGGAAAGGAGTTAGATATAAGGAGTTCTCCCGGTAATGCAGGAAGGTTCTACGGAAATAGGTCATGGAGTGTATCACAGCTCTTCCTCCATCATGTCCAGTTGTCTGTAGACTGGAGCAGTGTGTCAAGACAAAAAAGACGAACTGATATGAGAGTAACACGCTCAGTGTGTTTTTAAAGCGACTTGACATGTTTTATAGAACAACCATCTCGCTTGTAGAGTAACAAAACAGTATCCAATACGGCGCTTGTCCCCATCAGAGACAAATTGAATATCATACCACTGCCTGAAACATACGAGTGTATAGAATCTCAGGAGAGGCAAGTCGAATATGGAGTGACTATCGACATACTGGCAACCACTCACTTAAGAACTAACAAGCCGACAGCTAGACCCAGAATCTGTTCGTAAAAATCATTTGTGAAGGCCTCTGTTCGTATATTTGCCGACCAACATAAAAAAGAGGGCATTGCATTAGCTTGTCGTGCTAGCTTCTATAATTTTCGGTGCCTTGACCACTTTTATTGCTACCTAGCAAGCTTTCTTGCATTCCTGCTGACGCATGACTAAGGCATAGTAATGAGATCCCAGAGATTTGTTTCCGGGCATTGCCGCTGCGCCCGATAGCCCCACCCCCATATTCATATTTTGAGATTCTAGCAGTGGATCTAATCCCGTGGTGTCCATAGCTTCATGCCTTCTTCGGCGGCCCTGTCTATTCTCGTCAGCACTCAGTCATATCTTTTATTATTGTTCAATCGGATTATCATCGCGAGATTGCAAAGCAAAATCAATACGTCATTATAAAGCCAAGTCCTGGGGTTGATGAATGTATCAGTGTGGCCGGACCTACCAAGGAAGTAGATCGTTCTGTTCTTCGACGCCTAGAGATGAAAAACCTGAAGAGAGACCTTGTACTGACGGAGAAATTTTACTCTTGTGTTGCGGTGGCAAAAATTCAGCTTCATGGTCTGCTCCCAGAAGTTCGTCTGGATCTGGAAGCTCATCAATTTGTCCCCAATATGCGTTGGTAATCACCCAATCACTCGGATGATCATGACTACGGTCCGGATTGATAGAGTTTGGCGGATGTATTCGTAAATTCTTTCTGCCGTCGTTCGGATATTCCACTAACAAGCACCAGAACATGATACCTAACTTGTAATTACAAATGGTGGGAAAATCGACTCTTTTATACTAACTCACATGTCCTAGGAATGACCTGGTTACTCAACACAAGGACTCCGTCGCTTGAATTTCGGGGGATCCGAGGATAAATCCTTGTTTCAACGGTAAACGAGCGCGTCATCGTAGCAGAGAAGCCGGCAGCAGCAAAGGAAGGAACACCGTTTGGATTCGCCTGGAAAACAGACTCTGGAAGGTCAGATTCTCTGTGGCCTGATAAGTTTCCCTCTTGAGCTCCGTACGATTTGCTAGCAGCAATAGGGTCCTTGACGAACAGCCTGTTTTCCTGAATTTAGAACCGAGAACAGAGCGGAGCAGCCAAGCGAGGATTCAAGTGGCTTGTTTCTAGGCTAGCTTATTTATAGAATGGTTCCTGCGTTGGAGACACTCTCATGGTGTCAGACCGATAGATAGGACAAAACTTGGTGCGTCCTTCACATGGCCATACCATTTTTTGCTCATTTTGTCTCACATTGTGCCAGGACATGAAGGGTATAAAGTACTCCTCTTACAGGTTTCGTAGCCTCAGCAAAAAGCAACCCTCAGATGTTCCCGAAAAACGTTCTCGCTGTTCTCGCTCTGAGTGCCATGGCCTTCTGCCAGAATATCGGCACAAACCAGGCAGAGAATCACCCTTCTCTCTCCTGGCAAACTTGCACCGGCAGTGGAAGCTGCACTAGTGTGGGTGGTGGTGCTGTTGTTCTCGACTCAAACTGGCGTTGGACTCACAACGTCGGTGGGTTCACCAACTGCTATACTGGTAACCTCTGGGATAACACACTCTGTCCCGATGGCGTGACTTGCGCTGCCAACTGTGCCATTGATGGTGCCGACTACGCTGGCACCTACGGTATCACCACCAGCGGCAACGCCCTTACCCTCAAATTTGTCACCTTCTCTCAACAGAAAAATGTTGGCTCTCGGGTCTATCTCACGGCCGATAACACCCATTATCAGTTGTTCCAGCTCTTGAACAAGGAGTTCACGTTCGACGTTGACCTCTCACAGCTTCCTTGTGGTATCAATGGCGCCCTCTACTTCTCTGAGATGGACGCAGATGGTGGTCTCTCCCGCTTTTCTGGAAACAAGGCTGGTGCCCAGTACGGGACTGGCTACTGTGACTCACAGTGCGCTAGAGATATCAAGTTCATTAACGGAGTTGTAAGTTTTCCTCGTCTTCTTCGAATTCCAATGCCACGACTAATTTACCTGACCATAGGCCAACTCCGAAGGATGGGTTCCTTCGACCAGTGATCCCAATGCCGGTACTGGTAACTTCGGCACTTGCTGCAACGAGATGGACATTTGGGAGGCAAATTCCAATTCTGCAGCCTTTACACCTCACTCTTGCACCGTTGATGGACAGACTAGGTGCACTGGCGAGGATTGTGCTATTCAAAACCGCTTTGACGGTCTCTGTGACCCTGATGGTTGTGACTTCAACTCCTTCCGCATGGGCGTCAAGAATTTCTATGGTTCCGGAATGACAGTCGACACCACCCGTCCGTTTACAGTTGTTACTCAATTCCTTACTAACAACAATGCCACTTCCGGCACACTCTCCGAGATTCGCCGCCTCTATGTCCAAGATGGACGTGTTATCCAAAATTCCAAGACTAACATCCCAGGCATGAGCGATTTCGATTCTGTCACTACCGACTTCTGTGATGCACAGAAGCAAGCTTTCGGTGATACACCGAGCTTCCAACAACACGGCGGTCTTGCTAACATGAGCAAGGCTTTGGCGAAGGGCATGGTCCTTGTTATGTCCATTTGGGACGACCACTCTGCAAATATGTTGTGGCTCGATTCTAACTATCCCGTCGGTGCCGATTCCTCCAAACCCGGTGTTGCCCGTGGTACTTGTGACCAGCAATCTGGCGTCCCGATTACCATCGAGAACCAAAATCCCAACGCGCAAGTCACTTTCTCCAACATTCGTTTCGGCGATATTGGTTCGACCTTCTCATGAATAGTAAGTTGCTTTCATAGTTCCCGGTCTCGATCTATTCTGATATAGATACCAGAATCACGTTTGGTCGCTAGCCTTGACCCTGTATCGACGATCATGTCTCGAGCATTGTAAAGCTGTCTTGTCATTTGAACTGCAGCATTTTGTATCCCTTTGTAACAATATTTATTCCAAAGCTTTTCGTCACTCGTCACCTTTGAAATTTTCAAAGCACACAGATCCTGATTTCTTTAAATCAGTGTCTGGAACATCTGAACCGATACTATTATCATTGATGTATGTAGCACCTCCGGTAAGGAAATCGCAGTCCAAGTCACTCTTGTGACTACATACAAGTTAGAATGCGCTCCAGCTAGAAGTACGTATTCATCTAGAACAAGCGGTAGACACCTGCGAGAAGAGAAGAAAACTGCGCAGGAGGACAATAATGCAAGTCCATTATGAGAATTTTTTGTTAGTACATGTGATATATACGTATGAGAACGGTCACGTGCATGATTCTCACGATGTGATCTGATGTCTAGCTCATTGTATAACCAGCCCAGCAATGGAGTTAAAAACCTGTCCTCTCCATCCAGCACACGAAAAGTACATGAGATGGTATTTTTACAACATACATGGAGAGCCCAAAACAAAAGCGAGAGCAAGATATAAGCAGGTAGTTGAATCGAGGATATATAGACAAGCAACGAGCTGGATATATGCATAATTAGGAGAAAAGGAGATGAAAGCGGATTCTTGATTGCCTTCAATACGAGTACCCACTGTTGTCGAGGTGAACATTCATACCCAGGTTTTGCTGAAATTGAGGGTACCACTGGTATCCAGCTACGTTTTTACAAATCTCATCAGATGATAACTACCAAAGATTACTCGGAACATACTCACTGTTGGATTGTCCCCAGCCATTTGAATTTGAGCCACCGCCACTAAGCACTTGCGAGAGATAGTTGTCCCCATTCAAAGGAGGCATCAACATATCGAGCATAGGCATATTTCCAGTCAATGAACTGACCCTCCCGTTCGGAATTGCGTCCGCTGTATAGGTCAAGCCCAGGGTAGGAGAAGCGGTATCAAGCCCTGGGAAGTATGGATCGGTAGCACCAACTCCTACAGGGGCAAACATGTCGAACGAGATCATTTCTTGGGAAGGTAGCGGGGACAGTGAACCACCAGATCGAACTGGTAACGGATAATCCAACATTGGAGCTAAAGATGTGTGGTCCGAGAGCTCTGGAGTTGCTCCAGCCGATTTCGTCATACGTAAGTGTCGGGGGCCTTGACGGAGGACTGGAGATTGAAGGAGATTGCGGAGGAAGCGGGCATAAAGTCCGGGTCCATGTCGCTCATCAATAGCAATGTCTTCAGAACTGAGGAGCTCAACCACTTTCTGCACTAAACCCTTGATTTCTGCACGTGTCTCTGGGCTGAGGTGGGTTGCGAAACGAGGTTGCAGTAGCTTAAGGCCACAAATTAGACTAAATGTCAATTTAGAAACACAAATCGCCCACCTTGATCAGGAAAGCAGAGGCGAAAGTTACGAAAATACTCTGAGCCTCCGGCCCATGACGCCACCAAAATACTGGAAGAAAATAGTGAGTTATTACTGTGCGAAAGCTACGGAGAGTGAAAGGGCAAACGTTGGTCGGGGCGGCAGATATCGTCCAACACAGCATGGACAACGTCACGTGCCGCATGCAAGCACTGTAAAGAAGTTGATTTTAAGCATTCATGGGCAGAATCGCCTACGTACCCGGTTCAAGAAAGGGTTTTCATCCGATGTATTCTTATGGAACGCATGCTGGAAACCGTACGAGAGTGCGATCAACCTAGAATAACTATAGGCTAGTCGAAGAAGCCCGATGCGGAATCGATTTCGCGGAACAGTAGTATCGGTTGTTGCCTCCAGCAGAACGAACCACCGGTCACCAAGCGTTTTCAGTTGATCATCTGTAGTTGTGGAAATAGCCTCAAAGTCCGCATTCTGGCCGCAGAGAAAGGAGAAATAAGTCAGCTGGGGGACAAATCTATTCAGAGCTCATTGTACCTTGTTCAGCCCCGTTGGTTGTTGCGGATCATTGTAAATCTTCCCCATAAAGGAGGCCATGACTCTTAACTCCTCGTTGTATGCACAGATATGGATATCAAAGTGTTCGATGTTGAATGGAGAGGTCTTGTACCATTCTGACGAGTGGTTCGCCACATAGTCAGCATTGTTGATGATAGGTGGTTTGCCATACTGAGAACCGGTGGATCGATCAAGGTTGAAGCAATTAAGCCAGATACGAGTTCGATTCAGAGCCTCTCGTGCTTGTCGCTCATTGCGAGGTTTTTCTTTGATAGGAATGTGAAGGTTCAGATCAGTGGCGGTTCTGGGAAACACAGATTTAATAGCCGCAATCTGGAGTCTGGACTTCTTACCTGATGGCTAGTCCGAGATATAACCAGCTTCGCTGCTCGGTCATTCGCCGAGTTGGGACAGGGTATAAGCTGAGTAGGATATAAGCAGCACACATATCAACACTTTTGGTTCCACCAATGAGTGCAGTCCCGGCTGCGAGTTGTGCGTAATGCATCAGTCGAGTGTACAACTCGGAAGGACCTTCATAGAACCTTGAAGCAATAGCACAAACTTCAAAGCGTCAATTTCAACAGAAATGGATCTAGAGCTGAGCTGACAGTACTCACTAACTGTAAACAAAAAGGGACTTCTCACGGCAGTCAAAGGTGGTGTATAGAGTTTAGGATCCAATAATGATGTGGAGTCATTCATTTTCTCAAAGTAACTGAAAAATGTTAGGAATGCAAAAAGTGACCCACATAAGATTAAAAAATTCACATTGTAAAAAGCTTTTCCGCGTCATTTATTGATATCACACCAAGGCTTAGGATGTGGGGTCCAGTGTATTGGATGTCCTTAACGTGTTCATCGACGCCTTTGTCTGCAATTGAGCCAGTACAGTAATACCTAAATGCACTTGCTCACTAGTGAAGTATGTTGAGCTGTTGATTCCCGTGTTGTCAGGGCTCTGATCGTTGGGACTGCTGATTAAACTGAGTTTTCCCATGAGACCCCATGGTGCTGCCTCAGTGGGAAGGTCGGGCGGTTTGTCGTTAGGAGCTCTCTTTATGGGACTTGGATTTGAGCCCTGGAGCAAATGCCGCCTTTCGACGTCGGGATCCCGCACGGTATTATCCTCCAAAGTTTCTATTATGTCATATATTTCTCCTTCACCTTGTAGCTCATCGGAACCAACATGTTCGCCGCCTTCCCATCCAGTCGAATCAGGATAATTTGCAGAAAGATAGCTCTTGGGAATAGAGTTTTCGAATTGCAGAAAACTTTCCTTGGCCTGAGCTAACCAGGTCTCGATTGCCCGATTGCCCTCACCGAAGACAGAGACATTAGGGAAAGCTCCAGCCGAGTCTTTGCCATCCCCTTCCGTTGTAGGGGATTGTAAGATAGCTGATGAGTTCTCTAAATTAGGAGGTTGCCCTTGTGACCTTTGTACCGCTTCAAGCTGAGAAATAAGCTTATTAATTTGTTCCGCCTGGGCGCGAATCTGATTGATGAGGTGTTCTCGCTTACTGTACAATCATGAGAGACCACGAATTTAATTGAGAGTGAAGTGCTTACGGAGGGACTCGACGCTTTTTCCTACCTGGGATAGCACACTCATGGCCACCGTTGAGGCATCGCTTACAAGTATCTTGATCTGCTATGAACTCGCACTTGACTTTGAGACTTTTACAACGGGCACATGCGCTGCCGCTGAAGACCAGGAAAACGGGTTTAGGATGAAGAAAGAGAGAATATGACGTGTACTTACTGTCTCCTCCCGCCCTCCTTTTCGGGGTTGACCTCTCCATCGAGATCGGGATCCTCTCGACTGCCTGAGGGCCGCGGGCGCTTTGATTGGTGAAAGGTATCCCTTGATGTCCCTGACTGAGTGTGAGGGGAGAACCGGGTCTGCACCAGTTCAGGAGAATCATCCAGCACGCCACCCAATGCCTGCGAGGAACCAGTGTTCAGAGGAAGATTAGAATTAGTTTGGGGCGAGCTGAAAGTATAGACTTCTCGAGTGTGACCATCACTCTGAGTATTAGTTGTTCCGATGTATTGTACATGTTGTTGAGTATCAACAAAGACATTTGAAAAGGGGGTCTGTGGATAGGGAGTGGGGAGAGACTGAAGTTGCTGCGGTTGCTGAGAATCATTGCTTGTGTAGAAACTCGAGTCTACCTGTTGCGCAACAAAGCCATTGCTCTGAGGCCACTGGTTGTAAGGCCCGGAAGACATGGATAGAGGATAGACAAGATTCAAGGATGCTGTGTGGAGGCAAGCTAGGGAGGCCGCACCGGGCCGTTGATCACTATCATTCCATCAATTACTCTTCCTTGTTGTCTTCCTTGACTACTTAGCGGTTTAGGTTGATTATCTGATTTTACCGTATGCCAGCTGGTGTTTCTTGATAGCTGATGCAAGACGCAGGATCTGTGTACTTAGACTCTCTATAGTGTTCAGACCACTTGTGACATCAGGGCAAGAGATGCCCCTACCACACCTCCCATAACGCACTCGGGAAGCCCACTTAATGAACAGTCTAGTCAGTGGTCGCCATGACAAGAAGAATGCTCATTCTTTCAACCTCGTCTCAACTCTCTGGCCATCATGCCTGCCAAACACTATCCAGAGGCCAAAGGTCAGATACATCGTACGACCTTTCCTTTCTCATAGAATTGTGTTTTCGTTTTTGAATATTCATGAGTCTTATCAATGGTCCTCGATGAGATTTGAGGTTAATAGCTTTCTGATCAATCAGGGCACGTATGTGAATCACTCTTGGACTTGCGATCCTGAGAGTATATTTCTATTCAAGACAATAATGCCTCGTTTACGTTACGAGACCCCGCGGGCCAGTGTTTGAGGAAAACGGAATTTATTGGTGACCAGACTGAGAATCGGACAGGCGTCCTCCTGTTCGAGCTTACTCGTGCTATATCAATGAAATCGTAATATTATCCCCTCCTAAGGTCACGTCTTCGCGACTTCATTGTATGACCTTCCAGGTATGCGGATTGTGGGGACCCTGGGTGCATCTGGGTGATTCTTGTGGAAGTCCTGACATAGCTGTGAAGCCCCTTTGATGATTTCGCATCTGTCTTCCCAGGTTGATTCTTCAAATGGTTGGCCCTGCCATTTGACAAGGTATTGTAGCTCGTCCCCCTGTCTTCTGGAGTTTAGGATTCTTTTGACTTCTTGTATGGCCCCCTCTCGACTTGGAGCAATAACTGTTAGTGAGGACTCCTGTTGTTGCATGAAGGGTGGATGATGGTAGGGCTTCAACTTCGTAGGTTCTTCCACATTTTATATTCATATGCTGAAGATCTGACCTTTTCAATCACTGGGAATGGACCTGGCCTCTTGAAGGCTAGTTTCTTGGTTGGTCGATCAGAGTTAATGTTCGAGCCATCTACCCATACGAGATCTCTTTCCTTGTACTCGATGGTCTTCCCCCGCTTTTTCTCTTCATCACTTCATTTGTTTTTCTCAGGGCCTTTTCAACTTCCCCTGCTGCATTTCTTATCCTCTGGATAAACTTGTCTACTTCTGGAACTCTCTAGTCATTTCTCC
>Ga0157357_1000577_pt1 | contig 15502 bp, 11 predicted proteins | sample AttcapACBM1_FD_111485 | JGI IMG/M metagenome (GOLD analysis project Ga0157357, IMG submission 111485) | Fungus gardens microbial communities from leaf cutter ant in Botucatu, State of Sao Paulo, Brazil - Atta capiguara ACBM1 | ecosystem: Host-associated > Fungi > Mycelium > Unclassified ... | reverse complement strand
CATTTGTATATAAGACTAGTAGTTACACTGTAATTTTCTAGTCTGATAATTGACAAAGATAATTCTTATTGAACTTGATCTCCAGTATTCAATGGTGATACACTAAATCAGCACTCACTTCCATCTTGGACTTCTTCCTATCATCTGAAGTTGCAACTATGCAACAGACAGACAGCACAGCATATAAGCTGAAGCCAAGGTCATTCCACAAGTCCACTTATCTCTGAGTCCATTCTATAAACTTCTATCCTGGTGTGAACCACACCTAATATAGTCCTTAACTAGGTTCTAATTATAATAATTTTGCAATACTCAGTAGTAAAGTAATAAATAATACATCTTGGTGCAACTTAAATAAGAAAGCCTTGAGAAAAGTAATAGTAAAGATTAGACTAGAGAGAATTAATAGATAAGAGGGAATAAAAGTAGAAGCATTGTGGGCTAGTAAAGTAACAGGCTTAGTAATGAGTTCTGAGTTCACTAGAAAGTAGGGATTTAAGCTGAATAAAATCAAAAGACCTATATATGTGAGAAATATAAATGGTATATTTAATAAAGAGAGACCAATAGAACATATAGAGAAAATGAATATATTTTATAAAAGATATAGGGAGAGAATGAAGATTGATGTGATAAGAGAACAGAAGTGGAATATATTTTTAGGAATGCTATAGCTTGCTCACCACAATCTTGGAATTGACTGGAAAATAGAGAAGGTGAAGATAACAAGGTATTCTGAAGAAAGTGGAAAGCAGTGAAGACCCAAGCAGAGGAAATTGGGATAGAAAAAACAAAAGAAAGAAGAGGAAAGAGAGGAAGAGACAAGAAGAGAGAGAGCAAAGAAAGAAAGAAAAGAGAAAGAGAAACTAAAAGGGGAAAAAACAATGAAGGTTAAAAGAGTAATAGAAGAGTGTGGGATCTAGAATAAAAAGAAAGAAGCCAAGAAATTGGTTCCTTCAAGATTCCACAAGTGGATCTATGTCTTCAGAAGGAAAGCAAGTGAGAGGATGCCAATGAGAAAAGTGTGAGACCATACAATAGACATAAAGGAAGAGAAAGATATATCTCTTGTTCAAAGAAGAGAGAGGAGAGGTATATGAGTTTATAGATAAACAATTGAGAAAAGAGTATATCAGATTCTCAAAGTCACCCCAAATAGTACTAGTTTTCTTTCTAGGAAAGAAAGACAGTAAGAAGCATATGGTATAGGACTATAAATATCTAAATAAATGGACTTTAAAGAATAATTAGCCCTTGCCTTCAATTTCAGACATTGTAAAAAATATAAGTACAAAGAAAGTATTTACTAAGTTATATTTATGATAGGATTATAATAATTTATGGATAAAAAAAGGAGACAAGTGGAAGGCAATATTTATGACTTTAGAGAGATTCTTTAAACCCATAGTATTATTCTTTAAGCTTACCAACTTTCTAGTAATATCTCAAATGATAATGAATGAAATCCTATAGAACTTGATTAATACTGAGGAAGTGGCAAGTTTTATTGATGATATAATTGTAGAGATAGAGAAAAAAAAGTGACATGATGAAGAGGTGGAAGAAGTAATAAAAGGAGTAGCAGAAAATGACTTATATATAAAACTAGAGAAGTGCAAGTGAAAGGTGAAGAAGGTAGACTTAGAAGTAGTAATAAGACTAGAAAGAATCAAGATAGAAGAAGAGAAGATAAGGAAAATATTGGATTGGTCTCAGAGATATGCAGACTTGGAAAACAACCTTGACTTCAGCTTATATATTGTGCTGTCTATCTGCTACATGGTCACAATTTCAGATAAGAGGAAAAGGTCCAAGTTGGGAGTGAGTGCTGATTTGGTGTATTGCCATTTAAACACTAGGGATCAAGTTCAATAAGAATTATCTTTGTTGATTATCAAACTAGCAAATTACAATATAACCACTAGTCTTATATACTGATACCTACTATAGGAGATGCTCAGAGTTTCAGTGGTATAGCCCCTATTCCCCCAAGTAAAGGTTTTAGTGTTGAGACACTGATAGGAGTATGACTCTACCATGGAAGACCAAGTCATATAGGAGTATCTCCATCATGGAAGATAGACTACCCAGACAATTGCACCACTGCCATGAGGTATGTTACAAGTAAGATGGACTTAAGCTGTTGAAAAGGAATATACTGTGGGAATGTGTTTTCCAGACAAGTGGACTGGTATATGACAATTGGCTAACTTCTCAAGAAGTCAAGGATATATAGAAGTTCTTAAAACTAGCTCACTACTATTAGTAGATTATCAAAGACTTTACATATATAGCCAGACCATTATATGACCTGGTGAAGAAATACCAGAAATGGAATTGGATAAAAAGATAGGAAAGAGTATTTAGAAAACTAAAGATTTACAAAGGAATCAGTGTTGGCAGTGCTAGACTTAGATAAAAAATGAAGATAGAAGTCAATGTTCTATCAATAGAGTACAAAGTGGCTTACTTGTCAAAATCTCTTAATTAGATGCAAAGAAATTACAAGATCTATAACAAGGAGATACTAGTAGCTATTAAGAGATTGGAAAACTGGAGGTATTTACTAAAAGATGCAAAATCCAAGTTTGAAATCTGGACAGACCACAAGAATTTAGAATACTTTATGGAAGTGCAGAAGCTGAATTATAGACAAGCAAGATAGGTGTTATATTTGTCAAAATTTGATTTCACCTTGAAACATGTATCAGAGACAAAGATGGAAAAGATAAATGGATTTAATAAAAGACTGGACTGGAGAGTGGGAGTAGAAAATGATAATGAAAATAAAAAACCAATAAAGGAAGAATGGATTCAAGGATTAGTAGTGGTAGTGGTAGAAAGACCAAAAGTAGATATAGTAGAAAAGATAAAAAAGGCTAGAGAAAAGAACAACAAAGTAATTAGAGTAGTAAAAGAAATGAAAAAACAGGGGTAAAAATACCAAGAGATGAGGAGTGACAGATGGAAAAGAACTTAGTGCTGAAAGAAGAAAAGATGTATGTACCAAGAGATAAGGAGCTAAGAACAAAAGTTATCTAGCTATACCATAATGTACCAGTAGTAGAATATGGGAGAAGATAAAAGACAACAGAATTGGTGACAAGAAACTATTAGTGGCTAGGAGTAATAAGAGATATAAAGAAGTATGTAGATGGGTGTGACTTGTGCCAGAGGATAAAAAATATAATAGAGATACCAGCAGGAAATTCAATGGTAAATGAGATACTAGAGAAACCATAAATATACTTAACAGTGGACTTTATCACCAAGTTATCATTGGTAGCTGAAAAGGATGTAATCTTAGTAGTATGTGATAAGTTGTCTAAAATAACATACTTTGTAGTAACAATAGAAGGAACATTGGCAGAAGAATTGGCTAGATTGTTCCAAGATAACATATGAAAAATACATAGGCTACCATAAAGTGTAATGTCAGACAGAGAACCACAGTTTGTAGTGGAGTTAATCTAGGAGTTGAACAGAATGTTGGGAATTGAAACAAGGTCATCAATAGCCTTCCATCCACAGACAGATGGGTAGACAGAACATATGAACCAGGAAATAAAACAGTACTTATAGTTCTTTGTGGATCATAGGCAAAATGATTAGCCTGAGTAGTTGACATTTGCAGAATTTGCAGTAAATGGAAAGGTTCATTTAGCAACCAAAGTATCTCCCTTCATAACAAACTATGGGAGGAAATTAAAGATAGGAGCAGATATTAGAAGAAAGGAAAAGATAGAGAAGACAATGGAGTTTGCAGAAAGGATGAAAAGAATCTAGAAAGAAGCAGGAGTAGTACTAAGAAAAGTGCAAAAAGGTATGAAAAGGCAGGCAGACAAGGAAAGGAAGAAGGCAGAAATATGGGGAAAGGAGACAGAGTAATGCTGAGTATGAAAGACTTAGTGTTCAAAGAACAACCAGTGAGAAAATCAATAAACCACTATATGGGACCATATACTATTGAGGAGATAGTATCTGCTAATGCAGTTAAACTCAAACTGCTATCTATAATGAGAATTCATCCAGTCATGAACATGAGTTGAGTTGTAAAGTATATGGAACTAGTGAAGGGGTAGAGAATAGAGAAACCAAAACCAGTAGAAGTTGATGGAGAAGAAGAGTAGGAAGTTAAAAAATACTCAATAAACAAAAAATAAAAGGTATAACAAAGTATTTGATATATTGGAAAGAGTCCACAGCCAAACATGACATATGAAAGCAGGAGAAGAACTCAGGAAATACAAAAGAAGTGGTAGCAGACTTTGAAAGAAGGATGAGTACAGAAGTCAAGATGCAAGAAATGTTAAAAGTAGCAGAAGAACAAGACTTCAGATGAGGGGAGCTTCCAGGAAGATATATAGGAGATACATAGCAAAGATGTTGTATGAATAAGACAATAGGAAGTTGGAAAGAAATTAGCAGAAATAGAAGTTTGTTTCTTCAGAAAAAAAACCTTGAAGGGAGAGTAATGTCAGAATCAACTCTTTTCTTTTCTCTTTCTTACTTTGGACTTAGTAAAAAAGAAATAAGGTGATGTCATGTGTGATGACTGTCACAGATTAGTCACACATGTTGCAGTCACAGTCAAAATATCTTATTATCTAAGATCCAGGAAAGGCATCTCAGAAGTCCAAAACTAAGTGAATTGTATTATTTGAGAACATGAAAGATAGAGCAGAATGATCTTTGTCTTCAGCTTATATGCTGTACCTCTACAGGTCACACTAGTCACATATTTTAAATTGGGGGGCTGGGAATTTAGCAGGTGGAAAACTACTAGAAGATGGTGAGGTATGTTATTGTTAGTACTAGAAAAGAGATGCTAGTTTTAATTTTCAGGATGACTACTACAGTATAAACTACCAGATTATATACTAGTTAGTATACCTAAAATAGCTATCTGGGATGTAACTGCTAAGCAAGTTACCCTGATTACTGATGATTCTCAGATGTTCAGAGAGAAGGTCTATGGAGTTATCTTAGGCTAGTAAGAACATCTGAGATAAAATAGATAACTTTGATCTACACTAGAGAAGGTTTGGGAGCACAAATGAGGATAGGTGGTTATCTGTGGGTTGGGATGGATGAGGTCAGGATACAAGATGTGACATAACTCATAATATTTAGGATAGGCTAGATATAAGTACACACAGACTATTATAATTAAAGACTCAGAATTAAGTCAATAAAAGAATCTTGTATAGGGATTATATAAGAGAACTCAGTGGAGTTCTAAGTACAAAGTCATCTACCTTATATACACTAGTCTAATGGTCTATGCTATACTAAACCTAGCCTACCCTAAAAACTATGTATATTATATGCCATTGATATATAGAATAATAACATTGCTTCAGAACTTTCTACAATATTCTATGTTCTATATGATCATATGACCATGACTTGTGACCAATGTGTGATATAGTGTCATATCACATGACATTTTGTGATAGTTATGTATGATATCATGCTAATTCCTAATCCTAAAACTAAAATAAAAAGAAATAGAAAGGAAAAATAAAATAGAAAGGAAAAATAAAAAAAAGTTCAAGTCCACCATCTTCAATTCTGATACAGACCATACACTAGAAATATATAAAAGACACACCTGTACTAAGAACTCTACCAAGTTCTTTTATGCTAAATAATATAAGTTTTTTCTTTTACCAAACACTTGGTCTTAAGTTATAACAATCAAGTTTTCTTGTATTACTCAATACAAGAGTGTGTCTTTTGTCTTTTGAGGCTTAAGTCATAACAATCTCTCAAGTTAGTTTCTATTTAAGAAAATCTGAGATGTTATCTAAAAGTATTAAGTCTTCTCACTAAAGCCTTTAAATAAGTTTTAAGTTCTTAAAACTAATAAAAGTATGTTTTCTCACAAAAAAGCATTTTCCAGTATAGCAACATAACACAGATAAGATTATAGAAGGTTTTAAAACAGATAGTATCATATAACATAGCAATAATATGTTGGTCTTATGGAAAGTATATAGACTTTAGGGTAAATTAGTTGTAGTGTGCACACAGACCACAGTGTTATGATACAGTGAAGCAGTTATATATTCTTCTGGATTTTATATTAGACTTTACTTTGGATTTACTTGTCTTTTATTATATTCAATGATGATGATGATGATGAGGCACATGACACTGCAGTCACATGACTTGTCACATGATGTGATGTCATAGGCCTGGAGCAGGCTGGAGCAGTCTAGATAGATGATATCAAGAAGCATGTTACTTGTATAGTTACCTTATAGTTGTACATATAATGTACTCATAGACAATGCATGGACATTAGGGCAGGAGTAATTATCCATAGCACAGACCATGTGTAACTTATATAAATAGGGTAGCAATCCAGCAGAGACTCCTTGTTGAGTTCTCTTGTGATCCCCACTTGATATCCTACTGAGAGATTTACTATTTGTGTGATTATTGGTCTTTGTGACTAGTGGTTGCCACAACATACAGTCTGTAGTATATAAGGTAGATTGTTTATAATAGGAACTCCATTGAGTTTTCTTATATTATTCAATACAAGAGTATGCTTTTGTTTTAACTTTGAGATTTAAGTTATAATAGGATTAGTCTTTTGTTCAACACTTTGAACTCAAGATTATAACAATCATACTATGTGACACATCATGTGACCATAGTCACATGCCTCTTCATTGTCCAAGTAATATAAAATCAGGAAAAATAAAGAAAGAAAAAAGAAAATCACAATAAAAATTGGAGCTCAGAGCATATTATGACAATTAGTAAGTAGTTAACAGTTGCCTCCATTATATTATACTATAGTATATTGCTTCTTCCAACATAAAACAATAAAGAGTTAGCAATGGAACAATGAAATAGTTTTTCATACTATATAAATACTAACTAATAGTATAGTAAAGATTAATTTTTTTTAAAAGTCAACAATTTATTACATGGGATATGGTAGCAGTCCATGTCTACATAAGAGATTACTACAGGATTGAACCCAGAACCTTACAATAGGATAGAGGTAGACATAATATACATAGTAGAGGGCTATTACCGCTATGCCATCCCAACCTCCATAAAGATTAAATATGGGGTACAATATAAAATGAATCTACATATATAATATTTATGCGATTGTAATATAAAGCTGAGTATTTTAGTCAGAAACATCACAAATAATTGAGTGGTTAAGTAACAGATTTTTAAATTTTCTAGAAGTAATTTCATTTCTAAATAAAAAATAGCATGTAATATGTTGATCTTTTACATTGTATAATGAATTAAAGAATATAAATATGATATGCAACTGCTTCAGGAAGTTGTTTTTCAAGTACAACTCAACAATTGGTTGCTATGAAGTTATTCTTCAGTTCCTGATCTAGATACCTTGTTATATCAGACCAACTACTGGCTTTTTGTCTAGTGTGCCTGCTATATCTCACCACTTGGTCTACCCGGGTAGACCTCTGATCTATGTTTGACGGCTCATTGGGTATGGTGATGGCAACAAGATATCAGCAAGAGGCTTCAATGAAATAAATATTAGAGTCATATATTGATAAATGACAAACCCTGATGCATGACATATCCAATCGGCTGTTGGATACCAATACCCCAATTTAGGCGGCGACACCAGAATAGAATGTCCGTCGTGTGAGTCGTTTACATTTTGGGCTACGTACAAAGAAGTGGCTAAAACAGGAAATCCATCCAGCATCCTTCATTTAGGACCAGACAAAGCCACAACTGAATGAGGATATATCTGGCGGTTATTCTCATGAGAACAAAGTTTCTTTCTTATAGTGCACAGTAAAGGGAGACTCGCCCTTATAACCTATACTGATCTCCTTCTCTGTACTCCTCTCGCTGTTAGAACTTTCTCCAACTTCTGAATTGGCGTCGCAGACTGCGAACAGCAATGTCACAATCCGATTCCTATCCCAATTGGGTTTTCTCTGTGTTCTCAGCTATCGGTTTTGTTCTTTGCTGTGTTCCATTCCCATGGCACCTACAGGGCAAGTTACTTCCTCTGCGCTGGTGCCTGCTCCTGACTGGTAGCATCTTAGCCTGGAATGCAGGAACATGTCTTGTCATGGCTTGGTTAGGCTTGACTTGCCTTGGACTTTGCATTAATTCTATCATATGGAAAGGGAATTCAATTGACTGGGCTCCTGTCTGGTGTGATATCTGTGAGTTTCACCATGCACCCTACCGAGATATTGAAGTCTCTTATTATATTTTCCAGTTACAAGACTCTTCTACGGTATCAACATTGGAATTCCGGCTGCTTCGCTTTGTATCAACCGTCGCCTTTACCTCATTGCTTCAGTGCGAAAGGTCACCATCTCGAAGGCCGATAAGCGCAACCAGATCGTGGTCGACCTAGCAATTGGTCTTGGCATTCCTATTATCTTCATAATTTGTCGTAAGTATTTGGCAAAACAACTAAGCAACTCCTCAAACTTTTTTAGAATATATTAATCAAGATCTGCGCTTCATCATTTATGAAGATTTTGGATGCATTTACGCCGCATACCAGACCTGGATTGCAACCGTCCTCTTCTCTGTTCCTTGTATAATAGTTGGCCTCGTCTCTTTCATATATGCCATCCTGAGCATCTGTGCCATCCGAAGAGCCCATGAACAAAGCAAGAAGATATTATCTGTTCACGCCAGTTTGACCAACAGCCGCTATATCCGTCTTCTTGCCTTTGCAGCAACTGATGCGACCATTTCGATTTCAATGAACGTCTTTGCTACAGTCGCTGACATTCGCCACGGAGTTTTACCCTGGACCAGCTGGGAGGATGTTCATGACAGTATCTCTCGAGTGTACCAGGTCCCAGCTGAAGTCTGGCGTCCCTACCCCACAATTGTTACTGTACTTGAAATGGACCGGTGGATATGTGTTGCTTGTGCCTTTGTGTTTTTCGCCTATTTTGGCTTTTCTGATGAGGCTACAAAGCGTTATTGCTCTGCTATCAGATCAGTTGGGAAGTGTGTCGGAGTTTCCACTGAAAGATTCGGCAGTTCGTTTGTATCTTCGGGGTATGTTATCTAACTAATCTCCTTGATCAGGCTTACCAGTCTACCGTGATTTAGTATATCCAGGGGTGATGTTGGGTCGCAACCAGGCTCTATCCCTGAAATTTCAATTACGCGCAAAGATTCTTCTGTTTTCAATACCAAAGATTCTGGTTCACTCGTCACATCGTCCATTCCCACTCCTAAACAAAAAAAGTGGACTTTCTTAACCAGCATCCTCTCTCCGAAGAATAAATTCAACGAAGAGGTTTTCGAGCACAATTTCCAGTATAGCGACCTTGTCCTTCCCGATGTTGGTCGCAATCTGCATGGGAACTCCAGTGACAACGTCTCGACAACACCTATTTCAGTTTCTTTGTCGGCCGCATCGAGCATATCCGCTCCCAAACCTGCGACCACATGCCCAGAAACTGTGGATGTCCATCCGTCTGTTTCGGTTGATCCCCCCAGAAACTCATATAATATTGTCTAGTTCGATTTCTATACTTCTACGTGGATAATCCACTCACATATTCGTCCTCGTTCTGTTGATTCTTACTGATTCTTCTCAACTGTAGCCTTAATGATACCCAATGCGAGCGCGCTGTGCATTTTTTGTTCTGATATCATTTTGAAGAATATATTGTTGAAGTGATAGCGCTCCAAAGCGTCATCTATTATATTAGCCTTATTGGTTGCAATGGCCGCCCGATAAGGGAATAGTGTCAATATGTATATACATACCTGGGTGTGCTCGTCATAAGTTTGGACGACTCTTCTTCCAACAAGTTATGCTTGTCTCCTCTCCACTGGCGCGCCCACCCGCTGTCTCTGTTGATGAGTTGAGGACTTGACTGGCTTGCTAGTTGGGCTGATTACCGATTGCCCTTAGAGCTGACCATCTAGCCCTGTACTGAGATTGAGTTGATGTGAAAACCACCCTTTCTTGTCCACTGGATCTCCTCCCTTACTCGCTAACACTGATATTAAGTGTCAAGTTCTTGCACAAATACATACTGCATTACTCAAATAAGCTTGAGTTCACTTCTCTCCATCTTTTCTAACTTAAACCTCCGTTCCTTAGCAAACCGAGTGTTCACGAACAACGTAGTTGCTCTACTCTACTGTCCAGCAGCACATCTACTGCAACACTCTCATGAGTGTCCATCCAACACAATTTTCATCTTAGAGGTGTTATCATTTGCCTCACATCTCTTAGCTCCTTACCTCACTATTATCTACCCTATTCATAATTGAAAACTGATTTGAAACTATTGGTTTCCTACTACCTCCTCTTCTTACCCAACACTATTTTGCAATATGATTTTTCTTCCACAGTTAAAACATATCCTTCTTCTTGACTATTGTTGTTTTCATCCTTTTCACTTTCACAGGCTTGGACACTTTTTAGAAGGGGTTAATTTCTAATTCACAAGTGAGGGAGCAATGTCATGTTACTATACCACTTTAAGGAAGATCATAGTATGTGTTACTTCTGAACCAACTCCTTCATCCTAGAATCCAAAAAATATAAACTGACCACAAAAATTTGGAGTATTCAAGCATATAACAAGGAAGAGTATGAAAAGAGCTAACAGTCTGAGCAAGAAATCAGATTGAACAATAGGAGTAGATAGAAATAATGAAGAACAGACATTGCTTAAACCTAAATGATTTGAAGTGAGAGTAATGGAAAAGAGACAAGTTCTCATAGAAGAGGCAGAGAAAGAAGTATTAGAGAAAATAAAATATCAGAAGCAAAGGATGATGTGATTAAAGCAGTGGATAAATGACAAGAGCAGAGGTAAAACAATTGAGAGGAGATAAGTAACAGTTAGCTAATAATTGAGTGCCAGAAGAAGAAAAGATGTATATGTTAAGGGATATGGGATTGAGAACAGAGATAATCTAGTTATACTATGACATACTAATAGTTGGCCATAGTGTTATGGTAACTGTAAGTTGAGATAACTCAAGTGTTGTGGCAACCACTAACCAAGACAGTCAATAGAGTCTTATAATGTGAGAATCTCATGGAGATCATAAGAAAGCTTGACAAGAAGTCCCCAATGTATTCCTATACTATATGTACTACTAACACATGGTCCATGCTAGCAATAAATAATCCTACTCTAAGGTCTATGTATTATCTATGAGTATACCATGAGGTTAACATACTATAGACATATATCTTAACATCATTCCTTCCAGTCCTTTCCACAATGTTCTAGGCCTATGATATAATGTCATGTGACTGCAGTCACATATTTTTTCATTGTTCAAGAAATAAAAGAAAAAGGAAAATCAAATCAAAGAAAATAGATAAAAGGAAAAGAAAATCAAAATAAAATATGAGAGTTCAAGTATATCATAATATCAAGGCTAGACCAAGTAGTAACTTAGAAGGGGTCAACTTTTGTAAAGATTATAAGAAAAACTTGAAAAGGAGTTCTTACTGCATTCCTACACTATATATTAGTGTACTCTATTATATAACCAACACATGCTCCTTCATTGTCTAGAAAAGAAAAAAATTAAAGAAAATATATAAAATAAAGATAAAATTGGAATAAAATATAGAAGTTCTTAAGTAGGTTATAGCACATAAATAGAACAGAAAAGCTAGTAAGAAATTTAATACCAAATATCAGTGCTAGAAAAACTCTGACAGAATTATACTATTGAATTTATAACAAGTTACTATTAGTTTAAGAATATGATACAATTCTAGTAGTTGTTAAGCATAGTTTATACTTAGAACAGAAGTCTGTAAAAGTGGTATAATAAGGAATAGATCAAGTAAAGGAACTTAGATGTGAAGATTTTCAAGAGTAAAAATGTTATGTTCAAGTATGAGTTCAGATAGCAGAGAGAAGTATATGGTATTGTTAACATCTTAGTGGTTGAGGTCTATAGAGGATGCTTAGAAGACATATGAAGTATTCTACTTATATATGATGTGTGGAATGTAGATAATGAACAACTTTCAGCTTTAGCTTATATACTATATCTTTACTTATTATACTAGTTATATATTTTGGAGAAAATACTTAAGAGGGTCTTAGAAGGTAATCCACCCAAAGATGGTGAGATGTATTACTATCAATACTAGAAGAGAGTGGTTTTAGTTAATTTTCAGGATAGGAATTTACAATGCAACTATTTGACTTATATACTAATGTATCCACAAAATAAAGATTGTAAGTAATACTTTAGATCTGAATGGTTCTTGAATGTTAGAAGGAAGTTCTATAGAGTTTCTAAAATGTTCCATGAGGATGTCTAGAAAGTGATTAACATAGAATAGAAGTAGTTGATTTATGCCAGATAAGATTTGATAACATAGAGATGTTATGATGAGATAATCAAGACAGTAGAAAAATAAAGAATGTAAGAGTAGAGAAATAAGAAGTAGTAGATGAAAGATAATTGTATTTAAGTATTATATACTAAGTTCATTCTCAACAATAGCCCATCTTCTATAGTAGTGTTATTCTATAACTCATCATCTGTAGTGATATTATCTCCTGTTAAAACCCATTGATAGAGGTCAAAGCAGAAAATAGGTTATACTAGAGTGCAACAAGAACATCATGCAACACTAGCCCTTAACTATGCACTAAAGAATTCAAAGAAAACATTATCAGTATCAGAAATTAATAGAAGATATAGAAACAATAGTATAGAAAATGATTAGAACTCATAAGACTCTCAAAAGGGCTCTTATTAATATGAAAGAATGAAGTTATGAAGGATATTAAAAGGAATATACAAGTGGCATCTGCTTGCAAACACTTTCTCTTGCTAACATACCCCTAAATAGTGAATCTTATGCTGTGTAACAAGCTCCTTTAGAAAATCTAGTGAATAGATTGTAAAGCTCCTTAAGAGCTTCCAACAACACTATCTATCCCAGGTGATGCACTTTGAAGACATCTCTCAAGTTAAACCTTACAACTGAAGATACTAACTGATACTCATCTTACCAGTATTTCCAGACTACTAGAACTCTTCAAAAGTGATAACAGATACTAACAACACTCAATTGACAAAATAGAAGTTAAAACTGCTCTTAAGTAGAGGTATTCAGATAGGGGTCCTCTCTCTTACTCTTCTCCACTTGTTACTTATGTATTAGTCTAAAAATACAAAGAATGGAACTAGAGAATGAAGACTAAAACCATGATGAAGCTCTTTAAGGTCTTACAAGCATATGACTGTTTTTTTATCTACAACCCAACATCAATCCAATAATTGATCTTCACTTGCAAGAGCTCATTCTATTCTTTCTTTTACCATTTCCATGGCCACTCCTTTCCATTCCTCCATTCTGGACTCTGTAAGCTTTTAATCTAGTGTATTTCTGCCTTATTCAACCATCTGAACATTTGTAACTTGGTAAAACTCTCTCATAAGTGCATGCACTTTATAGCTAGTCATTTGTAAGTGGTGCTTCTTGTCCCCAGAGACCCCTTCTACTTGAGATCTGGTTTAGTTAACAGCTATCACACTACCTCTCAACTGCTGTTTGCTCAAGAGGATCTGAGACATCACCTATGAGTGTAAGATCTTCTTGCTAATATCTTCAAAAAGGTCTTATACTGTAAGTACTCAGTCTTTTACAGCAGAGTTTCTTTCTAGACTCAGCCTTCTATAATAGAGTTCTCCTATCTAATCTCTGTGAGTATTTTACTACTGAAACCTCTACTTGGAGCTGTAATATGAGACACCCAAGTTCTTCTTTAATCATACTTGTATTTAAAGACTGGTAGATACATTGTATTCTTCAGTCTAATAATTGATAAATATCAAATATTATTTAATACTAAATTCTAGTGTTTTATAATAACACACTTTTCTATCAGAACTTATTCCCTTGAACTCTATTCCTTTTTCCAAAGTTGCAATCCTATAGCAGACAGATGTCAGAAAAAAAAACAATAGACTTCAATTTCATGTTATTTTTCTTTCCATTTTTATTTTCTTTTGAATTATTTTACATTTTCTATTTTTAGAACTCTAGGGTTAGGGTTGGAGTGATAATTGGTCACACCATCACATCAGTTACATCTGATGGTGTGGTCACAACAATAATCACAGGACATAAGGGAAAGAAGTAGAAGGTTCTAGAAGAAGTGATATCATACAGCATGGATACCATATATTGAACTCATGCCTAACACATGGTTATTTAGGGTAGGATGCACAGTAGTTAGTACAGACCATCTGAATAGGTATATAAGGTAGTTTACTTTGTATAGAGCTCTTTATTGAGTTCTCTTGTATTTTACTCTAATACAAGAGTTTTGTTCTTTTATCCAACTCTAAGGATTTAAGATCATAACAACAGACAGTGTAGCATATAAGCTAAAGCTAAGGTTATTCTACAAAGTCTGTAACTCTGCACTACTTGTACAAGTTTCCACACTTGGTACAAACTTCAAGCCAACTCTATAACTTTTACCCTCAAGTATAAACTGCACTGTTACAAACTCAAGACCTTAGAGTTGATTAAGAAAAAGAACCTTGTATTAGGGTTAACACAAAAGAACTCAATAGAGAACTCTGTACAGGATTGTCTACCTTATATACCAAAACCTCATAGTCTATACTACTACTTCTAGCCTACTCTAAATAGCCATGTGTTTCCCTTAAGGTCAACATATGTTGTACATATTGTATGACATCATCCTTCCAGAACCTTCTATATTCTTCTATGTATCATGTGACTTGTGATCTTTACTGTGACCATGTCATATGATGTGACTATCACTCTAACTCTAACTCTAAGTTCTAAAAATTGAAAAATGAAAAATAAATCAAAAGGAAAATGAAAATAGAAATGAAAATGAAAATAAGTTAAGTCTACCACTTTCATCTTTAACATGCACCTGATAGTATTATTAGACTCCCTAGTCTGCTATTGCTCTCTAATCTACTTTGAATAAAATACTATTCTTTTTCTTAGAATACTATTCAACTCTGTCCCTCATCTGAATAAATATCTCACTAGAGACTTTTCTCCAAATGTTATTGTATGCTTAAACACTAACAATTTATTTTAATTTTCTTTTTCCTTTATCTATTGATTTGTTTTTGTTTTTGATTTGTTTTTATTTTTTATTTTTTTGGATAATAAAGAGACATGTAACTCTGATGTTATATGCAAGTCCACCCATCCAGAAATAATGTCCCCACAGTGAAACCACCTCCAAAATATACAAGCCTGTGCTTCCACGGTGGCTACCTTTCTTGCAACATATTTCATGGTGGTGCTACAACCATCTGGATATTCTGTCTTCCACAGTAGAGATACTCTTATTCAACTTGGTCTTCCATGATGGAGTTACTCCTGTCAGTGTCTCAACACTAAAACCTCTGCTTGGGGAAATAGAGGTTTTACCACTGAAACCCTGAGCATCTCCTATACTTTCTGTTTGTATATAAGACTAGTAGTTACACTGTAATTTGCTAGTCT
>Ga0157357_1000576_pt1 | contig 15519 bp, 19 predicted proteins | sample AttcapACBM1_FD_111485 | JGI IMG/M metagenome (GOLD analysis project Ga0157357, IMG submission 111485) | Fungus gardens microbial communities from leaf cutter ant in Botucatu, State of Sao Paulo, Brazil - Atta capiguara ACBM1 | ecosystem: Host-associated > Fungi > Mycelium > Unclassified ... | reverse complement strand
GGCCTAGAATGTGGTAGAAGGATCTGGAAGATGACATCAGGGCACATGTATACAACATGGTGGCCTTGAGGTAAACATGAGGAAGGAGCATGGACATAAGGGCAGGGTTAATTATTAGTAGCATGGACCATGAGGACTTTGTATATATAGGACTCTAATTAAGAAGAGACTCCTTGTTAAGTTCTCTTGTGAATTCCCCACTTGATATCCCATTCTAAGAGATTTACTGCCTTGTGCGGTCATTTGTCATTGTGATAAGTGGTTGCCACAACACTAATGTCCATATATCATCCATAAGTATGCTGTAAGGCACCATGAGATAAATATGCTGTTAATATATACCTTGATATAATTCCTTCTAGCCCTTTCTATCAGAATCTAAACCTATGATGTCTCATCATATGATGTGTCATGAGACTACAGTCATGTGCCTCTTCATCATCTGAAAAAAAAAGGTAAGACAGCTTCAAGAAAAATCAAAAGAAAAAAATATAAAATCCAGAAAAATAGATATAAGCAAAAGAAAATTGTTAATATCCAAATTGTCTCATAACAAATATGAAACATCAGTGTGAATGTTCATGTAAGACCATATTATATCCATTACAAATCAAAACTCCAAACAAACTATATGCAGGTCTTGATCAAATAATGTAACTTGTCTTCTCATACTAACTAATCTCAAGTATTGACATCAATCAATTCTTTTCTAGTCAAATTCAATAGACTAACTTGCAGAACACAGGAAATCATCAGCTTACTAACCTTGTAGTAACTTGGTAGGTTTCTGCATATTTAGTGTCTAGATCTCTAACTCCCAAAAACATTCTACATACAAAGAAAGATCAAGGAATGATACTTGTAGGAGATAATGAAATATGATGATGATTTCTCATTGGGCCTTTCTTATGAGAAGCCTTCTTCAAAGACAATCTTCTTGAGTGATATGAATAAGATGTTCCTATCCTATCTAGAATAGAACACTTTTCCAGTCTGTTAACTTGGGAATTTTCATTGAATTACTTTCTACTCTATTTGAATGTATCTGAGACTCTGATTGTTAACACTAGAAGAAACAGATATGAGAGTAAAAGAGTTTCTCAAGAATAGTACAAAATGTAGATTAGTTGACAATTAGTTAACAAGTCAATACTGCTCATATAAATTGTTTTTGGCTATGGCTAGAGTCAAAAAAAACTTGTTGGATCACTAGTATATATATTTACAATGTTTAATCATATCAAAAGTGATCAAAGTATTCAAAGTTATATCATTAATAGAAGATTATCAAGAATAGTACCAAAAACCTATAATAAAACATTGTATTTCCAAGCTGCTTCAAACAATAAAGATACAAACAAAGATAAATAAATACTCTGCTAGTAATATTTCAGATTTATATCTATGAATAGATCTCAATATGAGTATTTATAGCAACTTTACATGGATATAGATATAGGACAAGACTCTATACTCTCTCTAATTCTCTCTGCCCTTTATCTTTCTCCTATTTTTCATATCTTTGAAAAAAGAGCAAAAAATGTAAAAATTCCAGTCTCATTTCTTTTATTTGTACACAATAGACTTTTTATTTTTTAAGAAAAATCTTTAGAAAAAATAAACTCTTATTTTTTCTGTAACTATAACATTATTTCTTTCTTACTCAAACAATTTGGTCTCATTAAAAAACATAGAAAATCTGAAGTCTTTCATTTTTCTAGGTCACATAGACTCTTTAATCCACCTCTGCTGTGTTATAACTCAAAGACCTTAGAGTTGGTCAATAAGAAGAACCTTGTATTGGGTTAACACAAGAGAACTCAATAGAGAACTCTGTACAAGATTGTCTACCTTATATACTAAGCTGCCATGGTCCATGCTACTACTTCTCTAGCCTACTCTAAATGACCATATGTTACACACATTCTATGATATTATCTTTCTAGAACTTCTTATGTCTCTCTTTGTGACCTTGTGACTTGTGACTGTTACTGTAACCATTTCATCTGATGTGACTGATGTGTGACAGCATGATTATGATGTCACTACCTGGAGATATTTTGGGTTTATCTTCAATAAAAAACTATCATTTCATCAAGTTTAACTTTAACAAAGCATTGTCAATAGTCAAATACATGAAAATACTTGGAAACTTCACTCAAGGTCTTCTCTCTCATTAAAAATATCTTTTATTCTCTCTTAAGAAGCTCAGAAAAATGCAATACAAAGATGCTTTGTGGATTTTAGGTGCTTTTTATACCTCTCCAACTTGAGGAATATCCATTCTTCTATCTAATTATGCTATCAAATCTCTTGTTGAAAGTAGACATACCAACAACTCTCACTCTTATTACCTTTTCCTTTCATTAAGCAAACTACAAAGACAAAGCTGCTTACCTTCACAAACTCATTGACATTATTCTTAATACATCATCAAGTGCTAATATAATCATTGTTGTTTCTAATACTGGTATTAAAAACAATATAGCCACTTCCATCACTCATATTCATTCTTACTCCAGCTCTATCAAGAAAAAACTTTACCATGCTATTAATGTCACTACAACTGAAGTCAAATTATTCACTATCAGATGTAGAATTAATCAAATAATCCAAATTACAGATGCTTCTTATATCATCATTACTAACTCCATCCACTTAGTATATTACATCTTTGATCCTTTCATTTATTCTTATCAACAGCAATCTATTGCCATATTAAATGATCTTAGGTCATTCTTCAATGAATATTCCTCCAACATCATTAAATTTTGGGACTGTCCTAGTAACACTAAATAGTCTCTCTATGTGTAGATTGATAACAATATGAAGAAATTCAATCTTATTCCTATATCTCCATCCAAAGTGTTGTAGAACTTTGATAAGAAAAAAGAATGCAACAACATCATAAAAAACTGGCAAATGACTTTTCAAGTATCTGATTTCAAGGGTAACCACTTCTTTGATCTACTAGACAATAATCTCCACAATATTAAACTCTTATACATTAAAGAGTCTATAAATCAAATACTTTGAACACTCAAATTTGTTGTATGCAAGAGCCACTCAAGCCATTATAAATCACATTTTAATAAAAGAATATTGTCTAAGGTTTTGCCCAAAAGAAGACTTTAGCTGTCTATCAGAGTTGTGAAGTTTGGATCCAAGTTTCTTTTAATTTTCTCTTTCATTTTTATTTCTCTTTTTCATTTTTATTTTTTTCAATTTATTTTCAGTTTTTGGAACCTAGGATTAGACATGATATCACAGCCACAAGTCATGTAGTCATGATAGAACATGATAGATGGCTCTAGAACAGTGATATCATACAATGTATTAAATATATGTTAATCTCATGGTTAAAGCATGGTTATTTAGAGTAGGCTAAAGTAATAGAGCATAGACCATCAGCCATTAGTAGAAAAGGTAGATATCTTATACCAGGAACTCTATCAAGTTTTCTTGTATTACCCAATACAAGGTTCTGTCTTATTAACTTGTTCTAAAAGTCTTTGAGTTATAATACTGTCTATGCAAATATTATTCAATCAAAACCAAACACTATATCCTCCATGACTACAGAAGGTACTCCTCCACAAGTTCCCAGAGTGCCTTTTCTATGGCACTTAGAACCCTGCCATAAGTGGGGATCATGGCCAGGATGTTGGTGTTGGTGTGGGGTACACATCTCTGCTTGAGGATGATATACCCAGCATATGTGAGAGATTGGCTATGAAAGAGAAAATTATTAAAAAATAATAATAAGTATAATGAAAATTACTCACCTTGAGGGGTACACTAGGCAATCCTGCCCAGCGCTCATATACCTCTCACAGGGGTTAACACCCTCTATCTTCACTGTAGTATCTCCATGGTATTTCCCTAGTTGCTTCCCTCTAGCTTTCTTAGAGGGCTGTTGCACCTCCTTGTCTCCGGTGGCGACTTCCTTGCGCTTAGATCCCATAACCTGGGATCCTTCAGCTCCCTCCAATAGGGCAGTCTCTTCCTCTAGCACTTTATCCTGGAGTTATTGGATATACTCCAACTTCTTCTTCTCCTTTGCAATCCTCTGTTTTTTGGCCTCTTTCTTGGCTTTGGCCTCCACTTCTCTCCTGGCTTTCTAAGCTGCATGCTCTGCACGATGGGCCTCTGCTGCCTCTTGCAATCAAAGGAGAGACTACTACTCTTCCTCATATTGTCGCTACATCTCACGGTACTGCTTCTCAAGCATTTCAGCATTGTTTTAAGAAATGTCAGAGGGGGTGGAAGAAGACATAATGATATAGAAACAAGAGCAAAAAAAAACTTCTTCTCCGTTTATATATTGTTGACCTAGGTACCATCATGGGATTTTCAGATAAACTAAATAGGACTTCGAAGGCTCAGTCCTAAGGGGGGATACTATTATATGCAAATCCACCCATCTGGAAATTACATCCCTGCAGTAAAGTCATTTCCAAAACATACAAGCTCACCTTTCTTGCAATATATCCTATGGTGGTATTGCAACCCTCCAGGTATTCTGTCTTCCATGGCAGGGATACTCCTATTCAACTTGGTCTTCTATAATGGAGTTACCCCTGTCAGTGTCTCAACACTGAAACCTCCACTTGGAGTAATAAGGGTTTCACCTCTAAAACCCTAAACATCTCCTATACTATCCATTTGTATATAACACTAGTAGTTACACTATAATTCACTAGTCTGATAATTGACAAAGATAACTCTTATTGAACTCAATCTCTGGTGTTCAATGGCAACACACCAATCAGCACTCACTCCCATCTCAGACTTTTTCCCATCATCTGAAGTTGCGACTACACAGCAGACAGACAGCACAGTATATAAGCTGAAGCCAAGGTTATTCCACAAGTCTGCTCATCTCCGAGTCCATCCTGTGGACTTCCACCCCAGTGTGAACCACACCTGACAAAAAGTAAAGAAAGAAATGAGAAAAAGAGATAAAAATGAAAGAATATTAGAAAAATGTTGGATTCAAGATTCGCAACTCTAACAAATACATTATCTTTAGTTGTTAATCATGAGGTTTGGGAAATTATATGATACATTGAAATAAGATGGTAATCAATCAAACCAAGAATCTCAATAGTGTTATTTCCATACTGTATCATTTGAGATACCGATGGCCTGAACATACATTTTCCCCAATTTAGGTATCTATTAGGAAGTCTATCAAGTTTATGGGGCTTCATCTTCATGGAAATAGTCATTGAATCACTTTGCCTAGTTGTGATATCTTCTTCCTGTTGGTTGAATAGCCATTTTCCAGTTAAGAACTTGAATATCCATGACAAGTCAACTTTAATGTTGAGTGACTATAGCATAAATGAACACATACAGAGTTTTAGATATCAGTGCCAGTACCCTATTTACAGTCAAGTATCATCTTAGTAAAGCATAAGGCATAAGACAGAATTTGATCAGTGTAGAATCCATCTGTGAGTAAGGTACATTATCACTCCTTCTCAGTTATATACTATAATTGGACAACTATTTTCTATACCTGGTTCAAATTAGGGAGGTCAAATGTAGAAATTTATCTTGTTCAGAAAGAGCTAGGAAGACTGCTTATACTTGATAAGTAAAGTTGGAAGCTATTGTGAAATCTCAAGATATGACTACATCCAGGATAATTTGTTATCCTCACCCACTTAGTGATATGGTGAAATATTCCAAACTCATCAGATGTACATAGCTATATTTTTGTAGTATAGGCTGCCAATATTCTTGTAAAGTAGAAGCCTGATTCTCTACTCTGGAACAAAAATGAGGAGTCATCAAGATGTCTATAAATGATTTTGATCCTACTTAAAGTTGCAAGCAAGCCAAACATTCACATGTTGATCTCACCCAAGCCTGAGAATAATCATACACATGATCTGGAATTGAAAATTAGTTCCAAGAGATGTACTGTAAATGTCACAGTGATGATTTACAGAAAGATATGAAAATCTGGTGCTTGAATGGTTGTATATTAAAACAAGAATTTTAGGAGTATATACAAACAAGTATTCTAGGAGTAAAATTCAGATTTCATGATGATTCAGAATTATTGTAGTTTTCATTGAGTAAATGAACAAACAATCCAAAGAACAGAGATCAGAATTCAATTATGCAAGTCACACTGACATACTACACTTAAAGTAAACTTCATTAGATATGGAAATAGGACATATCCAGATGTTTATAGTCTTCCAGAACAGAAGTAAGTATTGACATCTAGAATGGAAAACCAAGTGGGAAGCAGACCAAAATGAGCATGTATACAGGCATCTAGTTGATAGTTACTCACAAGTAGATCCCTCATCATACTAAGGATGCCCTCCAAAGCAAGAACCTTTCCATGCTAAATTTTGACCACTGATGGGGGAGCAAGTTAATAGAACAATTGAGGAAAGTAATCTGCAGAGTTTCCTAAAAGCATGTGTGATCTATACCTTGATGACACCAGCCTTGGAGAAATGAGTAACCAATTCAGCCACTTGAATCATCAATTTGAAAGACTACAAGAATGAAATAGTGTGCATAATTGAATATAGACTACAAAGATTGAGTGCTTCAAGTATACTATTTATGAAGTACTACAACAATCACAACTCTTATATCTTCATTTATTCAACAATGTTCTGCCATTGTAAGTTACTTGAATGACTGACACAAAACACTTACTTGGGCTTTGACCACATTGCACAAATTAGAATGATCACTCAAGACTTCTTCAAATGCTTCATTAACAATTGAACAATCTATCCACTCATATATCTACTGTACCCTGTCTACTAGTTATTATTGGACATTAACAAGGGCCAATGCACAGCCACTTACACCTGATAATGACATCACCTTGATTATACTCTAGACATGCTTTATCACATGCAACTTAAGAAGACTTTTGAACTGCTATTCACTATCAGAAGTGTATAGAATGATGTGTTGAATATACATGTAGTAGTTGTCTGGATAGTCAGTGGTATGAAGAAGCTCCTCCACTTTCTCAATCAACTCTTTCCAGTAGCCATTCATAAGACTGTCTCCACATATTCCCATATTCTCCTCATTGAAGTCATATATATCACATTCTCTCATGATGTGACCTGCCATGCATCTAAGGTTGGATAGCAGTGGATTGCTGGTAACAAATTCCTCTACAGTTGAATAATATGCTTTGGTAGTTTGAATGAGCTCAGCCATCAATGTTGAGTCCATCTCCAGAGACTACCCAGATACATCCAAAAAATGTCAGTCTTGAGTTCATAATAGTATCAGATATCCATTGTGTCTCTGATCAACAAGACAAAAAACTGCTTTTGTAAGTCTATGATCATTTCTCTCAATCAACTTCATTTAAGATGGAATATCATCTTGAATATGCAGATCAATATTCCTTATTGTGGACAGCTTGAGATCCACCTTATCTATGGCTTTGTATTCATATGAATAATAGGCTAGTAGCCCAATGTCATCCAAGCTTGCAAGACCAAGTTTCTATAAATTGGACAATAAGCAGTTTCTAAGCATTCTAATAGAATGGAAATCCTACATTTGCTCTTTCAAAAACACACCTTAATCAAAGAGAAGGGGTTTGGGAAGAGTTATGTTCTGAAGATTAATCAGCCATCATCAGCATCCTATATTGAATTATTCTACTAGGGACATTAGGGCAACAACATCTATAACATATAACAAAATCCCAGATCACCTTTATATACCTACAAGAATTGGTAAAAATGTCTTCCAATAATTTGCATCACCAATGATGTCTTTTTTTCGAGTCTAGTAATTGCTTCCTCTCCTTGGACAACTATGGAGACAATAAAATATCAGCTAATGAAAATAAACATGCATACTATTCCTATCCAGTCTACAAAGAACTGCTGCAATTCTTTCAGAGAGCCCTTGAATTCCATTCACAGCAAGAAATGTTGCTGGGAAAGAATGATGTACCTTGTGAGATCCCATTCATCCTATACAGATCTTTGAAAAGACACAGTACTTTGGTGGCCAAAGCAGTATAGTGACACTGATCCTCAAGCCAGTATTCTCCCAATCTTGTCTTGTCAAGCAAGAATTCCATGAAGAATACATGATAGAAGAAGATGTGTCTAAATCCAGAAAATAGCTCTTCCCATTCTCTCTCCCTTCAGGATATAAATGTGAAAACAGAATAGAGCTTGGACAAGGCGTATTTCAAACTTACTATAGTATGGCCTACAATATTGGCCAGCACATACAGTTGAATTTCAGATCTGCTGCGAGACCGAATGGTCGTAAATATATTATCATTATTAGAAGTCTTAGAAATGGTGTGATGGATAAAGAGAGCCTGTTAAACAATAAGGAGATGTTTGTGGGAAATATAACTCATAATCATCTGATAGAACATATTAAGTTCTCTAGTGACACTTGACTTGGTGTTCAATTGTATCCACCTTTCTTTCTAGAAATGAAATGCAAGAACAAGGTCTATGTCAAGATTACAGAAAGTAGACTTAGTTTCTTTTTATTTTCTTTCTCACTTTTATTTTATTTTTGATTTATTTTTGATTTTTCTATTTTTAGGACTCTGGGGTTAGGATTAGTAGTGATCTGTCACACTGTCACATCTGTCACATCTGATAGTATAGTCACAACATTGATCATGGGACTTGAGAAAAGGGAGTAGAAAGTTCTGGAACAAAATGATGTCATACAACATGGACACCACATGTTGGTTTCATGCTAGACACATGGTCATTTAGAGTAGAATGCACAGTACCTAGCATAGACTATCTGTAGAAGCATATAAGGTAGACTATTTTGTAAAGAGCTCTCTATGGAGTTCTCTTGTGTTACCCAATACAAGGTTACCTCATAATCCAACTCTAAGGGTTTTGAGTTATAATATTAGAACTCAATCCCCATTATCTAGGCTGCTTAACACTAGCCTTCCTATCTCTACTCTCTATCTATCCTTGACCAAGGGACAACACAGTCCTTTAGTCAAGCAGATATAGCCGGACCCTAGGCTCAAGGAGTATACTAACTAGGAGGGCAAATCCTAGTTGTTTGCTTGCATCAAAGCCCACTAGTACATGTCAGATGTACTACCTTGTGTGGACATAATTGTTACCATCTTCTTTTATCAGCCTTGTGCTACAGACTTTCTTGTAGTCTGTCTATGCAGAGAAATGACAGTTTGTTCTTAAAACAGCTGTTTAGAGTAGAATGGTCTTCTTAGACCAAAATCATATACATTTTCAGTAGGGCAGTAGTCAGTAGATGAAGTAGTTAGTAACAGTATAGGCAGGACAAGAAGAGGGCCTGCTATCACTTATCGAGATTTCATTGACATCAGATTATGAGTCAGAGAGCAAAACCAGCATAGGTTCCATGCTCCCATTATACACATCCTTACCACCATCACCACTACCACTATCGTCATCACCATCACCCATTGACTCACCACCCTCTTATAACAACATGAGTCAAATCAACCTTTATGAAATCATAAGACAGCAACAGGAGCAGTTGGTAGCTATGCAGGTACAGATTCAGGCCTTGCTAGCAGAAGGAGTTGGAGGAGGAGAAGGAGTAGCTAGAGAAGTAGGAAGAAGAGGAGAAGCAGAGGTAGCAAAGTCTCCAATCTTTGATAGAACATCATCAAAGATAGCATAGTTTATCACAGCCTGCAAATTGTATATGAGGATGAGGATGAGGGAGGAGTCAGTGGAAGAGCAGATCTAGTGGATCTTGTCATATGTACAGGGAGGGGCAGTGGACGTGTGGAAAGAGAATGTAATAGAGGAGTTAGAATTAGGAGAATTGGAATATGAGTCTACAGAGGAATTTTTGACAAGTTTGAAGAAGGAATTTGGTGGAGGAGAAGAGGAGTTGGTGAAAGCAGCAGAATTAAGGAAGTTGGAGCAAGAAGGAAGAACAATGGAAGAATTTGTGCAAGAGTTTAAGAGGGTGGCAAGGGGCAGTGGATATGAAGGAAGACCTTTGGTAGAGAAGTTCAAGAGGAGGATGAATAGAGCGATAAGAAGAAAGCTGATGAAGGTAGAAAATTAACCAGGCTCTATTGAGCAGTAGTTTAGGAGGATAATGGCCCTTGATAGAAATTGGAGGGAGAGCAGGAGAGAAGAAGAACACTTGAGGAGGAAGAAGGAACAAGGGGGAGAAGCTCTGAAACAGGAGCAAAGACAGAATTTGCCATGACCCTTAGTATGGCAGAGGAGGCAAATGTGTTCTCAGCAGGCAACAACAGGGCCTGCTCTGATAGAAGGAGTAGAGAGAATGAATACAGTGGTAGTAAGGGGGTCAGAACAGAGAATGGGAGCTCTAACAAGAAGGGATCCCTATGCTATGGAAGTAGATCAGGGGAGGAATTGCTATGCTTGTGGGGGATTTGGGCATATGGCCTGACATTGCAGAAATTGGGGACAGAGAGGGAGGTAGCAGAGGGAAGAAGATTGAGTATGGGGGAAGAGAGGGAAATTCTGAATATTTGAACAATTTAAAAGAGGTGGAGAACCTAGAGTCTCTCGACTAGGTTCTTATAATAAGTTTAATGTATTAGCCACAGAAATAAATAACAATATGTTGAAATCAGAGGGAATTAAGAAAATAGAAGTAAGAAAGGTGGAGGGAAAAACATTGAGAGAAGTAACAGTGAAGATAGGATTAGAGAGGGTAGATACATAGGAAGGGATCACAGTAGAGGCATTGTTGGATAGTAGGGCAACTGGGCTAGTCATAAGCTCAGAGTTTGCTAAAAAGCAAGGTTTTAAGTTGAAGAAGTTGGAGAGGCCAATAAATATGAGAAATGTGGATGGGTCACTTAACAAAGAGGGACCAATAGAAAATACAGTGGAGGTTAATATATATTATCAGGGACACAGGGAGAGAACAGAGATCAACATAATAGGAGGGCAGAAGTGGACAGTAATTTTGGGAATGCTGTGGCTAGCACACCATAATCCTGAAATAGATTGGAGAATGGGAGAAGTGAAAATGATGAGGTGTCTAGAAGAATGTGGGAAGCAGTGGAGACCAGTTCAGGAGAAATTGGGATGGGAAAAGCAGAAGGAGGAAGAAGCAAAGAAAGAAGCAGGAAAGAAACAAGGGGAGAAAGACAGGAAAAAGAAACAGAAAAAAGGGAAGATGATAGAAGTAAAGAAAGTGGTGGAAGAATGGGAGATTTGGGATGAAGAGAAAGAGGCAGCAAGGTTGGAGGCAGTGGCAAAAAAGATGGACCCAGAAAAGTTCCACAAGTGGATTAAAGTCTTCAGCAAGAAACAGTCAGAAAGGATGCCTACAAGGAAAGTCTGGGATTATGCTATTTATGTAAAAGAGAGGTTTGTACCAAGGAAGGGGAAGGTATATCCATTGTTGAGGAAAGAGTACATCAGATTCTCAAAGTCATCTCAAATGGCACTGGTGTTTTTTGTAGGGAAGAAGGATGGGAAGAAGTGGATGGTTCAGAACTATAGGTATCTAAATGAGTAGACAATTAAAAATAATTATCCTTTACTGTTAATATCAGACATAGTAGAAAACATAGGCACAAAAAAAGTATTTACTAAAATAGACTTGAGATAGGAATATAATAATATACGAATAAAGGAAGGGAACAAGTGGAAAGTGGCGTTCACGATACCCAAGGGGTCTTTTGAACCCACAGTCATGTTCTTCAGATTAACGAATTCACCAGCAACATTCCAAGCAATGATGAACGAGTTACTTAGAGACTTGATAAATACAGAGAAAGTAGTGGTGTTCATTGACAATGTAATAATAGGGACAGAGAGAGAGGAAGGGCATGACAAATTAGTGGCAGAAGTAATAAAAAGGTTAGAAGAAAATGACCTATATGTAAAACCAAAGAAGTGCAAATAGAAGGTGAGAGAAGTAGGGTTCTTGGGAGTAGTAATTGGACCAGAAGGAATAAGAATGGAAGAAGAGAAGATGAAGGGTGTGTTAAAGATATGCAGAAATTCCTAGGATTGGCAAACTACTATTGTCAGTTCATAGAGGGGTTCGGATCCATAGCCAGACCTCTGCATGACCTGGTGAAAAAGGATCAGAAGTGGAATTGGATGGAGAAGCAGGAAGAGGCATTGAGGGAACTAAAGGAGCAATTTATGAGGGAACCGGTTTTAGCAGTGCCAGACTTAGATAAGAAAATGTGGATGGAAGTAGATGTGTCAGATTATACAATGGGGGGAGTATTGTTAATAGAGTGCAAGGATAGATTATGGAGACCAGTGGCATTTTTCTCAAAATCCTTGAATGAAATAGAGAGGAATTATGAGATTTATGACAAGAAGATGTTGGCAATTGTAAGGGGATTAGAAAACTGGAGGCATCTGTTGGAAGGCACATGTTTCAAGTTCGAGATCTGGACAGATCACAAGAACTTGGAATACTTCATGAAGGTGCAGAAGTTGAATCAGAGACAAGCCAGATAGGCTTTATATTTGTCAAGATTCGATTTCATACTGAAGCATGTTCCAGGTACAAAAATGGGGAAGGCAGATGGACTTAGTAGGAGACCAGACTGGAAAGTAGGTGTAGATAAAGATAATGAAAATCAAGTATTTATTAAGGAAAATTGGATTTGTAGTTTACAAGAAGTAGTAATAGAGGGACCTGAAGTAGAAATACTAAAAAAGATAAAAAGAGTTAGGAATAAAGATGAGGATGTAGTTAGAGTAGTAGAGGAGATGAAGAGGGCTAAAGTAAAGGAGTTATGAGGAGAAGAGTGGCAGATAGAAGGAGATTTGGTGTTGAAGGAAGAAAAGGTGTATGTACCAAAGGATGAGGAGTTGAGAGCAGAAATTATCCAGTGGCATCATGATGTGCCTGAAACAGAACATGGAGGATGATAAAAAAATGGTAGAATTGGTCACTAGGAACTACTGGTGGCCAGGAGTAACAAGAGATGTAGGAAGATATGTGGAGGGGTGTGATTTATGTCAAAGGACACTAACATTTTTCTTTTTCTTTTATCTATTTTTCTTGATTTTATATTTCTTTTCTTTTTCTTTTTAGTGATGATGAAGAGACACATGACATCACAGTCACATGACATGTCACATGATGTGACGTCATAGGCCTAGAACATAGTAGAAGGATCTGGAAAATGATGTCAGGACACATGTATACAACATGGTGGCCTTGAGTAAGAAATGAGACAGACATGAGGATGTAGCACAGACCATGTGTATTCTGTATATATAGGACTCTAATTTAGCAGAGACTCCTTGTCAAGTTCTCTTGTGAACTTCCCACTCTATATCCTATTGAGAGATTTACTCGTTCATGTTATCATTTGTTATTGTAATAAGTGGTTGCTACAACATGGTGAACTGTTTGATGAGGCCCATTACACTTGACACACTTGGCCCCCTGAATGTGACAAACACCCACTGTATGTTCCCACTTCCAACAGTTCTTACACTGCAGAATACCCGGGTTCATATTAGTACCACATACTATAGTGATGAAACTCCCTATGTTGAAGTGCCGATTTATGATAGTTTTGGCCTTGGAACTGTTTTGAGTGTCCCATATGTCAATCCATATGATGGCCATATCCAATTTTGGTAAGACTTTGATAACTCTGGGCCTGGAGGCAAGGACAGTATCATTGAAGATATGATTGTTCATGAGAATCTTCTCAATATCTTCAGATGAAATGCACACATTCAACTGTTCATTTAAGAATGGAATTCCTATGATCTTGAGGTAGGATTTCAATTGGGGGAGTTGAGGGGAAGAGACTTGATCTCTATCATTGAGAAGTGAGTTCTTATTTCTCAATTTCCTATAAGTCAGAGGGAGAAGCAATATTATTAGTGGAAATGATAACTCCTTTGTCATCGACACATATGAAGTCAGCAAGAATATTTGACTTGATGGATTTGAGTGCACAGTTGATATTGCTTATGTGAGAGTTTGCATCCTTGATGAATGCATTGGCTGCTTCTTTGTTCATGAGAACAATAATCTGTTTGCGAGAGGGTCCCTTGGTGATTATATTGAATTAAGGCTTGGGCTTGCTCTCACCACTGTTGATAATCTTTTGAACTTGATCAATCTTGTGATTCTGGAGTTTTGGGAATATCTCTTTGATCTTGAGAGTGTTCATCATTGTGTTGGAGTTCTAGGGTTTAAATAATGCCTGAGTGTATGACTTCTTTTGAGGGTTCTTATTTTTCTTGAAGAATTTGGAAATTTCATTGACTTCCTTGGGTGTCTTTGCCATGATAGGTGGAGGAAGTGGGGAAACATAAGTAGGTTTAATAGTCTCTTTACCTTTACTATTGACTGGAACTTTGGGGATTTGCAGGTTAAACTTGAATTTAACTTTGTTTCTGAATGATATTTTGGAGTCATCTGCATAAAGACTATCCCAATGCGAGTCATAGACTGCAGGAAGGAATTCCCATACTGCTTTGCCAATACCTTCTAGATCTTTGACATCATTAGCATTGTTACTATTTATGGATTTACCTTTAATGTATCTTCCCATTTTATAGAGGGACTCTTTGATGTTTGTGACATCCGATGCCAAGTGTTCCATGGATCCATGCAAGGATACTGCACAGAAACTGCCATTCCAATACTCTGGATCCAGAGCCTAATTAATATTGTAGTTTAACTAGATATTGAACACATTGTTGCCAGATGGTAAACTTGAGGCTGGATCTTCATTGGAAACATGTTGATGACACATGTTGTTAGTGCTATCAGCTGCCTTGCTGACTTGACCATTCCTCCCCTCCTGGGATACATACTCAACCTAGATACTGTCAACAGAGGTGGTTGGTTCATCCTTATCCATCTTATCACTATCCCTCTTGACACATATGTGGTATTCCTTGTCACATTCGCTTGAGGACATTGATGGAGATCTAGGTCTATGTATACTTAGTGCTAATGAGCAACCTCTCACCTCGTCAAATTTGTCATCTAAGCTTTGAAGGTTGTCAAGGAGTTCGAAAACTATGTCACTGTCTTGAATTGGAGTCATATTGTTAGTAGTAGAGTGTATAGCTGAAGTAGAAAATGTTATATTCCCAAGTTCTCTAATAAGTGCTACCATGCAAGATGGTGGTAAGAGAGAAAGAAGGAGCTGACCAAGAAAAAGTTATTAGCTAGAGTTAAAGATCTAAATCAAAAAACTTTTTCTTTTCATTGTATAAATTAAATTAAAAACTTTTGTAATTTTATAAATATATATATAATTAGTTTAATCATTTCAAGGTTTATTTGTTTTTGGTGAAACTAGATTTGGTAGCTATTTAGAGCAGGAATATCTATTTTGTTTTAAATTCTTCTATCTATGTTATTAAATCTGATTTGATAATCTTTAAATAGAATCCGCATATTTGTTATAAGACGAGTGTGTGGACAGACTTGGACTAGGGTTAGGGTTAGGACCTTAGGTAATTATTAGTCTACAACGGACATAGGGTTAGGAGATAGGCACGTGACCTAGAAGTCATGTGACAG
>Ga0157357_1000575_pt1 | contig 15527 bp, 17 predicted proteins | sample AttcapACBM1_FD_111485 | JGI IMG/M metagenome (GOLD analysis project Ga0157357, IMG submission 111485) | Fungus gardens microbial communities from leaf cutter ant in Botucatu, State of Sao Paulo, Brazil - Atta capiguara ACBM1 | ecosystem: Host-associated > Fungi > Mycelium > Unclassified ... | reverse complement strand
TCAGACTTGAGCCATGGCAAATTCGCCGATTTCCCAGCTGCTCTGCACGCTTGGCCTCTCCCGCGAGGAGCTCGGCAGACACAGCGACCAGATGCGCCGATTCCTCACAGACAACGACCACAACAACAACAATAACAACAACAACAACAACAGACCTGACAATGACCACCACAGCAGGCCTTCCCACAGCTCCATGGACATCGTCCTAGAACGCCAACGTCGCCTTTCCAGACGCGACCGCAGGTCCAGGAAAGACCGGGAACGCGCCAATCTCGACGCCTTCATGCTCGCCCGCGACGCCTCCCGCGACGACAGGCCAGTCACGCCTCTCTCCTCCCCCTTGCCTATAAACGAGCCTTCGTCGCCCCGAGTCCCCTCGTCGCCCCTCTCTTCCCCCCTCCGCCCCATCAACCTCGTCTCGTCTCCCGGACCCGTTCCGCCCCTCCCCACGGAGGACGACTACGACAACCTTCCCTACTCACTTCCCCCCGGCCCCTACTCCACCACTAAGCCAGACTTGTCCTACGCCGCCCTTGTCGGCCAAGCCATCCTGTCCTCTCCAGAACACCGCCTCACCCTCCAGGAGATTTACGACTGGATCACCATCGTATATCCCCATTTCAAGCGTGGCGAAACCACCTGGATGAACAGCATCCGCCATGTCCTCAGCACCACTGTTTGTTTTCGCAAGGTGCCTAGAGACCGCTCCCTCGGTCGCACTCAGTGGGCCATCTGGGACGACGACCTCGAGTGTTTCAAAGGCGGCAATTTTAGGAAGCACCTCTGCAAGGACTACATGGACCAAGTCGCCGCAAAAGACAAGCTCTCCAAGGGCAAGGCCCGTGCCCGCAGGAGACCCGATCTTGATGATCGTGATTCCCGCAAATCCAAACGTCTTCGAAAGGATTCTCTTTCCTCTCCAGTCTTTCCACCTTCCTCATCCTCATCTTCATCTGCCACCTTTGCTCCCCTTTTCCCTCCTACCCGCCCCACCCCTCACCACCAGTCCTACTACCAGAGTTGCATCAACAACCACGCTCTTCCTGCCGAAATCATTTTTCCTCCCCTCCCTCCCGCCTCCGCCTTTAATCGCGTTCTCTATCACCGCAATGAGTCTTCCTCCGCTGCTTCTTCTGCCGGAGCCACTTCCCCCCTTCAGACTCTTCCTAGCTTTTCCTCTAACACTCCCACCTCATCTGCCTCCTCCGTTCCAGGCCTTACTCCAAATCGTCATTCTTCCAGCTCCCCCTCCATGCCCGCCACCAGCGACATGGACTTGGACGCCCTCACTGACCCCAACATCACCGATCAAAGCGACTCCCAAGATGCGGATCTTTTGTCCCCTGTAGCCAGTACCACATTGAAGCCTGTCCGTTTCTGGGGCGATCAACACAACCCCAACGCACTTGAGCCCGGAATCCATCTCTTGAGCACCAAGCGTGTCGTTTCAGAAGATGAAGATGTTTTGCTCAAATCCAAGGCCGTCGGCCAGCGTCAGAGTTCCTCCTCCATTCAGGTAAACTGCTCTTGTCCGTTGACTTTGGGTTCTGAAATTTCCGCTCAGGGTGTTCCACCACTTTTTGTCCCTCCAACCTCCCCCACCCTTGAGAGAAGAGCAGCAAAAACTCCTTTGCTCTTACTTGACTCGCAAGTTGGGTCTTCAAACCATCCCATGACGCCCACCCCTTGTACTCCTCCGCCTCTTCTGTCAAGTCGACACCTCCAATTCTCATCCGTCCGTACTCCTCTCTCACACAAGGGCCTGCATATGAGCCCAAACGCCAGCTTGGCTCATTACAAGTCTCATCTTGATCCTCCTCCCGCTGTACCTTTTGAAGAGGCAGATGATGATCACGACCCCCTCAAAACTCCTCGTAGACGCAAGGACAGCAACCAAGGCAATCCTCTGACACCAAGGAAACTGTTCAGTTCAAGCATGACGGATTCGCCCTTCCGCACTCCCAATGGCGTCGGGTCTTCACCGTTTAGTCGAACGCCTCAGGCAAAACCTGTTCTCGATCCTCAGGATCCACGAACTCTGCTTGACGATGAACTCCAAAGAATGGGGACCCTTTCAGATAGCCCGGGAGGATTGTTTGGAAAAAGCAGAAGTTCGTTATTGTATGATAGTCCCGGTGGACTGGATTTACCTGGAAAGTATAGGAGCTGGTGGTAGTTTTATTTCTCAGTGTTCAATACTGATGTGATACTATTGATTGATCTTGTGTTTTTTTTTTGATTGTCTTTTGACTGGTCGATTGACTGTTCCCATAATGACTTTCCATGAGATTGTTCGTGTATCATCCTTTGATCTTTTTCTCTTGTTCTTTGATCTTTCCTTCTTATCTGTATCATCTTTGTACTATATCTCTTAAGATACTGCAAGGTTGCTCAATTTCGGGCGATGAAACGTAATAGGTAGGTCTGTGATAGGTAGGTCTGTGTTTCGTCACTACTGAAGATTGTATTTTGAGGTAATTGTTATAGTTACAGACAGTAGATTGTCTAACAAGTAATCATTCTTTCTTTGAAAACAAGAATATCAGTAAATGATATTTTGAGATGAGAGGAAAATGAAGGGAATCAGCTGGCTGTTCTTAGTTTTGTTCAAAATATTTCCCCATTCCCTCATGCCAGAGGGTTCGGGTGTTTGGTGATAGGTTTGTTCATCGTGGATGTGAATGTAAAAAATGTACTTACCAATTGAAAAAACTCGCCATCCTAGGCATTTATCCTTGGGCTATGATCTGAAAGGATGAGTTAGCTTGAGAGAACACACAAAAGTCGTTCCAATGAGGGTCAGAGGTGCAAAAGTGTTTGGCTATTTTGCTCTGCCTATCGTCATAGCCCTTGAGCTACGACTGGGGCGGCAAGAAAACATCATTTTTTGAAAACAAAAAGTAATCACTTACTATGAAAAGAGAGAGACAGAGCGAGAGAGAGAAAGACACACCCGCGACTTCACAAAAAAACATGTAATGGCGTGGGAACGCTGCTTGGTCATCCTGAGGTTTTAGCTAAATCGGTAAACGTTTACCTTTTCCGAAGGTCGGAGCCTTTCTCATAAATCACCACCACCACTACTATTACTATGTCTTCCTCAAATGAACCGAGGCTCCTTGATTCTTTCTCAGTACCCAAAGAGGTACTTGAGGAATTCGCTGAAATGGCAGAAGAAGAAAACATTGATCCCTTTGCCGAAACCGCGAAAACACGACAAATAGCAGCACGACAAAATGATTATCATCATCGTAGATTCAATCGTGTTGCTGTTGATAGTGCAGATGCATTCTCTGCCAAAGAAGGGGAGGAAGTTGAAGGAGGATATAAAGATGCTATGAGGTTATCACGGTTGGAACAGGAAGAGCAAAGAGTGTATAAAGCTATTCAGGAGAAGGAGAGAAAAGAGCGGGAAGAGGATGGGGTGATGAAGATGGATTTGGACAAGACACCTCCTGCAATTGAAATTCAAGATGTTGCTATGGAGTTGGCTGCGGCAAGGGATTTGGCTATGGCAAAGCAGCAGCAGCAGCAGCAGGAATCAGCGGCGAGCACGAAGAGGAAGAGGAAATGGGATGTGGAGGATGAAAATAAAGATCCCAACCAGCGCGACACAGGTGAGTGGTCCAAGGAAGCCTTGGAGGCCTCCGCACCAAAGAAACGTCGCTCCAGATGGGACGCTACACCTGCGGAAGCTGCTGAGGCACCCTCGAAGAAATCGCGGTGGGATCAGATACCTGTTGTTCAGGATGTCCCCATGACCCCAATTATCATGAACGCGCCTGGAATCAACCATGACGACAAGCATAATCGATACCTAACCGACGAGGAGTTGGACGCTTTACTTCCGGATAAGGGATATAGTATTGTGACTCCTCCACTGGGCTACGCACCTGCTATCAACCCCAGGAAATTTATGCCAACCACTGTTACCGAAGTTGGTGGATTCCAGATTCAGGAAAGTTCTGATGCGGCTGCACAAGCTGCCGCGGCTGGCTTGGCACCTGAACTTCCCACTGAAATTCCGGGCGTTGGAAATCTGGCCTTTTTCAAACCGGAAGATGCGCAATATTTTGCTAAAATCCTGAAGGAGGAGGATGAGACGGAGTTATCTGTTGACGAAATGAAGGAGAGGAAAATTATGCGATTACTTTTGAAGATCAAGAACGGTACACCCCCCGTTCGTAAAACTGCCCTTCGTCAAATCACGGACAAGGCTCGCGAATTCGGCGCGGGTCCGCTGTTTGACAAAATTCTTCCACTCCTTATGGAGCGTACCCTCGAGGATCAGGAAAGACATCTACTTGTCAAAGTCATTGATCGTGTGTTGTACAAGTTGGATGATCTCGTTCGTCCTTACGTACACAAAATTTTGGTTGTTATTGAACCTCTCCTTATCGACGAGGATTATTACGCTCGCGTCGAGGGTCGTGAAATTATCTCTAATCTTTCAAAAGCAGCTGGTCTCGCTCACATGATTTCCACCATGCGTCCTGATATCGACCACGCCGACGAATATGTGCGTAATACAACTGCCCGAGCCTTTTCCGTCGTTGCGTCAGCATTAGGTATTCCTTCCCTCCTTCCTTTTCTCAAAGCTGTCTGTCGATCCAAGAAGTCATGGCAGGCTCGTCATACTGGTATCCGTATCGTCCAACAGATTGCTATCATGATGGGTTGTGCGGTTCTTCCTCATCTTCGTAACCTCGTTGATTGTATTGCCCACGGTTTAACGGATGAACAGCAAAAGGTCAGGACGATGACCGCATTGGGTCTCGCTGCTTTGGCTGAAGCAGCTGCACCATATGGTATTGAGTCGTTTGATAATGTACTGAAGCCGTTGTGGCTTGGCATTCGTCTTCACCGTGGCAAAGGTCTTGCTGCATTTTTGAAGGCCATTGGCTTCATTATTCCCCTCATGGACCCTGAATACGCATCGTACTATACCAAAGAAGTTACCGTGATCCTCATTCGAGAATTCCAGACCTCGGATGAGGAGATGAAGAAAATTGTTCTCAAGGTCGTCAAGCAGTGCGCTGCAACTGAGGGTGTTACGCCCACGTATATCAAACAGGACATTCTTCCCGACTTCTTCAAGGCATTCTGGGTTCGTCGTATGGCGCTTGATCGCCGTAATTACCGCCAGGTCGTTGAAACTACAGTTGAGCTCGCGCAGAAGGCTGGAGTTTCGGAGATCGTGGGTCGGATTGTGAATGATTTGAAGGATGAGTCGGAACCCTATAGAAAGATGGTTATGGAGACGATTACGAAAGTCGTCGCTACTCTTGGTGCTTCTGACATTGATGAACGTTTAGAGGTTCGACTCGTTGATGGCATTATCTATTCTTTCCAGGAACAAACGACAGAAGACCAAGTCATGCTTGATGGTTTTGGTACTGTCGTCAATGCCCTTGGTGTTCGCGTCAAGCCTTATCTCACACAAATTGTTTCTACGATTCTTTGGCGATTGAACAACAAGAGCGCAAAGGTTCGTCAGCAGGCTGCTGATTTGACTAGCCGTCTTGCTGTTGTCATCAAGCAGTGCGGTGAAGATCAACTGTTGAACAAACTCGGTCTCGTATTATTTGAACAGCTGGGTGAAGAGTATCCTGATACATTAGGCAGTATCATCGCTGCGGTGGGTGCTATTGCTAATGTTGTTGGTATGACTCAGATGAACCCTCCTGTGAAAGATCTCCGTGAGTATCGTAGGTGCATGTACTAATTCCGTTGCTAATCTGGATCGTCTAGTTCCTCGCATGACTCCCATTTTGCGAAACAGGCACGAGAAAGTGCAAGAGGCGTCTATCAACTTGATTGGACGTATCGCTGATCGTGGTGCTGAGTTTGTGCCTGCTCGTGAATGGATGCGTATTTGCTTTGAGTTGCTTGATCTTCTCAAAGCGCATAAAAAGGGTATTCGTCGTGCTGCCGTCAACTCTTTTGGTTATATTGCCAAGAGTTTGGGTCCTCAGGATGTCCTGTCCGTTCTTTTGACTAACCTTCGGGTACAAGAGCGTCAATCTCGAGTCTGCAGTACTGTTGCTATCGCTATTGTTGCAGAAACTTGCGGACGTGAGTGTTTTATTTCTGCTACGAGACAAGTTATCCCATATATATACTGACTTGCTCTCATTTATCCAGCTTTTACTTGTATTCCGGCAATTCTGAACGAGTATCGTACGGCTGAACTGAACGTTCGCACTGGTTGTCTGAAAGCCCTCTCCTTCGTCTTTGAATATGTCGGTCCACAATCAGCATATTATGCCGATTCCGTGGTGACTATGCTGGAAGATGCCTTGACTGATCGTGATCTCGTCCATCGACAGACAGCAAGTACCATTGTGAAACATCTTGCACTTGGCGTGGCAGGTCTTGGATGTGAAGATTCGATGCTTCACTTGATGAATCTGGTATGGCCTAATTGTTTCGAGACGTCACCTCATGTCATTGGTGCCGTCATGGAAGCTATTGAAGCTATGCGCGTCACACTAGGACCGGGCATTTTACTGAGTTACACGTTGCAAGGATTGTTTCATCCTGCACGTAAAGTCAGAGAAGTCTATTGGCGAGTCTATAATGCGTTGTACTTGGGTGCTTCGGATGCACTTGTGCCGTTCTACCCTGACCTTGGCGAGTTGAGTGAAGGACAAAATGTTTATGATAGACATCCTTTACAAGTTTTCATTTGAAATTTTCTTCACATTGGTCTTATCAGTGCCTGAGGTTTTTATTTTATTTCCCCTACCTCTTCAAATATTGCGTAATCGTGTATATTTATGTTTTTGTTTCTGGTGCACTACGCCCCCTGCCATGATATGTGTATATGATGATGATCAACAATATGGGTGGATGAATAGTCAAAGAAGAAAAGGTTAAAGACAAGAAAAAAAAAGGAAAGCAAATGAAATAGCGGGTGATGATGGTCTGGCGCCACACTACGAATGACTAACCAGTCAATCCTGCAGGGAAACCTGAAAAGTCTACTTGATCTTGTATGGTTTGTCCAGCAACAGTATAACTGATGCGCAGTCGTAGTCGTACAGCACTCTGATATATATATATATATAAGGAAATCTAAATTTTTATTTTTTTAAGAAAGAGGGACTTACACCAACGGGCGCCATAATCCGCATCTGCTGAGTCTCTGTCGCTCCAGGTTCCACACTCGTATTTGACATAGGAAGCATCTGCAACTGTTGTGACTATAGTTTCATAGTCAATATCAGCATTCTTGCTTTGACTCAATAAAAAAAAACCCCGCAAACCTTGGGTACGGCAGCCTGGAAGTTAATCCCACTAACACCTAACGAATTTTGCACAGTAAATTTTGCCAAAATCATGACAATTCCAGGCTTAGCAGCAGAAGTTTGAGGGGTCAAAGTAATTTTTAGATCATTCTTCTCGTAGGCAGTGTATGCTGGTAATCGTGGTACTGGTTTCGCTACAGGAGCAGGAACAGCCGCAGAAGGCGTTGGTGGTGATTGTACAGCAGATGAGGAGTATATTGATGAGGAATTCGGCGAGAGAGGAGACAACGGGTTCGTAACAGGAGGAGATGTAGTGGACGACGAAGTAGCTGGAGATGATGATGTGTTCGAGGAACCGAACAAACCAAGGATATCATCCATTGTTGATCGGAGTTGCTGCTGCTGCTGAGGAACAGGTTGAGAAGTCGTCAGCGGTGAAGACCCAAAGATTTCCGCCAGAATATCTTGGTTCGATTGTACTGTTGCTGTGGGCTGGCCATTTGCCATTGGTGCGCCACTACCTGATAAAATAATGTCATCCCCACCCATGAGATCACCTTCGGCCGTCGTTGACCCCACAGGCTTATTCTCACTCACTGCGGTGTCACGTGAATTTACAAGGCTTCACCAAGGGGAAGGTCCAACGCACCGGTACCCATGATAGTGGCCTTCAATTCTGGTGGAGGCATTCTCTCCAGCACACCCTCTCTGAGATCTCCTAAACTGAACAGGCTCACGAACTCTACCGCACGCTGTTGTAATTCTAGCTCAAGAGTAGTTGTATATTGAGCCAAGATTTCAGCAATGCGATCTTGCTCAGCGGAAGATGTGGTAGTGCGAGAGGAGATTTTGGTGATGGCAGCTAGAACGAATTGGCGAATGAGGTAATTGGCATAGGGTGAGTCAAGGGTAGAAATAAGGAGGTCGACAACTTCTTTGTCTGTGATCTAGCAAGCATCGGATCAGTTGATCATATTGGTTAAGTTCAGCTGCATCCAGCTTACCCTGATGGACTGGTCTTCATCTGAGATGACACCATTCTCGAGTAAGACTTCGCTATATTCGCCGACCACCCATGTCGCTGCTAACGTGAGAGACTCTTGAGAGATATCGGCCTTCAGAGCCAAGAACAGCTTTGACGCGGTGTACGCTTGAAGCTCAGGGGTATGAGCTACAAGGCGAATGAAAGCCGAGAGTATTTCCTCTCGCACGAAATTGCCAGCCTATAAGAAGAATAAGGTGCGATCATTATGGCCTGTAATTGACATGCCCACCAATTTCAGTACCCGTAACACAGTATCGATGTGCCAACGCTTGTTGGGCGCAAAATGCTCAGCAGCCAAACATATCTGTGTCGTCATGCTGAGTTTAAACTCGTCGTCTGCGACTTCTAAGAACGCAAGCAACTCTCGAATCAGGTAACGAACATTCTTCTCGTCAATTAAAACATATGACAATTCCAGGGCACGTCGACGAATTGAGATGTCACCATCTCGCAGACAGTCGAGGATGATGTTTCGATGACGTTGCACTGCATCTGTGTCCATCGACACGACCTTGTTCAGAGTATTTAGGGCAACGTAACTGTGGTATTCATGAGCGAATAGAATCTGGTTGCGCTTTCCTACGTACCGGATATTGTTATCTCGGTTACTCAGAAACTTTCCAAGAATATTGATGGCCATGACTCGAAGTCCAGTGTCGGCCTCAATTTCTAGAACTGTCAATACTGTCTCATATAAAATTGAATTTCCAACATTTTTTGTGGAGTCGGTGTTGGTTGCAACCTAGGCAAATGTGAAAAATTACCTGATGACATAAACACTGACTTACCTGTGCCAAAATGTCATTCATAGTCTCGCTGGCTTGAGGGTCGCCTCTACCTAATATACGAAGCAAACGGAGAATCTTGACTTGCAAAAAGGGATCAGTTATCCCAGAAACATCGTGCTCCGGGCTATAACCCGTGGTAACGAGAGATTTGAGATTCCTGACCAGCAGAGGCACCGCCTAAAAAGATGGATTCAACCCGCCGATTGAGTGAAAAATAAAGCAGAGAACACTAACATTTCGGAACTCGTCGAGGAGCCCGGCTTTGACTTGAATCATTTCTGATACAAGAGTTATTGTAGTCAACAAAACACCGTGGTTACGATCTGTCAGGAGATTTTTGGCTTTGTTCACAAAGTGCTCGGCAAGATCTGGAACTTTTTTAATCACTCTGAGAGCGCACAGTGCAGCCTATCGGTTACCTATGAATAGATGATTTGATAAACGTGGTATATAACAGACCTTTTTCCGAATGTATGTATTACCCGAGCCCAACAGCTTCTCAACTTCATTAGCAAGATCGCGCGACATTTCTTCTGAAGCAATATTCGCAAAAGTGCACAACGCCAATCCAACAGCATACAGATTCGAATGGTTCATGTCACTGTGATATAAACATAAGCACAGTCAGTGCAAAAGATGGGGCCCTAAACATACTTCTTGAGCGAATTCGTGACCAACGTCAGAACTTCCTGGTTCTCATCCAACAGCAGCATAATTCCCAGATATCCCAGTCGCTTATCAGAGAACCGTGGACTTGCCACGAGCTTCAGACATTCAATTTGACCGAAGTGGGCAGGGGAGCCCAACATATGAATGTAGAGAAGCTTGGCAACATTGTTGTATCGGTAAAACGAGTCCTCTTCCCTGAAAGAGGCACGAATTGCAGCAGACTCTTGTTGGATTAATGCACGTTCATCTGCAACTGTCTGTGAAATAGGATGAGCAGATATCAGATTGGAATAAGGCAAACTGACCTTGCATGCTCGGATGCCCTTAATGAGCGCTAAGAGAGGAGTCAGCTACTATTTTCTAGAACTGAAAAGCTATGCGTGCCTTTGAGATTGTGGTATGGCATCGATGGCTCGAGACCGTACGGGGCGGCAGTCACTAGCGAATGGTCGTGACACCACAAGAGATCTGTCACTTTGTTCCTGATGTGGAAGAAATCTTTCCCATCTCTGTACCATGAAAGTTGATACAATAGAATGAACCTCTACTGGGTTTCAATATTCAGAACGGGGTAATTCTACGCAAGAAATCTTCTAAAATCCTTTCCTAGTGCAAAACAGCATCTTACTTGGCTTTCAGCATCGCACAAGAAACACTCGTAAATGACCTCGTCCTATTCCTTTATTGGAGGACTACAACTTTTGAACTAGTCATCATCCCCCTTCGAGTCGAGGACTCTACTCTGTTCAAAGTATTGTCCGGCGATTTTCGGACAATACGAGGTAAACTGGACCTGAACGTAGCACATTTTGAGTTTTACCATAGAAGGAATACGGTGATGCTCTGGCGGCTACAAAGTGAGTGTGATTTCGGATCAACAAGAGGTTACTCTCTCTTTTGGGTTATACTTTAAATCAAACGTGCTGACCTTCTCTACCCACGTCTCCTTGACTCTCTTCTTCTCTTCTGTAATATGGGCTGAACAATAGTACCAGTCAGATGGATTTCTATAAAACTCATTGTGAACTGTGCTCAATAGAGAAGGCTATAATTAGAACAAACAAAATCATTCTCAGTCAGGGAGAAGAAAACATTTACATGATGATCTTAACCATTAAAATTATCTGACATAAAGATGAGTGAATGAATACTCATCCTGAATATGGATTCACTTGGGAGTACCAGCGGCAAAGCATTCATGTCTAATTCTCACAGACGATTTGGCCAACAGGAACGGACCGGACTTTCAGAAATTAAATTTCTCTCTCAACGGAATGGCGACACAGGGGCGTTGACAAAAGCGGACGAATACATTTGAACGTCCGCGAATCAAGCTCAGAGGCATCGTCATGAACTATCATGAACTATTACAATTCTACATGAGGGATGAATCTTGTCCACCAAAGAGCAATCCGAAGTCCACGGTCGATGAATCGTTTTTTGAGAATAAAGAGGACGACAAGAACGAAGAACATGAATGCCGACAAAATGATCATGCGGTCCAACCAGTCTGTCTTTTCGAGAGCAGTAATAAGTTGCTTGGAAGTGAGCATGAGAGAGTTCAGGGTGTCGTGTGTTTGCGATGTGGCTCGCAATGTGGCAGTCGATTCATCTCATGTAACTGGTCAGCAAAAGGGACCAATGGGAAAATCACCGATACCTAGCATTTGGGTAGTCAGAACCGACCGTTCCAGCTCGCTCTGCATGAGGTTTATTGTTCGACGAAGAGCCTCAGTAACGTCGTCGTTTGCCTTGGTGAGTGCATCATGACTTGTGTCGACGTCTCAGATCAGGCAAGCTTGGGATACGATTTGAGGACATACGTTATTTTGTCTTTTTCGTTCAAATCTAGTTTCTCTTTGACGGCAGAGGAAGTAAAGAGCTCTTCACGGATAGACCTGGAATTTCTCAAGTCTATTGCCTTCTTGGAAACCAGGAGAGCGGCACGAACATCCCTTCTCAACCTGCACTTCAAGTGACCTCGCAGAAACCAGGGCACTGAGCAAGCAGGACCTACTGACAAAGAGAATCTCGCATTCCGTTTACCGTGTTTTCAAGTTCTAGTCTAGCTTTGTCGCCTTGTTGATCTTCTATAGCGACAGCAAGTTCTTCCACAAGCCTGGCAACACGATCCATGTCTTCTCTGAGCTCGGCTGAGAGTTGCTGCTGGTCCGAAAGAGAAGACTCGCATGTTCTGAGACGTGGAAGCTGGAAATCGCAAATGTCTTGGAGCTTGCGCCTAGCAGCGTCGAGAGTGGCAGAGGCATGATCGTCGAACATGGAGAACGTGCCCTTCCCAATATGGCAAATCGTACGGAAGGAGCCGGTGCGGTTTTCTGACTTTTTCTGGCGCGCTGGCATATTTTTCTTTCTTTCGTCTTTCTTTCATCTCAACCTCTACTTGTTGAGCAATTCGCCAATGGCTTCTTCCTTAGGAAAATGGGATGCTAGGTCCGCTCTGCTTTGTGTTTCCCCGGCCTCATATCTTGGCTCATATATCGCATTTCCAGGAACCTCGGGCCTGTCCCCCACGACACTAGCTACTATGCAAAATGCATGCTTGGTGGTGCTATTGCTTGCGGGATAACCCATGCTGGCATCACCCCTCTTGATGTCGCAAAATGTAACATGCAGGTGTGTCGGCTAGACTTTTGGGCACGTTGCACTCCAGGTTCAATGGCCTTATCCGATAGGTCAACCCCGCTAAATACAGCGCTCTCGGCAATACTCTCAAGACCCTCGTCGCTGAGGAGGGTTCCAATGGCATCTGGAAAGGCTTTGGCCCCACCTTTGTCGGATACTCTTTTCAGGGCATGTTCAAGTACGGTCTCTATGAAGTTTTCAAGGATACCTACATGAACATGGCCGGTGAGGAATTCTCAAACAAATACAAGCCTGCTATTTGGCTAGCTGGTTCTGCCTCTGCTGAGGTGGTAGCCGATATCGCCCTATGTCCCTTGGAGATGACCAAAGTCAAGATCCAAACTAGCCCTACTGGCACTTTTCCCATCCCCTTTAGTGCTGCTCTCAAAGAGATGAGCAGGACCAAGGCTGAAACTCGGTTCCCCTTTGGCTCGCTCGTTCCCCTTTGGTCGCGTCAGGCAAGCCCGAAACTTTCTGGTCGCATGCGATTCTTGACGTAATTTGGTCAACTAGATCCCCTACACTATGGCCAAATTCTTTTTCTTTGAGAAAATTGTACAACTCTTCTACACTCATGTCTTCACAGAACCCAAGGATACCTATGGCAAGGGTACTCAGCTCGGTGTCACCTTCGCTTCCGGTTATCTCGCCGGTGTTGTATGCGCCATCGTCTCTCACCCTGCTGATTCTCTCGTCTCTCAACTTGGCAAATCCGAGAACAAGGGCAAGAGCCTCGGCACTATCGCAAAAGAAGTTGGTGTTGTCTCCCTTGCTACTAAAGGTCTCGGTACTCGTGTCATCATGATTGGTCAGTATCCTATTTTACTTCTGGTACCAGATAAAAATGAACCAATTATCCTTCTATTTCAGGTACCCTCACTGGCTTCCAATGGTGGATTTATGACACCTTCAAGGCTTCCATGGGCATGGGTACCACTGGTGGCAAATAGACGTTTCTCTAATCCTGATACTTTGCACCCTCAACGTTGTGGAGTGGTTTTTCCGTCCTGACTGCTTGACCATCTTGCGATCCGTCTCTAATCCCCGCTTGACTTCCTTCGAGTACCGTATCTACTACTTATTACCCTTTCAGAAAGGGTCAGGATAAAACTCGTAACCACCCTGCTATTTTCATGCTCGCTTGATATCCTATATGCAATGAACGATCTGATGATTCCACTGTCTGAGAGGGGACCCTCCAGCAAATTCGCTGAACATCAAATGTTTGAATGAGTTTTTCAGTAAGGGAAGTGTTGAAACATTCAGAGACCCTCTAATGATGCAAGTGTTTTTTCTCAACGATCAGGCATAGAGAGTATTCCGTTCCGTTGGTGAGAGGGAATCTCCATAAAGATACGACTGGGGAAGTTCCACATTAGAAAGCCATGAACGATTGACCTATAATCGACTGCCATCAAGAACCTTGTTCAGGTCACTCTGCAGCAAATGACGTTTGTCTTCCTAGTTTCATAATTCTTTCTTTTTCTGCAAAAAAAAAAGTCACTTGAAGGGTGACATAGTCGACATAGTCCTGTAGGAACTCCTAAAGACGAGACGAGACAACGCCATTTCCAAATCCATGAATTTCTCATGACCACTCCCCAAACCCAGTTACTCAGAGTGGAGTGGAGGTATAAAGTAACACGTTCCTTGATTTTCGATTACCTCTACGAGACGACCTTCTCCACCCCTGGAGGAAGAACATAATCACCATCTCGACGAACACGATCCAACACCTCCATTTCCAAAAGTGTCTTCTCATGAGACCATACCTCACTCTCCCTTTTCCCATCTCTCACACACCTAGCCACCTCGTCAGCTTGGAAATGCCATCCTCCGCCGACGTAATCGAATGTTCTCGTTTCTTCTCGAACTACCTTGTGAGCGCTGTCATGGTATTGCACTGTGAACTGCTTGGGACAATAAATGGGCGGGGCGACCACGATCGAGCCGTGTTCATAGCGAATGATACATCCAAAGGGAGAGGTGAGATTGATATTGGTGGATAAGATAGCTTGGGCGGAGGGGAAGGTGAGAGTAAAGGACGTGTTGGCATCAACACCTGTGAGAGGCGTTTTAATCATAGATGAAGAGATGGAAACTGGATGAGAATGAGCATTCGAAGAGTGCTCATAGATGGCCATGATGGTCTTGGAAACTTGTAGGTAAGGTGCTCGTTCATGTATCATTTCTAGACTCACCCAAACAAGGGGATAGGGACCACTTTGAAGATAGTATATGAGTGGCCATATATATATACTTTTGTGGCAGACGAAACTACTCACAGATCAAGGAGGCCTCCGCCACCGAGCTTTGGGTCGATGATCCTATGGGTCAAAGGAAGTTCTTTCAAAGGTTGCGAGAATTAGATACACTTCGAACAAGAGGAAGGACCTACTGTCGATATCAAAGTTGGAAGATAAATCAGCATGCATCACAACGGGGTTTCCAAGACTGCCCGACTCTGCTATTCGCTTGATTTCTAAACTAATGGGCAAGAATCTCGTCCACATGGCTTCCATGATGAAAACATTATTCTCCTTTGCAGCTTGGAGAAGGGAACGAAACTCTGCAGCATTGCAGGTAGCAGGTTTCTCAACAAGGACATGCTTGCTCGCCTTGATCGCAGCCAGCGAGTTCTCATAGTGGTATGTGTGAGGGGTGCCAATGTACACCGCATCAATGTCCTAGGTCCATTCAGTTGGTAGGGCCCCTGTGCAGAATAATACGGGTTCACCTTGTCTGCGAAGACTTGATCGTAAGAACCGTAAGCCTTGATCGTTTCGTCGCCTCCAGCTTCAGAGCTGATGAAATCCTGGGCTTTGGCGACACTTCGAGAGCCTACGGCGACGAGCTTGTGAGCGACATCTGTGACACCTCGACTTGTATTTTGTTCAGCGTGGAGAGAGAAGTAGCATAAAGGCTTGGGAAGCTTACGTCTTTGGATCCAACAAGATATCCTACAAGGATGGCTAGGTAGGTCAATCTGCGGAAATGTCACCAGGAAGACAGTACCTTGATGAAGGCGGAGGCGATTTTTCCAGTCGAGATGATGCCCCAGCGCAATGTATAGGCCATTGTTATTGTTGGGTCAGAGCAGAGGATAGAGATAGAGATAGAAGAGATAGAGAT